>Ga0208413_1000783_pt1 | contig 22351 bp, 24 predicted proteins | sample AntAceMetag02UKD_FD_184761 | JGI IMG/M metagenome (GOLD analysis project Ga0208413, IMG submission 184761) | Saline lake microbial communities from Ace Lake, Antarctica - Antarctic Ace Lake Metagenome 02UKD (SPAdes) (version 2) | ecosystem: Environmental > Aquatic > Non-marine Saline and...
GCTCTGGTAGATTGCCAATTGCTAGCGCTTTCAGATCATCAAAAAAGCCGTCTTCCTCTACCGTTATTAAAGCTAGGTCTGCCTCATGGGAGATGAATGACACTTTTGCAAGATAGCGTTTAGGGTCATTGTGTTTTTGTGCTTGGACATAGCTTGCGTTGGCAACGACGTGAGCATTGGTAAGGATTTGATTGTTGGCGATGACCGCGCCAGAGCCGCTACTTTGGCGAGGATTTAGTAGCCGCCACGGGGTAAAATAATCTGGCGCTGCTTGAGTGGTATAAATTTTTATGACTGAATCTTCAATCGCCCGTATTGCACTGCTTTGAGCGTTACTATTGGTGCTTACCGCAGAAAAAGACATAGCAAGTGTGAATAAAATCATACTGCGCGAGACAGCCCCTAGGGACTTGGTTACTACTCTTGAAATCAAATTCATATTGACCTATTGGTTCATCCATTCATTCATAAACAGAAAAATAGTGACCGATGCACTGTGTCTTTCGAGCCATACGATGCCAGTGCAGGCAACTATTTTCAACTGCTGTGATAGGCTAGGTAGCTGTTAGTTGTAATTAACAGACCGCCTTGCTTAAGGTTTTATCCGAGAAAATTTGCAAACCCGAGTGTCGGCAATTTCTAAGTAACTCGCATTCCTGGTTTTGCTCCTTCGTGAGGTTCTAGCAACCAGATGTCAGATCCGCCCGGCCCTGCGGCTAATACCATTCCCTGCGATAAGCCGAATTTCATCTTTCTGGGTTTCAGATTAGCAACTACAACCGTTAGCTTACCCTTAAGGTTAGCCGGGTCATAGGCTGACTTGATACCAGAAAAAACTGTTCGCGTTATTTTTTCTCCCTGCTCGTCCTCGCCGAGATCAAGGGTCAGTTTTAAAAGCTTGTCTGCGCCTTCCACATGATCGGCGCCGGTAATCTTTGCTATTCGTAAATCAATTTTAGCGAAGTCTTCAAAGTCTATTTCCGGCTCAAAAGGAGAGTTCGCATCGTTTGAGTCTATGTTTGCTGTCGGCTCAACAATACTTGTGCTGGCTTCAAATTCAGCTTGAGTTTCTGCTAGCATAGCTTGCACTTTATCTGCTTCAACACGAGTCATTAGTGGTTTGAATTTCTTTATCTCATGCTCAAGTAAAAGGGCATCTAGATCACTCCACGTCAGCTCGGATACATTTAGAAATTCCTCGGCCTGCGCTGCCATTGCTGGTAATACCGGCTTGAGATAGATGACTAAGAGCCGAAAAGAATTGATTCCGGTACTGCAAACTTGCTGTAGCTCGCCGGACTGTTTGTCTTCTTTGGCAATGACCCAAGGTTGTTTGTCATTGATATATTGATTGGCTTTATCGGCAAGTGACATGATGAGTCTGATGGCTTTGCCGTATTCTCTTTCTTGATAATAATCGGTAATCTCTTTTTTGGCGGCCTGCATTTCGGCAAGTAACTCTGGATTATCTAACTCGCTGGATAGCTGGCCATTAAAACCTTTGCTGATAAAGCCAGCGCAGCGGCTCGCAATATTGACAACTTTCCCAACTAAGTCAGAGTTAACTCTAAAAGCAAAATCTTCTAGGTTTAGATCCAAATCATCCACTCCAGAGGATAATTTTGCGGCAAGATAGTAACGTAAATACTCTGGGTTTAAATGCTTCAAATAGGTTTTGGCGTTAACGAAAGTGCCTCGCGATTTAGACATCTTAGTGCCGTCAACCGTAAGAAAACCGTGAGCATACACGGCGGTAGGAGTACGATAACCGGCACTGGTTAGCATGGCGGGCCAGAATAAGGTGTGAAAATTGATAATGTCTTTGCCAATAAAATGAAACAGCTCGGTATCACTGTCGACTTTCCAGTACTCGTCGAAGTTATAGTCGCTGCGATCGCAGAGGTTTTGAAAGCTGGCCATATAACCTATTGGCGCATCTAACCATACATAGAAGTATTTGTCTGGGGCGCCAGGGATTTCAAATCCAAAGTAGGGTGCATCTCTGCTTATATCCCACTCTTGAAGCTCGTTATCCAGCCATTCGCTTAGTTTATTGGCTACAGGCTCCTGCAATGTTCCGCTTCGCGTCCAAACTCTAAGCATGTCTTTGAACTCAGGGAGCTTAAAGAAAAAGTGCTCTGATTCTTTTTCCACGGGGGTGGCGCCGGAAATAGTCGAACGGGGGTTTATTAATTCTGCAGGGCTGTAAGTAGCGCCACAAGACTCGCAATTATCACCGTATTGATCTGCTGTTTTACATTTAGGGCAGGTGCCAATGATGTAACGATCTGCCAAGAAAAGGCCTTGTTCTGGATCGAAAAGCTGTTTGATGTGGCGCCTAGCGATATGACCGTTATTATCTATCGTCTTGTAAATTGACTCGGATAATTTTCGATTTTCCTCAGTATGGGTAGAGTAGAAATTATCAAACTGAATATGAAAACCTGCATAGTCTTTTTGATGCTCAGCATTGACCTTGTCGATTAGCTGCTGTGGGGTTATTCCTTGGCGCTGCGCACTGAGCATTATCGCGGTACCGTGGGCATCGTCGGCACAAACATAGACACAGTCATGGCCCAATAAGTTTTGCAGTCGCACCCAAATATCGGTTTGAATCGCTTCCATCATATGGCCAAGATGAATAGCTCCATTGGCGTAGGGAAGTGCGCTGGTTACGAGGATTTTGCGAGTGCTCAAGAAATTTCCTTATTTTAAGTTCTGTAGGCCGACAGAGGTGGTCGTTTCGACACTATAGGACTCACCATACTGTCAGCTGGGTAGTTTTCATTGATCTTGAGCTGTTTAGATCTCAGCCATTTCAAAATCTTCCTTACCAACACCACAGTCCGGGCACATCCAGTCATCGGGTATATCATCCCAACGGGTGCCTGGAGCGATACCTTCTTCCGGTAGGCCTAGTTCTTCATCATAGATGAAACTACAAACCAAACATTGCCACTTTTTCACGCGTATTACCTCCAGTCCTAGTATTTGTTTAGCTATTGCCCAGTTCAAACTTTTAAGGTGCCAGCCATACCAAAAACTGTTTTGGCGAGGCGGCGATAAGGTTTCGATTCTGGGGTTAGCGGCAAAATTGCCACATAGCGGGTTATTAAGGGTGCAAATTTTACTCCAAACTGACAACAATTTCAGTAGCTTTTTAGGGTTTTACAGCTTTGCAGCGGGCAAGCAAATAACAGGTGATTCAACGCTTGAATGGCATTATCATTCGCGCTCCCTTGAGATTGGCGTCCCGCCTTTTGGAAATTGAATATGAGTATCAAGTCAGATCGTTGGATTAGAGAAATGTCTCGTACCCAGGGCATGATAGAACCATTTGAGCCGGAACAAGTGCGTTTTGAGGCAGGTGAAAAGGTTATTTCCTACGGGACCTCCAGCTATGGCTATGACGTGCGCTGTGCTACGGAGTTCAAAATATTCACTAATGTTCATACTACTAGTGTCGTTGACCCTAAGAATTTCGACGAAAGTTGCTTCATTTCAATTGATGAGCCGTACTGCATAATCCCACCGAACTCCTTTGTTTTGGCTAGAACCATTGAATATTTCCGGATTCCAAAAGATGTTCTTACGATATGTTTAGGCAAGTCAACCTATGCTCGGTGCGGCATTATCGTCAACGTCACGCCTTTAGAGCCTGAGTGGGAGGGTCATGTAACCTTGGAGTTTTCGAACACTACGCCGCTACCAGCCAAGATTTACGCTAATGAAGGCGTAGCACAGATGTTGTTTTATCAATCTGATGAGCAGTGTGAGACCACCTATAAACAGCGTAGCGGCAAGTACATGGGACAAACTGGTGTCACGCCGCCCAAAGCGTAAATACAAAGCAAGTTAGCAATGCGTCTCGGTTGCACTAATAGGCAGTGTCGCCTGGACTAAGCAGCCTGCTGCTGATTCTTAAGCCTCATTCTTTGTCAATAAATCACGCGCCAATTCCTGTATTCCCAGTCAAATTCTTGACCGGGGTTGTTTCGATTTAGCTTAAGCATCTGCTAAGTTTGGCTTTTTCTGACTGGCACGAACATTGCGCGATCTAAGACAAGGGGCGTAGGTTTGGCGGTTGGGAGATAACTGGCCGCCCTCGACAGATGAGTTTCAAGGATCGAGACTTTATGATGCACAGCGAGCAAGAAGCTTAAACCATGAGTATTGTTACTAGCATAGCCACTTCGCCTAGCAGTGAGACTAGCCCTAACAACATCACGAATTCAATCAGGTACACAAAAGAGTCTCATCGGAAAACCTTGGCGAAACTGCGGCTAGGCTTTGCTTCGGCGGCGAGTATGGGAAAGTGCAGGGATTGGAAACAAAGGGTCCTGCTTTTGGGTTAGATGCTCTATGGATTGAAAAACCCCAAAAGGCTCAGGCCGAATCTTTGGATTATAGGGTGCTCGATGCAAGCACGGTTATCGCTACTCATTTAAACAGTATTTTGCAATCTCATTGCCATGAACGTTTCGGTCATTCAGAAATAGGGCAGCTATTAAGCTTGCTAACCAAACGCTCACCTCAATTGGCCGAACAACTCCCTAAAATTGTAAACACGAATGTGTTGCTCAAAGTTCTACAAAGTCTGCTGTCAGAACACGTGCCGATACGTGACATGCAAGCAATTGCTGAAACTTTGGCGGCCGCCGGAGAAAAGAGTCAATATTCTGTCACTTTAACGGCAGCGACCCGAATCGCCCTAAACCGTGTAATCGTCCAAAGTAGCTATGCTGAGCGGTCTGAGCTACCTGTTATTGCGCTGAATAGTAAGCTGGAACAATTATTGCTTAGATCTATACTGCAATTGGTTCAAAGTGGAATTGAACAAGAAAGCGAGATGACCATCGAGCCGAATCTGGCAAAGTCACTCCAACAACTTCTTGTCGACGCCGCGCCGAAACAGGAGCTTTTTGCCGATTGCGCTGTGCTATTTATAGCCGCGCTATTAATACCAATGCTGAGTCGATTTGCGCGTTACCCCATTGATGGGTTGCATGTGTTGGCTTGCCAAGAAACACCGACAACAAACAAGTTACTGTCGCCGCTAGCGCAGGATCAAGGATTTAATGCGCGCACTGAATTAGATCGACCGTCTGAAAAAATAGTTTAAAAAATATTTGATAAGAACCACAGTTCAAACAATAGCCTTACACAAAGTCTTCAGATTTTTTCCAGACTTATAACGATTTAAATGGACGTTTTGAATACAGTGAAAAGGGAGCACGCTAGGGCATGGCAGTGAAAAAGTTCTACGCAAGTGACATGCGAACAGCAATAAAGTTGAGCCGCGCTAAGTTCGGTGACGACGCTATTATTTTGTCAACTAGGAAATTCGCAGACGGTGTTGAAGTCAGTGCTTCGGCAGATGGTGGCGGCATGAGTGGCGCTTTTACCAACAGTTACGAGCTTGATAAAGTGGGCAGTTCGAATAAACACGAGCAGAATAAAGCTCAGGCCTCGGTAGATGCACCATGGTATCTAAACTCTATTAATGTCTTTGAAGACGAACACTCGGCACTGCACAAAGAATTGGGCGGTACTACGAGTCTCTTACAAAGTTGGATGGATCAACAAGACTGGGAAAACTATTCCACGAAATCTCCTGCTAGCGCAAAGCTATTGGAGAGGCTGCGAATCATGAGTCTGGATTCTGACCAAATATCTCCTTTACTGGCGTCGCTATCGCCCAACCAAGAGATCAAGACTGCTTGGCAGCAAACCCTCAATAATTATAGTGCCGCGCTGCCCGCGGTAGGTAAGGATTTAATCGAAGATGGCGGCGTGTTCGCTTTTCTGGGATCTGCAGGCGTCTGTAAAACAACGACTATAGGTAAATTGGCAACGCGATATGTACTCGATCATGGCGCAGATTCAATTGCTCTAATTACGACTGACAGGTTTCGGATTGCCGCACATGAGCAACTAAGAACCTATGGCAAGATTCTTGGGGTGAGCGTACAAGCTGTCGACGAGAGCAATACGTTGGAGTCTCTATTAGACGCATTGAGACATAAGAAACTGGTATTAGTGGATACAGCCGGGATCAGTGTTAATCACAAAAGTTTTGAGATACAGCTAAGACAACTAGAGAATCTTAGAGATCGGTTAACCCCGGTCTTGTTGTTAAGGACAACTAGCCCAGCGCAGGTTCAGGCTGGCGAGTTGAAAGCGTATTCATCTGCGCAGCCGGTTGCATCAATTCTCACTAAGAACGATGAGGCAGTTCGCCTTGGTAAAAGTTTTGGCTTGCTGATGTTACATAAATGCCCTGTGGTTAATACGACACATGGGCCATCGATCCCGGATGACATTGTCATTGGCGAATCTAATCAATTGATAAGTAGGTCGGTCGCGTTACCGCGGCAGCGATCAATTACAAAAGATCAGGTGGTTGCAGGATTTAGTTCCGTTCAGACGAATGCTGACAAAAGGGAAATACGCGCGACAGTGTAAGTTTTATCGGAAGAGGGGCTTTGCAGGAGCGGGGCCTTAATGCAATCGTCTAAGCAAGGAGATAGCTTCAAGGATGAATGAAGGGCAGCAAGTACAAGTGATTGCGGTTACAGGCGGTAAAGGGAGGTGTTGGTAGAACAAATCTTTCCGTCAATCTTAGTTTAGGTTTAGCTGGGCTGGGAAAACGTGTAGTTCTGAGGGATGCAGATCTAGGGTTGGCAAATGTCGGCTTATTACTAGGAGTTAAAGCAAAAAGAAATATTGCGGATGTTCTGGCAGGGGATTGTGAATTACAGGACATCTTAATTGGAGCAACTGGGGGCATTAAAGTGATACCAGCATCGTCTGGCACACAGGAACTTGCATCATTAGGAGCGCATGAACACGCTGGGTTAATCACCGCCTTTAACGGCCTTGGTGATTCCATGGATGTTCTTGTTATTGATACTGCCGCAGGCATCTCGGACTCTGTAATTAGCGTTGTTCGAGTTGGTCATGAAGTATTAATGGTGGCTTGTGATGAATCATCATCTATAACTGATGCATATGCATTGATAAAAATTCTAAACCGAGACCATCAAATGTCTAAGTTTAGAATAGTAGCCAATATGACCAGGTCGGAAATGGAAGGCCGTAATCTGTTCAAAAAGCTAGTGCACGTAACTCATCGATTTTTGGATATAGACCTGAAATATGCAGGTGAAATTCTATTCGATGGTTGCGTATGCAAAGCGGTAAAAAAGCAAAAGGCTGCAATCAACGAATTCCCCGGAAGCAAATCATCTATTGCTTACAAAAAACTGACTAAGAGTGTCAGCGAATGGCCTATTTTGGGCCAGCCGCGAGGACACCTTGAGTTTTTGTGAAGCGATTAGTACTACAATAAATCGGGATGACTGATAATGACTTCAGCAACTGGGGCTTCCGTTTACGACAACGTTAAAACAGTGGGTGACGATAAAGATGAGAATCTTGATGAGGTCGTAGACCGTTATGCGCCATTAGTTAAGCGAATAGCTCACCATTTACTACTGCGTATGCCAGCGAGCGTACAAGTCGATGATCTCATCCAATCAGGAATGATTGGTTTGCTCGAGGCGTCTAGAAAATATGATGTCACAAAAGGCGCAAGTTTTGAAACTTACGCAGGTATCAGAATTCGTGGCTCAATGCTGGATGAAGTCCGCAAAGGTGATTGGGCGCCGCGATCTGTGCATCGTAAATCTCGAAAGGTAGCAGAAGCAATAAAAATTATCGAAGCAAGAACCGGTAAAGATGCAAAAGTGCAAGATATTGCTGAGGAAATGGAAATTGATCTCAATGCCTATTTCGCCATTCTTCAGGACGCATCAGGAAGTCGCTTATTTAGCTTTGAAGATGTGATGGAAGGTGATGATTCTGCAATTGAGACAGCCGTAGGCGACTTGCCGGGGCCGTGTGATGGTTTGCAGAGGTCTACTTTTAAAGCGCATTTGGCGAAAGCGATTGATGGACTACCTGACCGCGAAAAACTGGTATTGGCGCTTTACTACGATGAGGAGTTAAACCTTAAAGAAATCGGTGAAGTTATCGGTGTTAGTGAATCCCGTGTCAGCCAAATTCACAGTCAAGCAGCGTTGAGACTGCGGGCGAGACTTTCCGAGTGGCGCTAGTTTTTGGGCTAGCGTTGGGCGTTGATTTTTAATGATGGGTTTTTGGTAATAGAATTTTATAAGCGAGGGAGCTGCCTATGCATAAAGCCAAGGAGATGACTGCAACTACCTATCTCAATGAATCTTATTTCTTCATACTGCTGGCACTGAGTGTCTCAATTATCAGCCTTTATTTTTGTCAAAGCTGTGAGGATTGTATGTTGAGATGACGCATCTACATCAAATCTTTTGTAATGACAGGGTGCGCAGTTTAGTGGGTATATTAGCTCGGCTACACAGCGCAGAAGGCACTGTAGAGTCAGCAGGCGCGGGGCAAGCGAATTGAAAATAAACGAGTCAATGAATGCGGCTCTCACGCAGGCAAACAGGTTGTTTGATATGGGAGTCGATTCAGCTCAGTTGGCGTATTTTGGTTTGTCAGAGGCCAAGGCTCAACTGATGGGGCTGTTGTATACGAAGCAGGATCGGGTGAGCAAGACCCCTTAGCTTGGTCTAAGCTGGTGTAAGCCGTTAGTTCGCAGTATTGCTTGATTTGTAGGAGTTGCGGTTGCTTTAAGTTGGGTGCATTCGATCGCAGCACCGATGACCGGTGCATAGATTTAATGCCAAGAGGCGGTGCTAGGAATAAGCCCTGCCAAATTATAGACTTTTACTGTTAGTCGCCTCAAAAACAGCTAAGCATTGCGCTCAGTAACGCTTAGGGTGCTAGCCATGGCCATTAACCGTTTTTCACTGAAATCAGTATCAAGATTTGCGTCCAGTTCGCCCACCCTTGCCATCGAATAACGAGTTGCTGGATCCAGTATTTCAATTCACTATAATCGACACGTGTTGGTTGGAGGGGTTCACCTCCAGGGCGCTTATTTATAGAACTTCCAACGTGTTAAAGCAAAGCGGAGCAGACCACAATCTCAATACAATTAGTGGCGAGAACCATAGGTGCAAGTAGGCCGACTAGCTTCAGCCGACCGGTCAGGTTTTCTTGATTGTGATTTAGCATGGAGTCTCTTTCTCGTATTTGGCTAGAGTTCCCTAATGACTTGTTGCTCGATTCATATTGAAATCGGGCATAGAGCTCTAAGGCGCCGCCGAGTCGTTGTCAGTAGGCACAATTGACGTGGCTGCCATGGTTATATCTCGAAGGAGCAAACTGTATTCATAAAAAGTAGCTGAAGTTTAAGGCACCATAGGCTTATTTCGATTAGTGAAATCTTAATTTGGTGTGATGATCAGGATTCTAAGATCATTGCACTGGATCGCTTTCGGGAAGTAATCACTTGCTAAACTGGCTATAATCCCTGTGTGCTTGTAACTTCCTGATCTTGAGAACCGACGCTCTAATGCTAGAAAAACAACTACAACCGACTGATCCGCTGGCGATGCTCTCGGCCGTCAATTTATTCTGCGAACGGGATGATCGTGTCCTATTTCGAGATTTAGATTTCAGCTTAGCGCAGGGCCAAATTGTCCAAGTTCGAGGGAGCAATGGAAGCGGAAAAACAACTTTATTGCGAATTTTATGCGGCCTCAATGATGGCTATGAGGGGAGTATTCACTGGTATGGTGATGAATTAAGTGACAGGGCAGATGAATTTGCTGCGGCCTTGTTGTACATCGGTCATCGAGCCGGCGTTAACAAAGTCCTGACTCCGCTGGAAAACTTAAGATGGAGTTGCAGCCTTCAGAGCGCGGTTAGTGAGGCGCAGTTGTTGGATGCATTATCGACAGTTGGCCTTAGAGGGTTCGAGTACTCGGCTTGTTTTGGCCTCTCTGCCGGACAGCAACAGCGGGTCGCTCTTGCGCGATTGCTTTTGAGTCCCGCGAAGCTGTGGGTTTTAGATGAGCCTTTCACAACACTGGACATTAAAGGAGTTAGACTGCTGGAAAGCTTGCTCACTAGCCACGCGCAGCAGGGAGGAAGTGTCTTGGTGACCACCCATCACCCCCTTAAAATAGACGGGCTTTTGGAGTTAAATCTCGGATGAATAATGGGACTACTACAGGAACATCCGCTGGCAGGGCGTTTATATCTACCCTTAAACGCGATCTGCTGATTGCTTTTAAGCGTAAAAATGATATTGCTAATCCGTTTATGTTTTTCTTTATTGTCGTATCGCTATTTCCTATCGGCATCGGCCCAGACGCGGATAAACTCAGAGAAATCGCGCCTGGGGTTATTTGGATAGCTGCGTTGCTGTCATCGATGTTGTCCATGGACAGTTTGTACCGTGCCGATTTTGAGGATGGTTCACTTGAACAGCTCTTGCTGTCTCCTAACCCACTGTTTTTCTTGGTACTTGCGAAAAACATAAGTCATTGGCTCGTGAGCGGCTTGCCGGTGATATTAGTGTCTCCGATATTGGCATATATGTTGAATTTGCCTAGCGAGGCATACGCGGTGCTGGTTCTTTCTTTGCTGATCGGCACCCCTATTATTAGTTTGCTAGGCTCTATAGCGGTGGCCCTTACGGTGGGTCTAGGCAGCCGGGGTTTGATTCTCGCTGTGATCACCCTGCCAATGAGTGTGCCTGTCTTGATTTTTGGCACGCTGGCGGTTCAATCTCAGCTTAATGGCATTAACCCTATAGGTTACTTGGCGTTGCTTTTTGCCATGTTTGCCGCCGCATTAAGCTTGGCCCCACTGGCATCGGCAGCGGCGCTTCGAATCAGTGTGAATTAATGTTTTTTATTTGGTCTAAAAGCGCGTAATTCTCGTATTTTTAGTACGTTACAATCCGTAACAGGGGTACAATATGCCCACGTGGTATAGTCCTTAAATCAAGAGCTTAGGTAAAAATTTATGTGGTTGTGGTTCTCAAAACTTGGCTCGCCAAAATGGTTTTATGAGCTCTCTGAGAAATGGTTGCCATGGCTAATCGGTGCAATGGTGATTTTCCTTACTATTGGTGTTGTTTGGGCACTATTGTATTTACCGCCCGATTATCAGCAAGGCTATACCTCGCGGATACTTGTCGTGCATGTCGCGGTAGCAGGGACGTCGTTAGCATTTTTCCCGCTAATGGCCATTGCCGGAACTATTACCTTGGTTTGGAAAATGAAGCTAGCCGATATGGTGGCAAAAAATGCCGCGCCACTGGGCGCTTGGTTTTCATTTATTACATTAGCCACAGGCTCCATCTGGGGTAGCGCTAGCTGGGGTACTTGGTGGGAGTGGTCGGACAGTCGCTTAGTGTCTATGCTATTTCAGTTTTTCTTGCTCCTAGGTGTTATTTCACTTCGATCTGCTCTGGATAACTCCGAAACTGCATCTAAAGCCTGTGCCCTATTGTCTATTGTTGGTTGCATAAATGTGGTGGTTATAAAGTATTCAGTAGAGTGGTGGAATACCCTGCACCAACCAGCTAGCCCAATCAATTTGGACTCAGGAAGTGCGAACGGCCCTGAATTTTGGGTGGCCACAGCAATTATGATTATAGCGGTGTATCTGTTTTTCACGGTTAGCCTGATTTTATCAACGCGCAATGAAATTCTACAGCGAGAAAAAAGGTCTCAGTGGGTTAGTGATATTGTTAAGAAACAACATGCACAGGCCAGGTCATAGATATGATTGAAGCGATTCAGTTTGCAAGTTTTAGTGAATTTCTAAATATGGGTGGTTATGCCTTTAATGTATGGGCTGTGTACGGCCTATTTGTTATTTTTATTTTTGCAAATTTGCTCGCGCCTAGAATAAGGCGTAAATCAATAATGAAAGAGCAATACCGAAGGATAGTGCTCAGTGAAGAATCTGATGCCAGTAAAAGTGATTAATGCAAACGAGGAGATGCTCACTAATTTGACTCCTCAATTTGACTCCTTAGGAGAAGCAAAATGAAACCGCATCGAAAGAAAAAACTGGGAATCATCCTGTTTATCGCAGCCGGTTTAAGTGTGGCAGCGGGGGTGACGTTATTCGCTCTTAGCCAAAATATAAATATGTTTTTTACCCCCACTCAAGTAGCTGATGGTGAAGTTAAAACCGATACGTATTTCAGAATTGGTGGAATGGTAAAGGAGGGGTCGATAGTGCACTCTGGCGACAGCTTGGAGGTGAAGTTCATAACGACTGACTTTGTGAGTGATGTGCCTATTCAGTATGAAGGTATTCTGCCTGATTTGTTTAGAGAGGGGCAGGGCATTGTCGCCGAAGGAAAAGTTGATGTTGCTGGAGTTTTTCAGGCATCGAAAGTACTAGCGAAACATGACGAGAATTATATGTCAGCGGAAGTGAAAGCTGCGATGGACTCAGCTGCTGCGGCAGGTGAAAAACAGAAATCCTATGGTGGAAAGTCTAATGATACCTGAGTTAGGTTCGTTCTCACTTATTTTGGCGTTACTACTTTGCGTAGTTCTTGGGACATTACCTATTATTGGTGCGAGCACCAATAATGTTCTATGGATGTCGTTAGCGCGCCCGTTAACAGCTGGAATTTTTGTTTTTGTCGGCCTTGCTTTGGCAACGCTGACCTATGCGTTCGCCACTGATGATTTTTCAGTCCAATACGTTGCTCAGACTTCAAATACCCTTCTTCCTGATAGGTACAAATTCACTGCTGTATGGGGCGGGCACGAAGGTTCTTTTCTTTTATGGACGTTCATGCTGACAGGCTGGATGGTGGCTGTAAGTATATTCAGCAAATCTATGCCGCTGGACTTTCTATCCAGAGTGCTGGGTATTCTTGGCATGCTCTGCTTTGGCTATCTGCTTTTCATGCTTGCTACATCAAACCCGTTTGATCGTGTCGTGCCTTTGCCGCCGGCTGACGGCGCTGACCTGAATTCTGCTTTACAAGATTTTGGTTTCATTGTGCACCCGCCGACGCTGTATATGGGTTATGTGGGTTTTTCAGTGGTTTTCGCGTTTGCAGTGGCAGCACTTTTAAGCGGGCGTCTTGACGCGGCTTGGGCAAGGTGGTGCAGACCATGGGCTAACATCGCATGGGCCATTTTGACAATTGGAATTGCCTTAGGGAGCTGGTGGGCTTATTACGAATTAGGCTGGGGTGGCTGGTGGGCTTGGGATCCGGTGGAAAATCCACCGCTTATTACCTGGCTTTTCGGTACTGCGCTGATCCACTCGCTAGCCGTTACTGAGAAGCGTGGGGTCTTCAAAAGCTGGACTATTATGCTGGCAATCTTAGCGTTTTCAGGCAGCCTTTTAGGGACCTTTATCACTCGCTCCGGTTTGCTGACGTCAGTGCATGCCTTCGCCAGTGACCCCTCTCGGGGATTCTTTATCTTAGGTATTTTAGGGATTGCTATTGGCGGTTCGTTAACTCTTTTTGCACTGCGTGCGCCAATGCTCAAGAGCGATTTCAGCTTTGATTTAGTCTCTAGAGAAATATTTTTACTGGTAAATAATGTCATCTTAGTTGTGTCAGCAGCATCGGTCTTTTTGGGGACTTTATTCCCAATGGTATATCAAGCTGTGACGGATGATTTGATTTCTATAGGGCCGCCATATTTTAATTTAATATTCGTGCCCTTGATGTTTTTACTGGTGATATTTGTTGGTATCGGGCCGATTAGTCGCTGGAAAAAAACCTCGGTAAGTTTTTTGGTAAAGCAGCTATCAAAAGTGGCGCTGGCGAGTTTGGCAATCGGTGTAGCTTTCCCGTTAGTCATCCTGCTTGAGTTTTCTTTGCCTGCAACAATTGCTATGTCACTATCGGCGTGGATAGTGCTAGGAATGATAAAAGATATTGCGAACAAAACCGCCAATAAGCCAGATTTTATTTCAGGTCTGCGGTCTCTGAGTTATAGCTACTATGGGATGCAACTAGCACATTTCGGGATAGCGCTAATGGTCACGGGCGTTGCTCTGACAAGCTATTTTAGTACTGAGAAAAGCGTGCTGTTGGACGCAGGTCAAAGTATAGATGTAGGTAGCTATGTTTTCACGCTTAAAGGTAGCAGCCAAGTGAGGGGGGCGAATTACGTAGGGGAAGAGGTGACTATGTTGGTCACGAAGTCAGACGTTCCTATTGCTACATTACTGCCCCAGCGACGGATCTATATCGCGACGGGCACCCCATCTACTGAGATGGCAATCGATGCGGGCTTTTTAAGGGATCTTTTTGTAACCCTTGGGGAGCAAAAGGAAAGTGGGGCTTGGTCAATGACGATATATGTGAAACCATTTATCCGTTGGATTTGGCTGGGAGCTATCTTTATGGCACTTGGTGGTAGCCTTGCCGCTGCAGATAAACGTTATCGTAAGCTTCAAAAACGTACTGAGCAATCGTTGGAGATCAAAGGCGGGGAAGTCCTGCAAGCGGTTTCTTAAATTATGAATAGATTCGTTTTCTTTGTGCCAGTGATAGCTTTCTTTGCTCTAGCGTTGATGCTTTGGCAGGGGCTTTATTTAGATACAAAAGCCTTGCCATCAATGCTTATCGATAAGCCTATGCCTGAATTTTTATTAACGACTGTCGATGGCGATGAGGTGACTAATGCTGATTTGCCTGAGCAAGCATTTCTTCTCAACATCTGGGGCAGCTATTGTCTTCCCTGCTTGATTGAACATCCAACTTTTATGCGCTTGGCAGAAGAAGGGGAGATACCTGTGGTTGGGGTTAACTATCGGGATCGGCAAAACTTAGCGCTCAATTGGCTAGATGATAATGGCAACCCCTTTGAGTTCAGTATTTTGGATGAGAGTGGCCGGTTTGGAATCGACTTAGGTGTATACGGTGCACCAGAAACCTATTTAGTAGACGGCGATGGAGTGATTCGTTATCGACATGTTAGCGTGCTCGATGAATCAGTCTGGCGAGAAGAATTTATGCCAGCTATCGCTGAGCTGCGTGGTGGAGGATCCCAATGAGGCATTTTTATACGTCGATCTTTTTAGTTTTTATATTGCTGACGTTTGGCAATTCGAATATCGCCATAGCACAAGTCGATACCTTTAAATTTGATACCCCTGAACAACAGCAGCGTTTTCGCAAGCTTTCGGATGAGCTGCGTTGCCCAATGTGCCAGAACACGAATCTTAGCGGTTCTACAGGGGGTGTTGCTGAAGATTTAAGACGTGAGATTCATCGAATGATTGTCGAAGGGTTGACCGACGCTGACATCGAGAAATTCATGTTTGATCGCTACGGTGACTTTATTTTTTATAAACCTCGGTTTCGCGCAGAAACAGCATTTCTGTGGTTTGCCCCTATTCTTTTTCTTTTACTTGGGTTTGCTGCAGGCTACATGGTTTGGCGCAAATCAAAATTGTCAGCTCATCAATCGGCATCGCTTGATGTTGGTCAACTAAACCGTTTAAACGATCTGCTTGACAGTAAGCAATGATCACAACTTGATTGGAATTTCTTTTGTTCTGGTATTTGTCAGCGATTCTTTTAATTATTGCCGCACTTTTTGTGCTTGTTCCCCTGTGGCTGCGAAGCCGCTCACTTAACTATGTAGGTGCGGCGCTGAGGAAAGAAGCAAATATTGCTTTGTTTCATGAGCGCAGAGACGAGCTTGAGGCCGACTATACGTCGGGGAATATCGATCAGCCGAGTTATGATGCGCTGGTGCTGGAGTTGCAGCAGAGCTTACTTACCGATGTGTCGCTAGATGATGATGCCACTATTAGCAATGAGTCCAAGGGCAAAGCTAGAAACAGTAAACCAGCCTTTCTTCAATTTGCCATACTCGTACCTGTGCTTTTCACACTAGCGATACCAATCGCTGCCTATATTCTTTATGAACGTTGGGGTTATCTAGATGAGGTTGCACTTACCGACCTGTTTAAGCGAACCATAAATAATCAGGATGATGTGGAAGAGGCGAAATCTCTAATCATTAGTCTAGGACAGGCCGCTCAAGAAAATCCAGATCAGCCCTGGCCGCTTTATTTCCTCGGTGAAAATTTTGCGAACGTTGGCATGTTCGCAGAAGCATCACGGTCTTATGAAATGGCCGCTGAGCTGTTAGATGACACGCCAGATAAGGCTCTAGTGCTTGGGCGCGTCGCATTGTCTCAATATATTTTGGCGGGATTTAAATTCACACCCGAGGTCTTGGCTATTGCCGATGAGGCACGGTCTATAAATCCGTCTGAAATTTCAATACTGCAACTTTTAGCGGCGGATGCAGAACAAAGGGAAGACTATGCTGCAGCAATCGAGTATTGGCGATTACTCATTCAATCCAGCCCAAATTCTGAACAGGCGCAGTCGCTGCGTACAAACATTGCCGCGGCGCAGATGATCTTGGCACGTGATGATCCTGATCTGGCGCAGGGCCCCTCAATTAACGTTAGGCTAAGTTTAGAGGCGGGTTTAAAGTTGCCTGCTAACCTTCGCGTTTTTATCGCAGCTCGCAATGCGGCACAAGAAGGGCTTCCTCCTTTGGCAGCTGTAGCGATAACAGTGGGGGAGCTACCAACGGTTATTAGGCTAGACAATTCTACCGCCGTTGGGCCTTTCAACTTGTCTTCAGCTGAGACCGTGTTTGTTTCCGCTCTTGTTTCCTATGCCGGTGTTGCAGCGCCAAAGGCCGGGGACTACCGCGTGGTTTCTCAAAACTTCTCTCCCAATGGACAAAATGCGGAGATCGAACTTGTTCTAGCCGATCTTGTTCCTTAGATCTTGCCTGTATGTATTGGAATGAATTTTTTATCATTGCAGTGGCGCACTTGTTTGCGGTTGCGTCTCCTGGGCCCGATTTTGCTGTGGTTTTAAAGCAGAGTGTTACAGGTGGCACTCGCGTCGGCGTCTGGACAAGCCTTGGTGTAGGGTCGGCTATTCTTCTTCATGTGACATACTGTGTGCTAGGTGTCGCTGTTGTACTCACACAATCCCCGATGTTATTTATGCTGGTTCGTTATTTGGCTGCCGTGTACCTGCTTTATCTCGGTGTGACGGCGATTAGGGCATCTTTTAGCAGCAGTGACGAAAGCGAAGAGGTTTCGTCTGTTGTTTCCGTGAAACCGCTGCAAGCATTCTACGTGGGTTTTTTAACTAATGGCTTGAATCCAAAGGCCACGCTTTTTTTCCTTTCACTTTTTACTGTGGTGATAAGCCCTGCAACTCCTATAGTGGTTCAAGCCGGCTATGGTATTTATTTGGCGGTCGCTACCTTTGTTTGGTTTGCATCTCTTTCGGTATTGCTGGGACGCGAAAAATTTAAACGATGGATGTTAAAGCTCGGCGTTTGGTTCGAGCGAATAATGGGTTTTATATTAATTCTTCTTGCCGTTCAAATCGCTGTATTCGCTTAGCAGTTGCAGGGTTATACGAGGATCAATAGCGGTGCATCTACCGTGCTAAGTAGGTTATGATTGCCGACAGGAGTTAACAATGGCTGCAATAGAAATACCCAATAAATTGGTCGATAATTTTGGTCGCCACATAGACTACGTAAGATTGTCGGTTACCGATCGTTGTGATTTCCGCTGTGTGTATTGTATGACCGAAGACATGACTTTTCTGCCTCGCGAGCAAGTACTTTCCCTAGACGAGCTGTTTCAAGTCGCCCAGGCATTCACTGAGCTTGGTGTTCGCAAAATCAGGTTAACTGGCGGCGAGCCTATGGTTCGTCGTGGCGTAATGAGTCTGTTTGAGAAACTTGGCACATTGCCTGGACTCGAGGAGTTATTGCTAACCACCAATGGATCACAACTTGATAAGTATGCAAAACCATTACGCGCTGCTGGCGTAAATAGAATTAATATAAGTATCGATAGCTTAGACGCTGATCGCTTTAAGCGCATTTCTCGGGTTGGAAAACTCGATAAAGTTTTGCAAGGTATAGACGCTGCTATCGCTGCTGGATTTGAGCGAATTAAGTTAAACTCTGTGATAATGCGCGGGTACAATGAAGATGAGGTGATAGCTTTAGCTGACTACGCGATTGAGCGTGATATTGATATCGCATTCATCGAAGAGATGCCGCTAGGCGAAGCATCTGAGCACGACCGCGAGGAAACAACTTGCAGCAACGCATGGGTCAGAGAGCAAATTGAGCGTAAATACGAACTCGCCGATAGCAGCGCTAAAACAGCCGGTCCGTCTAGATATGTATCCTTATTAGACAAGAAGAGCAGAATCGGGTTTATCTCCCCGGTAACACATAATTTTTGTGAAGATTGCAATAGAGTGAGGGTGACAGTAGAGGGTAGGTTGCTGCTGTGTTTGGGGAACGAGCATTCTGTGGATTTGCGCGAAATTTTGCGTGACCCAGCAAAGGATATGAACGATCTAAAGTTGGCCCTGGTAGAGTCTATGGATACAAAGCCAGAGCGTCACTATTTTTATGAAAAAAACCATGTGCAGCCAGTGCGGCTCATGAACATGACAGGGGGCTAATTAGTATGAGCGACTCTCAATCCTTACGTATCGCTGTGGTTACTGTTTCCGATACCAGAACCGAAGAAACCGATAAATCCGGCAAAGTTTTGATCGACTGCCTGGAACACTCAGGCCATTTGCTAAAGCATAAATCCATTATTAAAGATGATGTGTATTTGCTGCGCGCTGAGATATCGCAATTAATTGCTGATAGCGAAATTCACGCCATCTTGATGACTGGCGGCACTGGTTTCACTGCTCGTGATAATACTCAGATTGCGATTAAGCCGTTGTTTGATTCTCATATTGAAGGTTTTGGCGAATTATTTCGTCAGCTGTCCTACGAGGAGATTGGTACTTCTACCATCCAGTCTCGTGTTTTCGCAGGATTTGCCAATAACTGTATTATTTTTTGTCTGCCTGGATCGCCAGGAGCCTGTCTGACAGGTTGGACAAAAATCATTTCTAGTCAGCTCGACTCGAGCTTTAAGCCCTGCAATTTTGTCGACAAGCTAAGACCTGTTTAGCAACTCAATTTAGCAACTCAATTTAGCAACTCAATTTAGCAAAAGTAATTAAGTGATTGGGACGTTGATTTCCCGACTAAATTGGCGTGGCCGTCAATTGTAGCTGAGTGTTCAAGTGATAGCTGTAGGTGATGGTTGTAGATAAAGAAGCTAGGGGGCGGTTAGGGGCTAAATAAACTTAACACCAGCAAAAGCGGGTGGGCCTAGGCTGGTGCTCAGTTAAAACTGCAAGTTGAAGACTAGTCATAATGCCTCCTTCTATTAAGTTAGATTATACGGACGCGTATAGAATTGCAGCTGGAACGGCGAGGGCTGCTAGTACTAATACAACGCTCACTACAGTCGCTTCTACAACCGGTCGCACTTTTCTTAATGCTTCAGTCATGTCTTTCTCCTTAAGGTTCAGGGTTTGAAAAAGGGGAAACTTTTTCAGTTCTTAGGTTATCTCCACAGAACAGTGCGTATAGTAACACATAATGTTATTAAAGGTAACACTTTGTGTGAAAAAAACGAATGTGTTGTTAAAAGTAACACAATCCTAAAAAATTAAGCGGGTAATGATAAATATATATATAAATCAATGCTATAACGATGTTTCTGCAAAGAGATCGCTATGTGAGTTTTTCTGAAAGGGTAGCTTTTGATAACTGATGCTTTGCTAACTCCTTTAAATGCTTAGGCTTTTATTCGATAGGGTTATATGTGAAACGTAACAATGGGTAACACATTCTGTGTGCTGGAATTTTATTTTATGGTCTAAACGTGAGTTCAGGCCGTCGATGTGAATAAACGCTATCTAAGACAAGGGCAAGGATGAAACAAATTGTCGATTAGGCTACCCACATGAACATTATGTCTTATTTTAAAAACTGCCAGCAATTACGCTTATTGCTATGCTTTACCGCTGCCGCTATGGTGTTGCTCTTAGCCTTGTATGGCTGATCCATTTGGTTGTCTTAAGTTATACAGCTGCTCGCTTGGTCAAAGCCGCAGCGCAGTGGCTCCGAATATCGAGGGGCTTTAAAGTCATCGCTGAGCATTTTCACTGGCTTGTGCCCGGTTCAGACTCTGGCACCTTTAACATGTAGAGGCTAGAATCATGGCTTATTTAAATAAGGTACATAATCTATGCGGGTCATGACATTTAATGCCAACGGTATTCGGGCCGCGGCGAGAAAAGGCTTTTTCGACTGGTTGCCTGAGGCCAATGTTGATGTGGTTTGTGTGCAAGAAACCAAAGCTCAAATTGACCAACTCTCAGACCCGGTATTCCATCCAGAGCAATACACTTGCCATTATTTTGATGCGGTGAAAAAAGGCTATGCGGGTACAGCAATATATTGTCGTCAAAAACCCGACAAGGTGGCGTCAGGATTAGGCTTTGAGGTTGCCGATACAGAAGGGCGTTATATTCAGGCTGACTTTGGTAATCTCAGTGTGGCGTCATTGTATTTGCCTTCTGGGTCCTCAGGGACTGAAAAGCAAACGCGTAAGATTGAATTTATGACGCAATTCATGAAGCATATGAAAAGATTAAAAAGCAGTGGCAAGGAACTCATGGTTTGCGGTGATTGGAACATCTGTCACAAAGAAATAGACATTAAGAATTGGAAGCCTAATCAAAAAAATTCCGGGTTTTTACCAGAGGAAAGGCAGTGGTTAGACGAGCTCTACGATCAGGTTGGCTATGTTGATGCGTTTAGAGAAGTGAATAATGAGGAGCATCAATATTCATGGTGGTCGAACCGTGGGCAAGCCCGAGCCAACAATGTTGGGTGGAGGCTAGATTACCAAGTGGTAACGCCGGCGACGGCAGCCAAGGTTGTAAGCGCAGAGATTTACAGAGAGCAAAGTTTTTCTGATCATGCCCCCGTGATTTTAGACTACAAGCTATAGGGTTATAAGTGTAGTGTAGGGGCAGGGTAGAAATTGAGACTAAGCAAAAGCGGTGAAATTATGTTAAAGAAAAAAACGTTAAAACTTATCAGTATCATCGTGCTATTAATTGGCGCGGGCATCACGTCAACTTACGGTTACTCGCAAACTCTGTTCGCTGTCATTGATACATCGAAAGGGGAAATAAGGGTTAAATTGAACGATAGAGCCGCACCGACCTCTGTTGCCAATTTTGCTAATCTGGCTCAGCGTGGGTTTTATGACGGCCTGAATTTTCATCGCTTAGAGCGTAATTTTATGGTTCAGGGTGGAGATCCAGACGGTAATGGAACTGGCGGTCCTGGATATCAATTTCAGGGAGAAGTCAATTTGCGGCATAATCAGCCTGGGATTATTTCTATGGCTAATTCAGGTCCGGGCACAGATGGAAGTCAGTTTTTTCTTACCCACCTTGCGACCCCACATCTTAATGGCTTGCATTCTGTTTTTGGTGTGGTCAGTGAAGGATTGCCGGTAGTGCAGCTGCTTAGAAAAGGGGACATTATTAACAGTATTGTGATTGAGGGTGATTTAAGTTCGTTGTTTGAAAAAAGAAAAGATAAATTGGAACAATGGAATGACGTACTAGATGCGAATTTTTCAAACCTGCGCGCCTTCCCCAAATAATACCTACTAATATACCCGCGCTGGCAATTTTCTGTATCGTGTAGCTCATATTATGAGGGGCTACTAACTCCTGTTAATAGACGAGCCTTGAAACTTAAGGTGTTGGCGTTCAGGGGTGCTAATGCATAGAATGCGCCGATAGTTCAATGATGCCAGTAGCATAAAGCGGGTCTTTAGAATACTTTTTTGAATGGTTTAACGGTTACTTTTTTATATACCCCAGCTGAGACATAAGGGTCCATATCTGCCCAATATTGAGCTGCCGCCAAATTTTCAAATTCGGCAACAACGAGGCTGCCGCTGAAACCAGCATCGCTAGGGTTTTCACTGTCGATAGCCGGATGAGGCCCTGCAAGCAATAAACGATTCTGATCTGCCAATTCACTTAGCCTGGCAAGGTGGTTGTCTCGTACAGATAGGCGTTTAGATAAACTGTCTGTCACATCCTCGCTGATGATTGCGTAATACATAAATCATTTCTCTTATTGTTAAGCGGAGTCTTTACTTGTGTCAGGTGGGTCTTTGTCTTCGGTTTCAATATATTTTGAAAGCGTTGGCATTTGGGCAAGTATAAATCCAAAAGTAAATATCATATTGCCAAAAACCTTAAATTGTATCCAATGTGCCTCGCTTAAAGTAAAAGCCACCACCAGATTTATTATACCCATGACGATGAAATAAATTATCCAAACAGTGTTGAGTTTTAACCACACATCTCTTGGTGCATTGATAGCATGCCCCATCATATGTTCGATTGCTGGCTTTTCTCCGATAAATCTAGAGCCTAGGAACACAGTAGCAAAAATCCAATTAACGATAGGAGCTTTTAACTTTAAATAGGCGATGTCTCTGAATA
>Ga0208413_1000785_pt1 | contig 22334 bp, 15 predicted proteins | sample AntAceMetag02UKD_FD_184761 | JGI IMG/M metagenome (GOLD analysis project Ga0208413, IMG submission 184761) | Saline lake microbial communities from Ace Lake, Antarctica - Antarctic Ace Lake Metagenome 02UKD (SPAdes) (version 2) | ecosystem: Environmental > Aquatic > Non-marine Saline and...
GAGCACCAAGTCAGCTTAAACGCGATTGAAAATATAGCACTGCATAAAGTAGGCCTTAGCGATATCTCAGAGAAGCTTACATTTTATGCCCCCACTGGGAGCAACCAAGGTATCGGTTCGTTTGATGCCAACACAGTAAGCAAGGGCAATGAGGCCTCAGGCGAACTATCTCTTAAAAACGGTGATGAACTGTTTACAGAACTGGCTATCGAGCAAGTCGATCTAATGAAAATCGATGTTGAGGGCTTTGAGAAACGCACGCTTAAAGGCCTGCGCCAAACCCTAACTCAGCAACGGCCGCTCATCGTCTGCGAGCTCAGCTATGACGCGGAATTATCTTTTAATAGCCGAGAAGAGTTCATTGCAACCATGCCAGAGGATTATGAGTTTTTTGTCTTCGATATTCGCAAACCCGATGGCAGCAAGGCCCGCAGAAAAGGCGCGAAGGCCAAACGCTCAGGATACTATCGACTGATTCCACATCGCGGCTGGCGCGACAAGGGCCAGGACGACATTGTCGCTTGCCCGAAAGAAAAGGTTGAGCTGCTGCCGCGGGAAAGCCAAGCTTCTCGCTGACATAGCTGTGGACACTTAAATTAAAACGGCCTAGCGCTAAGAATTCAATCCTAACGTCGGCCAATAATATAAGCATGTTACAATTCATATTGTCGGTAGTACGAAAGGTATCTTTAGTAAGCAGCTGTTTTTTATATCTATTTGCGCTCACCGCCGACGACACTAAAGAGACCGAGCTTAACCGCAGACACTGCATGCTCTGGTCTCGGAACAGACCTCACCTAACAAGCAAGCAAAAGAAATAAGAACAAAAAAAACCTAAGATGATAAGGCTGCTGGTTCCAAGCCAGATTTAATGTACAATACCGCCGGTTTTCAGCATCACATATGCGCCCGTAGCTCAACCGGATAGAGCACCGGCCTTCTAAGCCGGGGGTTACAGGTTCGATTCCTGTCGGGCGCACCACATACCAGAAAGCCCGCTTTTTAGCGGGCTTTCTGGTATGTGGGGTTCCGGCCTAGAATCGAACCTAGGTTCGACCAATTGCGTAGCAATTAGGACAGCAAAGCTGCCCCCAGGGTGAGATCAACAGCTAAGCTGTTAATAAAATCTGTCCTGGCGCGCATCGTACATAACAAATCCCCCTTAACCTCACTGAACGGCCCTTGATTCTTTGTTTGCCCGCGCCTATTGAACTTACAACCCAGCACAGACTTTCAACCAAGTGGTGTAGACATCGCATCCGCTATCCCTGCCTGTGACCCGCCGTAAATACATCCCTGTAGGCTTGGCGCCCGCTCCCTGCGGGCGACGGTCACAAGCAGGGACACCGAACCCTTGTTTGCGTGATCAGTGGGACTGCATTGCATCGAAAGAACTTCTTAAAGTGAGATGCTGAACCGAAGTCTTAGCCATTTGACCAAACAAAAACCCATATCGACCAATTGCGTAGCAATTTGGACAGCAAAGCTGCCCGCAGGGTGAGATCAACAGCTAAGCGGTTAATCGAGCCTATTCATGTCGGCAAGATCTTTTAGGCAGTAATAGATTTTATATAAGGGCAGGGGTGCAATGGGTTTAAGGGGTTTAGCTCGCGCAGCCAGCGTAAAGCTATTTGGATTCAGCTTGAGCCTCAGTGCGAGGTTTCTTAGCAACAGTGTCATCGCCACCGCGCTCGCTGTAGCTGTGCTCTTCATGAGGCACGCCATAACACGTCACTGCGGTATACATTCCTGCTAAAACCAAATTAACCTTGTTACAGACGCTCACAAGCCTCGACAGCAGGCCCCTAGGCGCCCTGCACTCGCTGTTCTGTTCGAGATTGATTTCGGCAGCTGTTGATACAGAAACTGATAGCTCTGCAACTGATGTTGGCCTGCCATTGGTGGTTTTAGCTTTAATCGATTTCATCCGAATTCCGTAAGTCTTTAAGATAAGACCCTGCTCAAGCAAAAAAACTTGCTAGCCCGGAGACCTTTGAGAGATTTTAAAGCGACACGTGAATGGAAACTTATGGGAAAGCTTAAGGGAGAACTTAAGGAATTGGAACAAATTATAAAAGAGATCTAGCAGACAATTGGGGTGACTGACGGGGTTCGAACCCGCGACCACCGGAGTCACAGTCCAGGGCTCTACCAGCTGAGCTACAGTCACCATAAATCGTTCAGCATTCAACAAAAAAAGGAAGGTGAAATTGGTCGGGGTAGAGAGATTTGAACTCCCGACATCTTGCTCCCAAAGCAAGCGCGCTACCAGGCTGCGCTATACCCCGATTTTCAACCTTTCCAACACACGCATGCTGTGTGTATTTCAAGAGGACGGCATAATACTCGCGTCATCTTTGCCAGTCAATCCAAGAATGCGGACTGGCCCTAAATTTCTTCCACTTAAACACAATTAATACGCTTTAGCGCTCTATCCGCCAGCTACTTGCGTCGGCGCCATCCTCAACAACCACCCTTAATTCGGCCAACTTATCGCGTATTTCGTCTGCCTTGGCCCAATCTTTATCAGCTCTGGCCTGTTTTCTCGCCATTATCAGCCCTTCGACTTCGCCAGCATCTACTTCACTGCCCAGGCTGCCCTGTAAAAATTCTTCTGGGCTTTGCTGAAGCACCCCTAGAATTGCACCGAGTTTTACCAATAAAGCGCCTAGCTGACCTGCCAGGTCAGTCCCTGCTGCCTTTTCTTTGTTTAGCTCTTTCACCAAGTCAAACAAAACGCCAAACGCTTCGGCCGTGTTAAAATCGTCATCCATGGCCTTTAGAAAGGCTTTCTCAAATCGGCTATTAGTGAGCGACTTGGCACTAACGATATCAACCCCTTGAAGCCCTATGTAGAGGCGCTCAAGCGCTGCTGATGACTGCTGCAGGCTCGCTTCAGAGTAATTGATTGGGCTGCGGTAGTGGCTCGCGATTAACAAGTGCCTAACAACTTGCGCATCGTATTTCTTCAACACTTCTCTGACGGTAAAGAAGTTGCCCAAAGACTTAGACATCTTTTCGTTATCTACTCTAAGAGGCCCGTTATGCATCCAAAGATTGGCAAACTTTTCGCCAGTCGCCGCTTCCGACTGTGCTATCTCATTTTCGTGATGAGGAAACAGCAAATCTGATCCGCCTCCGTGAATATCAAAATTATTGCCTAATGCGCAAGTGGACATTGCAGAGCATTCAATGTGCGGTCGACCATAGCCCCATGGCGAATCCCAGCCCACCCCGTCGTCTGGGGAAGACTTCCAAAGCACAAAGTCACGTGGATCTCGTTTCAACTCACCAATATCCACTCGCGCACCGTCTAACAATTCATCGAGTTTCTTTTTCGAAAGTTTTCCATAATCCTGAAAACTTAACACAGAGAAATAAACATCGCCGTTGTCGGCTTTGTAGGCGGCATCTTTTGATACAAGCACCTCAATCATTTGGACGATTTCTTCGATGTGACCAGTTGCCCGAGGCTCTTGATCGGGCGGCAAAATAGACAGCGATCGCTCATCTTCATGCATCGCGTCAATAAATCTATTGGTTAGATCTGAAAATAGCTCGCCGTTTTCTGAAGCTCTGTTAAGAATTTTGTCATCGATATCCGTTATGTTACGAACATAATTAACGCCATAGCCTTTTGCTCGCAGATAACGCACCACTACATCAAATGCCACCAGCATTCTTGCATGCCCCAAGTGGCAGTAGTCATATGTAGTTATGCCGCAAACATAGACACCGACGTTGTCTGCATCTTTCGGCACGAAACCTTCTTTCTTTTGAGTAAAACTATTGTAAATTTGCATGAGTAAAATCTATTTGGCTGACCACGAATCTCGCAGCGTTATTGTTCTGTTAAATACATTTTTTGAAGCGCTGGAATCAATGTTATCTCGACAAAAGTAGCCTTCTCTTTCAAATTGGAAATTTGACTCTACCCCATTCGTCAGCGCCGCGGGCTCAATCACACACCCCTCAACTGTCACCAGCGAATCCGGATTAAGGTTTTCTCGATAGTCCTCAAATTCTTTGGATGCCGGGTTTTCAACAGTAAACAGGCGATCGTAAAGTCTGACGCTCACTTGCACCCCCTCACTTGCAGATACCCAATGCACAACTCCCTTCACTTTCCGACCTTCTGGCTTTTTACCTAGAGTGTCTTTGTCTACAGAACAATGAAGCTCGGTTACCTCACCAGAGTCGTCTTTGATGACTTCATCACATCGAATCACATAGCACCCTCGAAGCCGCACTTCGCCGCCTGGAATTAAGCGCTTAAAACCCGCTGGAGGCACTTCTTCAAAGTCGGACCTATCAATAAAGACCTCTTGAGTGAAAGGCACATCTCTACGGCCTTTTTCCTCGTCTTTAGGATGATTCGCCAGACGCAGCTGAACAATCTCAGCTGCGTCTATGTTGGTGAGGATAACTTTCAATGGTTTTAAGACACACATGACCCTGGCCGCGCTGGCATCTAGGTCTTCTCGTAGCGCATGTTCCAACATGCCCATATCAACCACGCTATCACTGCGGGCGACTCCGACACTTTCACAAAAATTACGAATGGAGGCAGCCGTAAAGCCCCTGCGCCTCATTCCAGCTAGGGTAGGCATACGCGGATCATCCCAACCACTGACCACGTCGGTCTCCACCATCTCCTTTAAGTTTCGCTTACCCATCATGGTGTAGTTTAATTTTAATTTGGCAAATTCTGTTTGCTGGGGCAAAACATAAGGATCTGGCGAGTCTGCAAGGTCACTGACCCGCTTCAAACCCGCACTATCGAGACTATTTAGGGTCCAATTGTAAAGTGGCCTATGATCCTCAAATTCCAGTGTGCAAAGAGAATGAGTTATATTTTCGATGGCATCACAGATGCAGTGCGTGTAGTCATAGGTTGGGTAAATTTTCCACTTATCACCGGTCTGATGATGATGAACATGGCGAATACGGTAAAGCACTGGATCTCGAAGATTAATATTAGGTGATTCCATATCAATCTTGGCTCGCAAACTCAACTCGCCATCGCCAAACTCGCCGTCTCGCATGCGAGCAAACAAATCCAAACTCTCTTTAATCGGCCTATTTCGGTCAGGACTAGAACGCCCTGGCTCGGTAAGCGAGCCTCTATACTCGCGCATTTGCTCGGCATTAAGACTGCACACGAACGCCTTATCTTTCTCTATCAGCTCAACAGCAAAATCGTAAAGATGATCAAAGTACAAAGACGAAAATCTCACCTGACCATTCCACTCAAAACCAAGCCACTTGATGTCGTTTTTAATTGACTCAACAAACTCCACACTTTCCTTCCCCGGGTTTGTATCATCAAAACGCAAGTTGCAATGACCGTTGTTTTCAGCGGCGATCGAGAAATTGAGACAGATCGACTTGGCATGCCCAATATGAAGATACCCATTTGGCTCCGGCGGAAAACGAGTCTGCACTCTCCCCTGATGCTTGTTATCACCTAGATCTTGAGCGACTAAGTTTCGAATAAAATTTGAATGTGGTGCAGCGGCGGCTGCCTTTGAATCTGTCATTAAGAGAGGTCTTTTATGATGGCCTGCTAAATAAGGCGGCAGCTAAATGTTGGCTTTCAAAACTCATTAAGCTTGAAGGCAAATGTTGCTAGGGAAAGTCTCCCTGACTCAGGACTATCTAGAGCTTGCTAAAAGCCTTATTATAGCGCCTCAAAACCATCGATAACAAAGTTAAATCAATCTCCATCCCACAAGGTAGTAATAATGATCGTCTTGAAGACAAACTATGGCCCCATCACAGTTGAACTAGATTTTGAGAAAGCCCCGAAGTCAGCAGCGAATTTTTTAAGCTATGCCAAATCAGGCTTTTACGATGGCACGGTCTTCCATCGTGTAATTAACGACTTCATGATTCAAGGCGGCGGGTTCGAAAGTGGACTGATCCTAAAAGAGAGTGGTGAAAATGTTGAAAACGAAGCAGATAACGGCCTGCTGAACCTCATTGGCACACTAGCGATGGCTAGGACTGCTGTACCCCATTCAGCAACTTCGCAATTTTTTATCAATGTCGGTGATAACCATTTCTTAAACCACAGCAGCAAAACAGATCAAGGCTGGGGATACGCAGTATTTGGCAAAGTTGTCGCTGGCATGGAAGTCGTCAATAAAATTAAAGAAGTTAAAACAGGATCCACTGGCGGCCATCAAGACGTGCCTGAGACTGAAGTTATCATCGAATCAGCAACTGTAACCGAAGACTAGAAGCGTTGACTCGGCGACTTTTTATCTCTGATCTTCACCTTGAAGATTCTAGACCGGATATCAGTGCCGCACTTTTTGAGTTTCTAAATCATAATCTAGGCAAGACCGACGAGCTTTTCATCCTTGGAGACTTGTTCGAGGCATGGATAGGCGATGACAGCGCGTCGGAACTGTCAATGACTGTTAGCGATGCGCTCGCCCGATTTAATAGCGCAGGCGCCACTGTCTATCTCATGCACGGTAACCGCGATTTTCTCTTGGGCGAGCGCTTTGCTCAAAGCTGTGGTGGCGCGTTAATTCAAGAACCCTACGTAATCAATACAGATATTGGTCAGGTACTATTAATGCACGGAGACATTCTGTGCACTGACGACGTTGATTACCAGGAATTCAGGCAGATGGTACGCAGTTCAGTTTGGCAAGCAAATTTCTTAGCCCAATCCCTTGTTCAGCGGCAGGCTTTTGCCAAGCAAGCGCGAGCAAAAAGCGCATTGGAAACCACTGCAAAGGCCAGCGAGATCATGGATGTAAACTCCGCGGCTGTGGCGCAGGCCCTAGACAGCGCCGGCACAACACTCCTCCTCCACGGCCATACTCACCGCCCGGCAATCCATGAGCTGGCAGAGCTTTCGGCAAAGCGGATTGTTCTGGGCGACTGGGATGAGCGGGGATGGTACGCAGAGATCAATGATAATGGCTTAGCGCTACGCAGATTTGAATTCGGCTCACTTAGTTAGCGGCTAATCTGGAGCGTCAGGTTTTACATGGTTTTCAAAGCACTCTTCTTGCCCAGCCTTACAGGCAACTTCAGTCCGATTTCACAACTAACATACCACCAACGCTAACAAGGGAGTCTTTTATGCTCCGCTCTAGCGGGCACCGCTGACAGGGTAATTGTTGTAGCGGTCATTATGCGCTGCACTTAAAGTCAGCAGTTCATCGTCAACTATTTTACTGAAAGCCGATACTGACAGATCTGAAAACTCTGGTCTTGCCATAAGTCCCACAACATGAAGGCTAGGGATTTGTTGATGGCACTTGACGAGAAGGTTATGCACCCAGCATAAAGGCGACAGCGTTTCATCAAAACTCAATCCGAGCTTGCGCATGCCCTCTATCAGAAGAGCTTCATTAACTATTTGCAGTTTACTTTCTAAAATCTGAACTTCTAGCTTCTCCAAACGCTTTAGCACCGCAGCCTTCTCAAACTCAGCGTAGCTATTCCAGTTGATAACCTCGAACAAATACCGTTTACAACCGCGGCAAACAGGGTCGCCGAATGAAGTGGTCGAACAAATTCCAATACAGGGGGTTTTTACTAGTTTCATGATAGTCGCTGTGTCAAGCCTACTGCCTCGCTGCAGCGGTTATTAGTGGTAAGTACTGCACCATTTTAGTGATAAAATGGCTTTACTGAACAGAGTACTAAACGCTGGGCATACTAGCATAGATCAGTGCTCCAACTGGATATTTCCTCTGATTTACAGTAGAATTTGCGGTCGAAAAAGGACGTACTTAGCTGGTTTGTCAGCTTGGCTATAATCCTAGTCATAATCCTAGTTATTACCTTAGTAGGCGGCTTGAAAATAAACTTAGCACGGATAAAACATCAGCAGCCGAAAATTAGCTGCTTTAGGCCGCTCAAAGGCTGGTGCTGAGAGCAATATTCAGCTGATGCGGCCATCAACAAATGCAGCTATCAGCAACTACAGCGATACTAAAAACAATTTGTATCGCGGCATTGTAAGTAAAGCGTTGGTTAAAGAGATATGCCGCTATTTGGCAAGTTAAGCGCCTTATAAACTATCTCGTTCGGCTATGTTTAAGTCAAAAGCTAGGAGTTAGGTCGAAAGCTAGCGCAGTTGCTGCCCATTCGACTAATCAAATGAATTAAGTCTAAAAAAGAATCGCTAATTATTCCAACTCAAGAGGAATTGACCTTGTTAGAAGCCTATAGAGCACATGTAGCAGAACGCGCCGAGATCGGCGTAGTCCCTAAACCATTATCAGCGGAACAAGTAGCTGATTTGATTGAATTGTTAAAATCCCCACCGGCTGGTGAGGACGAGTTCATCTTGGACCTTATTTCTAATCGCGTACCAGCAGGGGTCGATGAAGCCGCTTATGTCAAAGCCGGATTTCTTTCAGCTCTTGCCAAAGGCGAAGCTACATCACCACTGATCGATGAGGCTCATGCGATCAAACTTTTGGGCACAATGCTGGGCGGATATAATATCACCACCCTGGTGGACTTATTAGATGACGCTGGCTTGGCTGCAAATGCAGCTGAGGAACTTAAACATACTCTACTTATGTTTGATGCTTTTTATGATGTTGCCGAAAAAGCCAAAAATGGCAACGAGCACGCCAAGGGCGTTATGCAGTCTTGGGCAGATGCGCAGTGGTTTACGTCTAAACCCGCACTGCCTGAAAAACTCACCGTGGCTGTATTTAAGGTCCCTGGGGAAACTAATACGGATGACTTGTCACCGGCGCAGGATGCGTGGTCCAGACCAGACATCCCTTTTCATGCCAAAGCAATGTACAAAAATCCACGCGAAGGCGTTAGTAACGCTGAAGAACAGATCAATGAATTAGAGAAAACTGGCTTTCCAGTCGCCATTGTTGGTGACGTGATGGGGACAGGCTCATCCAGAAAATCAGCCACTAACTCGGTGCTTTGGTTCATCGGCGACGACATCCCCCATATCCCAAACAAGCGTGACGGTGGAATCTGCATAGGCAATAAAATCGCTCCTATATTTTTCAATACTATGGAAGATGCTGGCGCCCTGCCCTTCGAATGCGATGTGGACAATCTAAACACTGGCGATATTATTGATATCGATGTCTACCAAGGCAAGATTACGCGTCATGAAGGCGGCGAGCTAATCACCGAATTCGAACTAAAAACTGAAGTACTGTTGGATGAAGTGCGTGCAGGCGGCCGAATCCCTCTTATTATTGGCCGCGGCTTGACCCAAAGAGCTCGAGAAGAATTAGGCCTAGGCACCTCTGACGTGTTCAGAGCGCCCGTTACCGGCGAAGAATCTAGCAAAGGCTGGACCCTTGCCCAAAAGATGGTTGGCAAAGCCTGCGGCGTTGCTGGAGTTAGACCTGGCAGCTACTGCGAGCCCAAAATGACCACCGTTGGCAGCCAAGATACTACCGGCCCGATGACCCGTGATGAGCTTAAAGACTTAGCCTGCTTAGGATTCTCAGCTGATTTGGTTATGCAGTCTTTTTGTCATACAGCAGCCTATCCAAAGCCGGTCGACATAGACACCCAACACAGCCTACCTGACTTTATTCAAACTCGCGGTGGAGTCTCGCTGCGTCCTGGCGACGGCATTATTCACTCTTGGTTAAACCGCATGCTATTGCCAGACACGGTTGGCACCGGCGGCGATTCTCACACCCGTTTCCCGATAGGGATTTCCTTTCCAGCAGGTTCCGGCCTCGTAGCTTTTGCGGCGGCTACAGGCGTCATGCCACTAGACATGCCCGAATCTGTTTTAGTTCGCTTTAAAGGCGAAATGCAGCCTGGCATTACTCTGCGTGATCTCGTTAATGCAATACCTTATGCAGCGCTGCAAAGCGGCGACTTAACAATCGCGAAAAAAGGCAAAAAGAATATTTTCTCAGGCCGAATTTTAGAGATTGAAGGCCTGCCTGACCTTAAAGTAGAACAGGCCTTTGAGCTATCCGATGCTTCTGCTGAACGCTCAGCAGGCGGGTGTACGATTCGATTGGGCAGAGACCCCATCGTCGAGTATTTCAAATCCAACATCACCCTACTTCGCTGGATGATAGACAATGGCTATCAAGATGCCAGAACGCTAGAGCGCCGCGCCAAAGCCATGGAAGAATGGTTGGAAAACCCAGAGTTGATGGAACCTGACGCTGACGCTGAGTATTTTAAGATCATTGAAATTGATTTGAATGAAATCAAAGAGCCACTATTGGCCTGTCCTAACGACCCTGATGATGTTAAGCCATTGTCCGAAGTTCAAAATACTAAGATTGATGAAGTGTTTATCGGTTCTTGCATGACTAATATCGGGCATTTTCGCGCCGCCAGCGAAGTGTTGAAGCAGGTCGAGGGTGCGCTGCCAGTGAAACTGTGGATTGCTCCGCCAACTAAGATGGACGAGCATCAGCTCATCGAAGAAGGTATTTACAGCATCTTTGGTGTTGCCGGCGCTAGAACAGAAATGCCAGGCTGCTCTTTATGCATGGGTAACCAAGCCCGCGTTGCACCAAATTCCACCGTTGTGTCGACATCCACAAGAAACTTCCCCAATCGTTTAGGACAAGGTGCGAATGTCTACCTTGCCTCATCCGAATTGGCGGCAGTTTGCTCGGCACTGGGCAAAATACCAACGATGGACGAGTACATGAGCTACATGGAAAGACTCAATACGATGAGCGGTGATATATACCGCTACCTCAACTTTAATGAGATTCAAAGCTTCATGGAAGCCGCAGATCGAGCAAAAAACATTCCGATGGCGAATGTGGTTGAAGTGTAGACCCAACATCTTTTGATAAAAAAAGGCGCCGGTGAAATTCATCGGCGCCTTTTTTTTCGACTTAAAAAACCTATTTTTCGACTAAAAAAAATAGTTAGCAACTTACTATAGGACGGTGCTTTTCTATAAGACGGTGCTTTTCTCAACAATTTCGAAAACGTCTTTCGACAGCCCCTCTTGAGCTTTGACACGTTGCAGCTGTGCCTGCATTAATGCCTGGCGCTTGGCATCATACTTTTTCCAGCGCGTTAGCGGCGTTAACAGCCGCGAAGCTATTTGAGGATTCAGCTTATCCAGCACTAATACCTGATCCGCTAGAAACTCGTAGCCATCGCCAGACTCGTCGTGAAAACCGGTGTGGTTCTGGGCACAAAAAGCACCAATCAATGAACGAACCTTATTGGGGTTTCGAATTTCAAACGCCTCATGATCCAATAAGGCTTTAACCTTAGTCAGTGCACCCGGCACTTGTGCTGTAGCTTGAATCGCAAACCATTGATCTACGACTAGCGGCTCATGGCTCCATTGCTCATAAAAATTAATTAACGCTTTTTGAGCTAGCTGCGAACCTAACTTTGTATGTGAGTTGACCAAACTACGCAAAGCGGCTGATTGGTTAGTCATGTTATCCGCATCACAGTACTGCTGATAGCATCGGTCAACCCAGTCCTGCTCGCCGGTTCTTACCAAAAAGTTAAGGCAAAGGTTTTTTAACGACCTTTTGGCAATAGACTCCGCATCAGGGGAGTACTCGTTTTGATCCTCAGTTAACTCGTAAACCTTAGCAAACTTATCTTTAAGCTCGGTAGCCAGCGAATTCAATAAAAACTCTCTGACCGAGTGCAAGCCGATCACATCCGCTTCACTCGACTGCTCGATTAGCGCGCCCAGCACTGGCAAGGACAAAAGTTGAGCGAGCATGGCTTTGTCCAGTGATGAATCCGACGCTGAATCCAAGACCTTAGCAAAGGCATTTTTTAGCAGTTCAGGCAGAACCAATTCAGACCCTTTAGAGTGAGGTTCCAACATGTTCTCTATTACTTGTGTAGAGAGTATTTGGGACGCGTTCCAACGGTTAAAGCCATCACTGTCATTGCTCATCAAGAGCAACAACTCCTCTTGGCTATAGTCATATTTAAGTCTGACTGGCGCACTAAATCCTCTTAGCAGCGACGGCACCGGCATTCCTTGAACATCTACAAAAGTAAAAGTCTGCGAGTCTTCGGTAACATCAAGGACCAAATCAAAACAGAGGTTGGCCTGTGAACTATCGTCATCTAAAAGCTTTAACGAAATCTGCTCACCAGCACTATTCAACAAGCCTAAACGCAGTGGAATATGAAATGCGGCTTTATTTGACTGCCCTGGGGTGTCCGGACAGCTCTGCTTAACATGGAGCGAATAGCGCTTCTTAGCCTCGTCGTAGTCTGAGGTAATTGTAACTACTGGGGTGCCTGCTTGACTGTACCAGCGTCTAAACTGGGTCAAATTGGCGCCATTCGCGTCTTCCATTGCTTTGACGAAATCTTCGGTCGTCACCGCCTGTCCATCGTGACGTTCAAAATACAGGTCTGACCCTTTACGGAAACCTTGCTCTCCAAGAATCAGTTGAATCATGCGAACAATTTCCGCACCTTTCTCGTAGATGGTGACAGTGTAGAAATTAGAAATTTCCATATAGGAATCGGGGCGCACCGAATGGGCCATAGGCCCACTGTCTTCGGCAAATTGAACAGTTCTTAAAAAGGCAATATCGTCCACTCTTTTGACTGTTTTTGAACCCATGTCCGCCGAGAATTCGGAATCTCTAAATACTGTAAAGCCTTCTTTGAGACTTAGTTGAAACCAGTCTCGGCAGGTGACTCTGTTGCCGCTCCAGTTGTGAAAGTACTCATGAGCAACAACGGCCTCTACTCGCTGAAATGCCAAATCAGATTGAGTCATTGGGTTCGCCAAAACACATGAAGTATTAAATACATTCAGCCCCTTGTTCTCCATTGCTCCCATATTAAAATCATCAACGGCGACAATCATAAAAATATCGAGATCGTACTCTCTGCCGTATTTTTCCTCGTCCCAACGCATAGAGTTCTTAAGAGATTCCATTGCATGACCGCACTTGTCGATATCCTTTTCTTCAACAAATATTTGCAGTTCAATCGAACGTTCAGTCATCGTGGTAAAGCTATCGTCTAGACTAACAAGATCACCGGCAACAAGCGCAAACAAGTAGCTCGGCTTCATAAAGGGGTCTTCCCATGTCACCCAATGCCGGCTGGGATCTTCTTCTGAACTACCAGAGGCAATGTTGTTACCGTTGCTTAATAGGACCGGGTATTTATCTTTCTCTGCGACTACCGTTGTAGTGAAAACAGACATCACATCGGGCCGATCAAGATAGTAAGTTATTCTTCTGAAGCCTTCAGGTTCGCATTGGGTACAAAACATTTTTTTCGATTTATATAGGCCTTCGAGCGCCGTATTATTTTGCGGTTCAATGCGAGTTCGACAAGCCAGCGAAAACTTCTGCTCCTTGTTACCATTAACAAGACTCGCCACATCATGAATAGTCAGGCTGTCGTCATCGGTGGTGTAGCTGTCGGGTTTTAGTACGGCGCCATTAATTGACAGTACTTCTAGGACCAAACCTTGACCATTTAAGACTAAATCTGCATTAGGGCCAGCCTGTTTAGAGAGATTAAAACGCATCTCTAAAGTTGAGGAAACAACGGCATGGTCTTCAAAAAGATCGAAGTGTAGGGATGTCTTATCGATCAAAAAAGACGGCTCAGAATAGTCTTTAAGATAGGTAGTTCTCGCTTGTGCATTTTTCATAAAATCTTTAACCTTTTATCCATAACACAGAAATCATCAATTATGGCTTATGAACTAACTTCAACATCGTAACCTGAAAAACGACGCATATTGATTACGCCGTTATCGAAGATTAAGTACTGGCCTTTTATTCCCAGCAACGTCCCTTCTACAACCGGGTCTTTGTCAAAATTGAAAGAATTGATTTTTTCAAGATAACGAACAACCGGGTAAACAATTTCAACTGGCTCAATGCCAGTCAACATACTAATGGCAAAAAAACCAAACCGCTCTTTTAATGCAGTAATCTCGGAGCGGCATTCCTCGATTAAATCGACACTCTTAGCCTTCATGTCTAACTCTTGCGCTGTACCTTTTAACATTTCACGCCAATTGGTTTTATCAGCAACATGTTGTTTAAAAATGACTTCCAGCTCACCTGACTGTAGCCTTGTTCTCACTCGGGCAATAGCCAAAGCTTGTGTGGCACCTTGGTCTATCCAGCGCGTCGGTACTTGAGTCGCCCTAGTTATCCCCACTTTTAAGCCGGATGAGTTCGCCAGATAAACAATATGATCTTGCATGCAATGACGCTCACCCCAGCCGGGCTCTCGACAAGTACCCTGATCAAAGTGACATTTTTCTGGGTGGATAATGCAAGAATCACATTGAGCTAATTTCTGAAGGCAGGGAAAGCAATACCCTTGGCTGAAACTTTTATTCGTTTTCCGGCCACAGTTGACACAATGAATTTCGCCACTATATTCAAGCTTGACCTTGTGCTCGAGCAAAGAATTCATATCGATGTCTTTCTCACCGAGGCGCAGCGTATATTCCACTGGACCGGCCAAGCGGCTGCGCATTTTTCTTACTCCGCCTTTTGCGAGAGATTCCATTTCTTAACTCTTCACCCTTGACTCCATGGAGCCTCAAAAATAGCTAATTCGAATTTGGCTTTGCAGCTAAAAGCAGGCCGCCTAATGTTTAAGTTTTGATGCACAGTTTGAATTCAACAGAGCGCCGGTTCTATCGTCTTCCGAAATATGTTCAGCTTCATATAAAATGATTGCTTGCATACAGTTCTCTATCTGCCCACTGGAAAGCTTGCTGCCATCCTCCCACTTACCTATCTCCACCGCAGTTCTAAGACTGTCGTAAACACTAGGCGTGATTTCCTGCAACAGCAGTTCTAATGTTTCTGGAACTAAGGATGTTATTTCATCAGTATGATTTTCATTGCTCATCTAAACCTTCCTAATTTCAGTTCGCTCAAAAGTGGCGGTGGCGTCCTAAACCGAACGTGGACAACCTATTTTTCAATACCCAACGTGCTACTTTCTACCTATCGGCATATGACCGACGGCGGTGTTTTTGAGAATATAACGATTGTAAATCACTACGCCACCACCTAACACCAGACCACTGAGTAGGCCGCCTATATGCGCCGCTGTCGCAACAAGGGAGGATGCTAAAACCTCCATTGCAACCAAAGCCACAACAAAAAACACGAGCATATTTGAATTAAGAGACAAGTAGCTTTTCGGCATCAATTTATGAACCACCCATGTGTATCCGACCAAACCATAAACCACCCCTGACATGCCGCCAAAATTATTCGCGTCATTGACCATATACTGCGTGGTGTTACTCACAAATGAAGTCACTAAAACCAGGGCAACGAAACTCCAAGTGGATTGAATAGACTCTAGCTGCCTGCCGAAGTACCACAGCCATAGCATGTTAAAAATCAAATGGAGCTCACCAAAGTGAAGAAACATTGGGGTGAAGGTACGACCCAAATCAGTGATACTTTTTATATCTGCTAGCAGATTCAAAAAGCCGTCACTTGCCAGTAAGGGATAGAAAAGAATCGCCAGCCTCTCAGGATAAGAACCCAAGCCGCTTACAACCGCAACAACCATACAAACGGCAAACAATAATGCTGTTATCGGATAATAATAAATTGCTGCAGCGGCGCTATTTAAGAGAACACGTAAGTCGGGGATTACGGACTCGCGAGGGTTATTGCTTGCGGAACTGTTTTCAGCACAACGGTCGTCAACGGAATCATGAGCTGCACTGAGCCATTTTTCCAGAGCCTTCTGAACAGCCTCCGCTTCCCCTTCAGAGGCTACCCATATTACCTGTTGGCCGGACTCTTCATTAATTCGATGCGCCAAACCCTGAGCATGCAATAACTTAGAAAAATTTAGAAGATTAGTATCTGTAGGTAAACTTGCAGCTTTGATCATTGAGATTCGTCTAAAGTCTTTCCAAGGCGGCTACCCCACCCAAGTTTGCTGCGACAAGCTTCATAGAAGCTGTACTGCGGTGGATGTATTAACTGTAAAGGCACAACTTTCTTCGTAACAATAATTTCATCCCCTGCCACCGCTATGTATTTTTCTTCACCATCACAGCTAACTTGGGGCTGTAACTTGCCGTTGGGCGCCACCACAATTCGTATCTCGCTGTCCCCATCGACAACAATTGGTCTGCTATTCAGCGAATGTGGATACATCGGCACTAAGACTATGGCATTGAGATTTGGGTGCATAATCGGCCCACCTGCGGACAACGCATAGGCAGTTGAACCGGTTGGAGTTGCGACAATCAGTCCGTCTGAGACTTGGCTATAAACAAACTGGTCATTGACAAACAGCTCAAATTCTATCATCTGCGCCGCCTGCCCCGGATGCAACACAACGTCATTGAGCGCGGTGCCTAGCTTCTCTCGCTTGCCATTCATTACGCGAGCAGCATCCAGCAAAAAACGAGATTCGACACTAAACTCTCCCGCCAGAACCTGATCGATTTTAGCCTCTAGTTCTTCCGGCAATATGTCCGTCAAAAAACCTAATCTGCCACGATTGATGCCAATCACGGGCACCTGATCGCTGGCAATGTGTTTCGCTACGGTGAGCATGCTGCCATCACCACCAACAACAATGACCAGATCGCAGCGGCTGGCCAATTCGCGGCGACTGCAGGTTTCAACTTTCGGGGCTTTGAGCAATCCTGATGTCATATGATCTAAGACGGCGATTACTGGCTTCTCAGCCAAATAAGCCATAAGCCGCTTAAGTGTTTCTAAGACGCCTTTGTGATCAGGTCTTCCGACTATTCCTATACGCGTAAACTTCAGCATGTGACTCAGATTATTTCTATAAGATTGAGACAAAATTGTAACACGCCGTGACGTGAGATCGTCAGCCATAATAGACAATGCTAAAACCTAATTTGATCAAGCAAAATAGCCAGCAAATAGAATTACATGCCGTCCCATAAAGACTTAACACGCAAATCTGCTGCACAGCCTGTGCTTGCGCCGGTATGTATTTGCTAAGCTATTGCAGCCTCGCCTAACCGCTCACCCTCATCGACTCCAACTATACCGCCCGTGTGCAATGCGATGATTTGAGCACCTCGAGGAAACGCATCTGCCTCAATCATGCTGAAAAGCCCAAACAACAGCTTTCCCGTATAAACTGGTTCAATAGGGATATCCGAAATCTCAGCAAACCCTTCAATAAACTCTGAAAGCTCAAGATTCCGCTTTGCATAGCCTCCACAATGAAACGAATCTGATACATACCAAGGCACATTGACTGCCAACTCTGACTTATTCAGCCCTGCTTCTATGTGGCCTGCAATCATTCCCTTCGCATTAAGCACCGACACACCCAATACTGGGTGCGGTGTCTGCAATATCTGCAAACCCTCTATGACACCGGTCATTGTCGCTCCCGTGCCACAAGCCATGGCGATGGTTGCTGTTGAGTCCCCCGTGATAGAGCAGACCATGTCGGCGATCTCTCGGCAGCCAGCAAACGCTAAAGCATTTGAGCCACCTTCCGGGATCACATAGGCAGGACCATATTGCGCCGTTAGTTCCTGCAAGAATTCTGGGTCTTCTTTGCGGCGGTAATCAGTTCTAGAGATCGCTCGCAAGGTCATTCCTGATGACCGACAAAAAGCCAGCACAGGATTAAGGGGCTCAATAAGCTCACCTCTAACGATTCCTATAGTTTCGAGACCAAAATAAGAACCCGCAGCGGCTAAAGCATAAAGGTGATTTGAATATGCCCCACCAAAACTGATAAGTCGAGAATGCCCCTGCTCCTGAGCTGCACGCAGGTTTAGCTTCAACTTAAACCATTTATTGCCGTGAATGTGAGGATGGATCTTATCAAGCCTAAGAACACGCAAAGACACTGCCTTTTCAGCTAACAGCTCACAGTTGATTTGGTTAACCGGTGGGGTCGCTAATTCCAATTCCTGCATTCGTTTACCTTCCATAAAGACTTGCTAAGGACGAGTACGCTTGTGCGATGGCGCCGGGATATTAAAATTTAATATGTAAGACTCTTCCTGCAAAGGCTTGTAAACAGTGTCTTTCGCTTATTTCAGGGGAAAAACTTATTGAAAAACTACTTCTTTAAATTCATTAACTTAGCTCTCTTTTTAGCCACAAACTTCACTGCCCCCCATTATAGTGGTTAGGTGATCGCTATTCCCGCCGACACTATCTACAAGAATTGTAATAATAAAAATATCTAAAACCCTTAAATGCGAATAGACCTGCACGGAGAAGGTGGCAAAAAATAGACTTTTATTAGATTCTAGGAGCTTCATTAATGCTTAACACCAAGATCCAAGCAGTTGCTCGAGTTCACGCCTCAAATGAAGTATCCCCGTCATCCATTCTACAAGAAGCTGGTATAGATAGATTTGATTACCCCCTGAATTGGATCGAAGAAAATACGGGCATCAAAACAATACACCACGGCGACATACAAGCAAAACCAAGCAGCTACGCAATCCCCGCGATTGAAGAAGCGCTAAAAAGATTCGATGGCGAAATAGGCGAGATAGATGCCGTTTTTTACTGCGGTATGAATCGCGACATGCAGGAGCCTTCCACTGCCCATATTATTGCAGACAAAATAGGTTTATCCGCAAAATTAAAATTAGATATGTCCGATGCATGTCATGGTTTCACCGCCGGAATCATAATGGCTGACTTACTTATAAAAACCGGACAAGCGCGCCATGTGTTGTTATGCACAGGAGAAAATGCGAGCCGCGGAACAATGCATATTGCCGACAGATTCAAGAATCAAGAGCTGGGCAAGAACGACGTCAAATCGAATCTAGGCGCTTTCACCGTTGGCGATGTGGGTGCTGCAATGATTCTCGGTGCTACCGATGATGGCAGTGGTTTTCAAACTATAGATGAAACCAGCTTTCGCAGTTTTAATACCAACAATAATTCAGCCGTGTGGCCAGCGTGCTTTGTCGATTGGGAGCGAAACGATTTTGCCATGCACTCACTGTGGATTAGCTTGGAGACCATCAAAATGGTCGTTGGCATGGCTCCAAACACTCTTGCTGGGGCGGGCTGGGAAACCGACGATATCGATTATTTTGTATCCCACCAGGTTGGCCGCAGCGTACATGAGCATTACCTTAAGAAATTGGGTATAAGCAAAGATAAGTCGGTAGAAATTTACCCCGATTATGGAAATCTAACATCGGCATCTATGCCTGTATGCTTCGATTACTTGGAGCAAAATAGCATGCTTGAGAAAGGCACTAAAATACTGATGAATTCTACTGGCAGCGGCATTGTCGTCTCCCAAGGCTTATACGTGGTTTAGTGACCAGGACTCATTAAGGCCGCTGTTTTGCTAGAGCAGTGGCCTTAATTTCTCAAAATGAATTCCTTACAGTAAGTTTGTTATCCTAAGCTTCTCAACCCGCCTTCACTGCTTGCCTCTGCACAGCATCGTCTAAATCAAATTCAACACAACTGTTTTGGCCGATGGGCATAATTAAGCTGGGCGATTTCAGCGATTGCCTCTAAATTGCCCGCTACTAAGTAGCTATCCAATAACACTCTTTCCTCTGCAGCAAGACCTAGAGCCATTAGTTTGCGATTAAGCTCTATGGCTGTTTCTATATTAATCATTACGCTGCCCGGCACGATAGATCGAGCCAATTCGATTGGTAGCTCAAACATCACTGAGAATCCTTCATCCCAGCTCTGATCTATTATAAGCCAGCTACCAGGCAAAGAGTTTCGGCAAAATACACTTTGATTTATTGCTGCTGTAGATTCTTCCTGCACTAAAACCAGCCTCTTTTTATTTAGTGTTTCAATCGTAACAGAGGCTTTTGCTGAAGCCTTGTTAATTATTGTTTCAAAATCCTGCCGATCACCGCACTCCCATAAACGCCAGTTATTACCAGCTGAGTGAGCGCCGCCAATTAGTGTGCCTCCCAAAGAATTCACATCAAGCATGTCCGATAGGCTTAAGTAATATAAGTGAGGGTATTTATGGCAGAAGAATGCCTTGCGGCAAAAGATCCAGCAGAGCTAAATAAAGAAAGATTTTTTTAAGAGGGTAGATCTAGTGACAACAGACCTCTCAAAGCACTAAAAGCACTAAAAGCCAACAAAAGAACGTAAAAGAAAATGGCGGACCGGACGGGACTCGAACCCGCGACCCCCGGCGTGACAGGCCGGTATTCTAACCAGCTGAACTACCGGTCCGCAACATGATCAGAGGGGGCTATGCCCTGCTCCGAACTCTTTTACTAAGCTTACAATCGACATTGCAAGCTCATCTTTAACTGGTGGGTGATGAGGGATTTGAACCCCCGACATTCGCCTTGTAAGGGCGACGCTCTCCCAACTGAGCTAATCACCCGTAATGCTGAGAGAGGCGCATTTTACCGATTCAGATATTCATGTCAACAAATCGCTGATCATAATTACCAAAATCTAGAAATTAGCTGCGATTTACTACCTACTGATGTGAATAAACGAGCCATCCCAGTTCACCGGCAGCTCCGACTCTCTAAGAGTAGCACTTCGCTTTAAATAAATGCGCTAGAGCACGGTCTCTGGTTCGGCTTCCACAAACGCGCTAAACGCCCCCTGCGCTGCATTGCATGCTTTTTCAACCTCTTGCCCAGCGCGTCATGGTAGCCCCTCAGCCGATCCGTCTGCGTTTATGTTGCGCCGGCCAACACACTCAGTGGTTCATAGCATGTCAATACCCCATCCTTTCCTTTCACTTTAACCTTGTCGATTGTGCGAAATAAAAAGCCATCAAGATTAACCGCTGTTTTTCGCCTATTAGCAATCGGATGCCATGGAATTTGATCCAACTTTCCAAGCGAGACCCAAGATCCGTCGTGTCTCCCAATACCGCCCAAGATCTTTGATATGTGGACCCCATATCAACGACATTCATCCACCCAATTTTAATCCTACATCAACTTAAGGTAAGTCAGCTCCAAGGAACTGCACTTTTAGCTCCTCAGTTTTCTCCTACATCCTAAGCACTGACCGAACAGCATTGCCCCAGCTGTGCAGTCAGGCCGGTAGGGAAAAATATATCGTCTGTTTTTCAAAGCTAGAAAGAAAAATCAGTATCGGAGGCGCCGCTTACATTGACGGCGGTTTCAGCGGTGGTTTCAGCAATACCGTCGAGTAATGCGTCAAACATATTTGCACGCACCTTTACACCCAGATAAATTCTTTATAAAGGCATCGCACCAATATCACCAAGGCTTGGAGCTGATGTGCCTATCAAGAACAGGCTATTTTTTAATGCGAGCTTCTCCTCATCGCTTAATGTTTCTTGCCGCACATCGGTCGCCGCCAACTAAGGATAGTGAGCATTGTTGCTTAACGATGACCTCCCAACATACGGCACATAAACTTGGCCGGCCCCATAAGTGGGAATAGTAAATGCACCTGCCCCTGCACCAATGCGCACGGCAGTTACAACGTCAAGGCTCTCATAATCCTAGGTAAGTGGCTCATAGCTTTCTAAGAAGTTGTAGCATTTTTGCAGTTCTGGAGAAGGCGTGAGGAACAGCTCCGAACCATAGCGTATAATCAGAGGGATATGCCTAACCACGCCATCGGCGTCAGGCAGCTGATTCCTACTTGCGCTGACGGCAGCCGCATCATGAAGAATATTCATATTGCCGGTAAATTTCTGGGGTTTAGGCGTTGCCGCTATACGCCAATCGTAGACCAAATACTCTATGCGATTTACCAGCTTGGAAACTGTGCTAGAGACTACTATTTGAACATAAAGCACGAATATCGCGCCCAACACAACCAGACAAGTCGGCAGCCTTTTACCCAGATTGAAAACCCGACAAATAATACGCAGTAGGCTTATTAAAAATACTAGTGCGGCATAAGAGAGTTATTGGGCTATTTTATTGTTTAGACTTATTGACTAAGGCTCTATCTCTAACTGAGTCTATCCCTAAATGAGACTATACTTCATTTCCTTGAGTGGGTAGACTTTGCGCCCCGTGCAATCTTTAGACAGAAGTTAGTCAAAACCAATGCAAATATTTAAAGAATTCACTTTCGAAGCAGCTCACCGTCTGCCTAATGTTCCCGCAGACCATCAGTGCTCTAGGCTTCATGGCCATTCCTTTAGCGTCAGGATAACCGTTGCTGGAGAAGTTGGGGCGGAATCTGGATGGGTTATGGACTTCGCTGACTTGAGCCGAGCCTTTCGGCCACTTTTGGACCAGTTGGATCATTATTACCTCAACGAAATTGACGGTTTAGAAAACCCAACCAGTGAAAATCTGGCTAAATGGATATGGCAGCGCCTAAAACCAAGCTTGCAAAATCTCGTCGAAATAGAGATTCGAGAAACCTGCAACAGCGGCTGCAGGTATCAGGGAGACTAGCTTCTTTAGGCTA
>Ga0208413_1000787_pt1 | contig 22309 bp, 8 predicted proteins | sample AntAceMetag02UKD_FD_184761 | JGI IMG/M metagenome (GOLD analysis project Ga0208413, IMG submission 184761) | Saline lake microbial communities from Ace Lake, Antarctica - Antarctic Ace Lake Metagenome 02UKD (SPAdes) (version 2) | ecosystem: Environmental > Aquatic > Non-marine Saline and Alkaline...
TGCTAGGAACAATACGGAAGAGACTGGCCACGTTGTTGGCAGCGATAGTTTTGCCTCTCTTTGCCGGTGCCACTGACGCTTGGGACCCGGTGGATTTCAACTCGCCGGCGTTTGAAAAATCAGTGATCCCGGATCGGGTTACGGAAGCCCCCGACGGAAAACTCTATGTCACGTTTGTGAATGGAGGTGCCATTGACGGCATCAAAGCCGGTCAACAGCTCGGGGTGGTCATTCGTCTCAATACCGATGGCACCGTCGATAATACGTTTTCTATTGGCACGATGCTTTCCTCGGCTTGGGCCGTAGGTTTTCAATCCGATGGCCGGATTTTGGTGGGGGGCCAATTGAGCACCGAGACGTCGGCAACGGGCGTGAGAAAATACCGACTGTTTCGCTTCAACTTCGATGGTTCTCACGACGGCAGTTTTGTCTCTCCCGTATTTGAAGGCATTCCCCGTTTCATCAGTGTCTTCGCCGACAATTCGATGTTGGTGGTTCCGGCTAGTGGGAGTAGCGGCAATGGGGGCGTCTCCGTTATGGCCTACTTGGAGGCAGATGGCACGGTGAACCCCGGATTCACCGAACCGGATTTGGCCGGCGGGGTTATATTTGCACCACCGACTTATGACGCTCTTGGGCGACTTTATATCGCCGGCATTTTTGACGAGGTAAATGGAGTGGCCCGCCCGGGGGTGGCCCGCCTGCTGAATGACGGTAGTGTGGACACTACTTTTGTTCCCTCAGGATTTAACCCCGATTTCTCCCCGCAACAGATTCGGGGTATCGCTCTGCAAACTATCGGCACCAACGCGGGGAAACTGGTCGTCGCCGGTGGCACAATTGTCGTGCCGGGTTCGGACGACGCGGATGCCAACCGTCCGTTGATTCGGCTCAATACCGATGGCGCGTTGGACTCCTCCTTCAATCTTACGACCCAAGCCAATGCGGGCATGTCCGTTCGGCCCCGGCTCTTGGAAGTATTGCCGGACGACAGCATCGTGATCGTGGGCAGTCAGGTATCTCGGTTCGATGCCGAGGGCGGCCCGGTTTCCCCGGGAGTTTACGCCCCGCTGCCATTCAGCACGGAGTTCTTCTGGATGGAGGCTTTGGCCGACGGCAGTGTGATTGTTAATCCCCAGCCCGGGGCGACGATCGACGGCACCCCCGCCAATACCTTGGTCAAGTTTGGCGTCGATGGGGCGGTTGATGGAGGTTTTGGCCCACCGGAATTTGGTCGACGGGTATATCCTTCCGGATTCCACGCCTCCTCGGATGACAGTTTTCTGGTTTGGGGCGATTTTGACACGGTGAGCGGCCAAGAGCGCCCCGGGATCGCCCGGATTTGGCCCGACGGGAATGTCGATGATGGTTTTAACCCTGACGTGATTGCCCCCCCCGCTTATGTGCGCAGTGCCGATGTGGCCGACGACGGCCGGGTCCTTGTCTCTACGTTTAATCCCGCCAACCAACAGTCGGGTCTCTACCGTCTTTGGTCGGACGCGATCTTGGACGATACGTTCAACCTCGATTCGAGCTTGGCGGCGGATGCGGGCGGTCTGGATTCGATGCAATTGTCGGATGGTAAGGTCATCGTAGCGGGCTTGGATGCCCAGCGCTTGGTCGATGATACCATCACGTTCGATTTGCTCGATACTGCGGGGACCATTGATCCCAGTTTCGATCTCACGGGCATTGAAATTCCCGCGGCTATTTTCCGTAATCCCGACGATACCATAGATACGCTCACCCTAGGTTACCTCGACGTGTTGGCTGAAGATGATCAGGGGCGGCTGATCGTCGCCATGTCGGAGGGCCCCTACCCGCAGCGCCCGAGCACCTTGGGAGCTAAGTTGGTTCGCTACAATCGCGACGGGACGGTCGACTCGGGCTTCAATGCTCCGGCGCTTTCGTGGCCTACTTTCGGTTCGTCATTCCCCTTCATTTATGACGCCTCCCTCCCGGGCTTTGTTCAGTATGAAACGACCACCACGGGTTCCCCCTTCCAGGGTGTATTCCTCCAAAGTGATGGATCGCTCATCGTTTATGGTCTCTTCACCGAATTGGGTGGATCCCCTCGAGCCGGCGTGGTGCGTTTGTTGAGCGATGGCTCCCTCGATCCCAGCTTTGATGTGGGCGCTGGGGCTACCATCACCGCGACCGCCGACCGTATCGCTCAGGTGACTTCGGTGCTAGAAATGCCAAACGGGCGGATTTGGGTGGGGGGCAATTTTGATACGTTCGACGGTCAACCGGCCTCTGGGGTAGTGCTACTCGAATCCACCGGTGCGCCAGTGGCTAATTTTCAAACTCGCCTAGAGTTCATGCCCTACACGGGTGGCGATGTCAGCATCCAGCCGACAAATTCCGAGGATCGGGTATGGGTAGGCGGCACCTTCCGGGATTGGCCAGATTGGTCTTATCCCGAAGCGTTTCATCAGCTGCGCCAAGTTCCTTTGGTCGAGATTTACGACAACCTAGAAGGGGTGACCCTGTTGCCCGGTCAGCCCGGCAGTATCGGGTTTGGTTACACCGAGCCTCAGGCCGACATCACCATCCAGTGGTTCAAGGACGAGGTTCTGATAGAGGGAGCCACGGACTGGAATCTACCGCTGACGGGGGACAGTGCCGAGGTAGGGCAATACTACGCCGTCATCTCCGGTGGCGGAGAAGATATCTCGACCGATACGGTGGGGGTAGCGCTTGCTGCGCCGGAGAACGCCTGGTTGATCGATGATGGATTCCAATCCCCGGAATTCACCACCTTCCGGTCTACCGACCGGATCACCCCCGATGGCGCCGGAGGTTATTATGCAACCCATACCAACGGCGGTCGGATTACGGGAGCCTACGGGAATAACTTGGGCCCGGTTGTGCGGATCAATGGCGATGGTTCAGTCGACTCTAGTTTCTCAATTGGCGAAGTCTTGACCAATGCTTGGGCGGTGGTGCCGCTTGCCGACGGCAGCGTGCTGGTGGGTGGTGAGGCGGCCGTGGAGAACGGTTTCAGCGGCTGGGCGAACTATCGGGTATTTAAGTTCAGCGCCACGGGGGAATGGGATCCCACCTATAACTCGCCGATTTTTGCTGGCCTGCCTCGGTTTATGACGCTGCAGCCGGACGGTAAAGTTCTCGTCGTGCCTTCGGGCAATAATGGCAATAATGACGGCATTCGCTGGATGGCTCGCCTGAACACCGATGGCTCCATCGACGATTCGTTCCATCAAGCTTGGCTCGATGATGTCATTTTTGCTCCCCCGGTATTGGACGATTCGGGACGAATTTACATCGGTGGATTATTCACCGATATCGACGGCCGATTCCGGCCGCGCCTCGCCCGTTTGCATCCGGATGGGTTCGTGGACGACGGCTGGTATCCGTCCGCGATCGATGGCAATAATCTCCCCGCGCAAATCCGGGGCTTGGCCGTTCAGACTCAAGGTGCCAATGCCGGTAAGCTCCTCGTCGCCGGAGGCGCGATGAACGTGCCAGATGGAGGTGGAGGAACGCTCGACAGTCCGGTCATTCGGGTGGATCTCGACGGGAGTCTTGATTCGAGCTTCACCTACGTGACTCAAGCCGATGCGGGTATGGCCCCCCGGCCGCGCCTGCTCCACCTACTCGCCGATGATTCCTTCATGGTGGTTGGCCGCACGGTGACGAAATTCACCGCCGATGGTGCCGTCGATACGGGCTACACGATGCCTAACTTTGACCAAGAGTCCTTCTGGTTTGTGGTCAATGCCGATGGCAGTGCCATGGTGCCGGTCGGGCCCGGCACAAACCTGAACGATTCTCCCGCCGATAACTGGGTGAAACTCCTGCCGAATGGTTTGCCGGATAGCGGATTCGTTTCGCCCGGCTTCCAACGGCGTTCTTTCCCCTCGCGCATGTTGCCCCTGCCCGGTGGCGGATTACTCACCTTTGGTGGGTTTGATCAAGTCGACGACGTCTTCCCGGCGGGTATCGTCCTTTTGAATGAAAACGGCTCCCGTGACCCAGGATTTACGACGCCGGATATCGCATTTCCCGACTCGGTGGTCTTCGCTGATTTGACCGACGACAACCGCATCATGGCGGTGGTGCGTAACCAGTTTGATTTGAGCCGCAACGTGGTGCGTCTCTGGTCGGACGGATTGACCGACACTTCGTTTACGATCGACCCCGACGTGGGCAGCCTCGATGGGGCGGAGATCCTCGCCGCGCCTAACAACGAGACCATGATTTGGTCGTCCAGCGTGCAATACCTCATCAACGATGCGGCGGGTTACACCCGACTGCTCGAAGACGGCACCATTGATTCAGGATTTGGCCCTGCCGAGGAAGTGCCCTCCCTCGGAGAAGTTTTCCGCAATCCGGACGGCTCGATCGACGTGGTCACCCAAGGGGATTTCCGGATCCTGGATATTGCAGATGACGGCAGCTTTATCGCTCGGCGCACAGTCGGAGACCACCCTCAGTGGGCGGATTATCTCGAGCACGCCTTCCAGCGGTATGACGCCAGCGGCAACGTCGATCCGTCTTTCAACGCCCCGACGGTGTGGTGGAACACGTCCTTTGATTTCCCCACCGTCACGGATGCCAATACCAACGGGGGGAATCCTTTCCAGGCGTTCACCATTCGGGCGATTTCTCCGTTCAGCGGCGCGCTGATGCTCGATGATGGCAAGGTGATGGTCTATGGAGACTTCAATGACCTATGGGGTTCCTACCGCCCCGGTATCGCTCGCCTGAATGCGGACGGGAGTGTGGACGAGTCGTTCAATCCGGGCGGCGGCCCCACCTTCGATCTCGCCCCGTGGCGGACGGGATCCGTCACCGGTGTCGAGCCCACGGGCGACGGTCGCTTCTGGGTCACTGGGTTCTTTACGGGATTCAACGGCGCAATCGCGCCCGGGCTGGTCCTGCTCAATGGCGATGGTTCCGTAGACACGTCCATTGGCACGAATTTGGAGTTTGCCCCGTTCGTAGCGGGCACGATGACCGCTGCAGCTACCGCGGATGGAAAACTATTGGTGGCAGGATCCTACGCCGACGGGGGCAATATTCGTCCATTCTTCCGGCTTGAGCCGCAATTCAACGAAGAATCGGAAGCGCTCCACTGGCGTAACCCGTTCCCACGCGGTGGCGAATTCACGTCGGTCATCTATGATGGCACTCAATTTGTGGCGGTGGGCACGGGCTCACGGGTCTCGACCTCGCCCGATGGGGTAAACTGGTCGGATCCGGTATTCTTCCCGGAAGAGATCATGAATGGAATCGCCTTCGACGGCACGACCTACGTCGCGGTCGGCGGCGGCGGCGCTATCTACGCCTCGACCGATTTGAGTAATTGGACGTTCGCGGCGCGGACGACGAACTTCCGGTGGTTGTTTGATATCGTGTTTACGGGCGGCCAATTTGTGGCGGTCGGCGACGGCGGCGTGGCCATGACCTCGCCCGACGGCACGACGTGGACCGAGCAGTCCACGGGCACGAGTCAAACCCTGCGCCGGATCGCAACCGACGGCTCGACGTTCGTCGCGACCAGTAGCAGCACCGGCGTCGTGCTGAGTTCGGCGGATGGGGCGAGCTGGTCGCAGGTCACGTTGCCCAGTGGCTACGATGCCGTCACCTACAACGCGGTGGAGTTCCTCAACGGTGAGTTCATCGCACTCGGTGAAAACGGGGTGATCCTGCGCTCGGCCGATGCCGTGACGTGGACCGGCAGCTTGGACCTCAATGGCGAGTGGACTTTTGGGTTAGCTTATGACGGCTCCAACTACATCGCGATGAGCGGTGATGATCGGGTGTTTGTTTCAACAGATCTCATAACGTGGACGGATTACCCTACCGGGGATGCTTCGCCGATTGGCCGAGTGGCGGGTATCGCGACTGATGGTGCCAATACGGTGGTCGTTGGTGCAGGTGGTATGATTCGCCGCTCGGTCGATGGTGGCCAGACTTGGTCCGATGAAGGCTCGACGGGCAGCAACTACCGGATGTTAGACGTCGAATGGCTCGACTACGAGTTCATGGCGGTCGGTTCCGATGGCACCCTGATGCAGTCAAGTGATGGTGTGATGTGGGACCTGCTCGATGTCGGTTCGAACCACTGGTTCAACGCCATGGCGCGGAAGGGACCAGTCGATGTGATCGCTACCGGCTTTGGATACATGATAGCTAATAACAGTGGTCCTTGGCAGGAAATCGACGTTGGCGACAATTTCGAAAACCGTGACCTGATCCTTGCCGACGGCACCTTCCATGCGGTTGGGGCGAGTGGGACATGGCGCTCTTCCGGCGATGGTTTCGATTGGACCAGCACGCAAATTCCCGGGATATACCAAACCCTGCAATCCATCGCCGTCCAAGACGGGGTGATGGTGATAGTAGGGCAGCAGGGATTGATTTTGCGCTCCGACGATGGTGGCGCCAACTGGACGCAGCCGACCGCCGGAACGGGCCAAGATTTGAACCGCGTGCGATATCTGGACGGGCTCTTTGTTGCCGTGGGCAACAACCGCACGGTGCTCCTTTCGGAAGACGGCATCGACTGGCTCCAGGCGGCCGTGCCTAACGACTACGTGAACTTCGGTTGGGGCTACGCCGATGTGCGCAAGGGTCCCGATGCTTACTATGTTGTGAGCACGCAGGGCCGCATCCTGCGCACCACGGATTGGTCCAACTGGACCCAATTTGCGGGCCTCGAAACGAAGCCCGACTTCTACGCCCTGGCGTTTGGTCCCGACCGCATGGTCGTCGCCGGCTCAGGCGGTGCGATTCTCTCTACGGGTGAGTTCGATGCCGGCACGGACCTCCAGTTCCCCTCGGGGGGGCTCGAAGCGGAAACGCGCTTTGCCAATCGAGGGTCCGCAACCCTCAGCGTGTTTGCAACCGGTCCGGGTGACTTGAGTTACGCATGGGACAAAGACGGTGTGCCGATTGATGGCGCAAACACCGCGTTCTTAAATTTGGTCGATCTTTCTGGGGCCGACACGGGGGCCTACACCGTCACTGTGACCAGTTCTGATGGACCCACGCTGATTAGCTCGACGTTCCTGAGCGCAGTGGGATTGCCGACCGGCGATGGTCCGATCTACGGGGTCGGTGATTTACCGAACGGGGAAATAAACAGCGAAATTCGCGATGCCATCAAGGTGGGTGACGTGATCAACGCCGTGGGCGGTTCGGCCGGTATTCCGGGGTCCGATATTTCCAATGTTGGTATTCTTTGGCAGTCCGATTTAGGTCTCACGGAATTGCCCAACCTCGTGCCGTTCTCCTCGGGTAGTAACTTTGTTGTGGCCAGCGCGATTACCCCTGATGGTGCGTTCGTCGCTTCGCGGGGTCGCTCTGGTTCGGGCAACCAGCGTCAAGCCACCCGCGTCTCCACGGCTGACTTCTCTGTCTCGGACCAGCCCTTTGCGGACGGGGTCAGTTTGTATAGCGCAGCGGTCGCGATCTCGGATGATGGCAACTTCGTCGGAGGATTCTACCTTAACAGCGGATTCAATTTCCGCGGCTTCATCACGGATTATTCTACCGACTCGATCACGCTTCTCGATCCGATTTTGGCCGGCCACGAAAATGTCTTCGTATCCGGCGCTCGCGGGTTGTCCGGAGACGGTTCGGTTGCCGTGGGCAACTCAGTTGACACCGATTTGCCGGCACCGACGGGCGATCGCGCCTTCCGCTACACCAGCGGCCCCGGCATGCAACATCTGCCGTTGTTGGATGGCGGTAGTTGGAACCAAGCGAAGGGTGTCACGCAGGACGGCCAAGTCGCGCTCCTCGCGGGTGACTCAACGGAATACCCGCTCGGCGAAATCTACTTGCACGACTCCGCTGATGATTCGATCACGCGAATCGGTTCCCCCGACGCCGGCGCATCGCCGGAACTCTTAGCCGGCATGACCGATCCCGGCTCCGTAATCGTGGCTGCGTTCCGGGATGGTGACAACGAAGTCACTTCCTACATTGTGAACGATCAAGGCTGGTTCAGCCTTCACGAGGTCGTGGTGGGACTGGGAGTCAGCCTTGATGGCTGGGATCTTTCCACCGCGACCGGGATTTCCCGCGATGGTTGCCTCATCTTTGGCACCGGCCAGCGCGACGGAGAAACCGAAGGCTTCGTGGTTGAATTCCCCGAGGGCTATCTGGCTGGCTTCAATGCGGGCAACGCGGTGGTCTATGGCATCGGTAACTTCCCGGGGGCAACTGCGCTCGGTTCGGAAGTGCGCGATGCGACCTGGGTGGACGGTAACATCCACGCTACCGGGGCAGTGCAAGACGCACCGGACCCAAGCATTCCTCCGCGTCTTACCACCGCGTATTGGTCTCTCTCCAACGGGCTGCAGGAGTTACCGAACTTTAATGACGATTCGACTTTCAGCACGCCAATCCTCGCATCATCGATCACTCCTGATGCCGCTTACATCGTGGGGCGCACCCGAGCTGATGGTGGGAATCTCCGCTTATCCGCGCGTTGGGACACCAGCGACCTCTCCGTTGAAACCGTGCCCACGCCATCGGACCTCGTGAGCTGGGGCTACAGCGCTGCGAACACGATCTCTGACGACGGCAACAAGGTGGCCAGTTTCTACATCACAGCACCCGATGTGATCGGTGCGTTCATCACCGACATGAATACGGGTGCGATCACGGGACTGACGCCGGATGTGCCGGGCGCGACGCGCGTTTTCCCGGCGGGTCCCCACGGGTTATCCGCCGACGGTTCCGTGCTGGTGGGCAACTACCAGATCGTGGGCGATACCACGGAGGAATTCGGCTATCGTTACACCGATAGTGGCGGCTTTGTCACCCTGCCGCTGCTCGATGGCGGAAGCTGGAATCGCGCGACATCAGTCACTAGCGATGGGCAGTTAACCCTACTCGCAGGCGACTCGACCGCTTTCCCCGGTGGTGAGCTCTATCTGCACGACGCCAGCGACGGTAGTCTCATGCCGCTCGGCTCCCCGGAAGCAGATGCGACGATCGAGGTCTTCTTGGTCGGCATGACAGAATCCGCCGAAGTGATGACCGCGCGCTTTACGCGACCCGACGGGTTCTGGGTTTCCTACATCCGCAACAGCAACGGTTGGTTCCCGCTGCATCGGGTGTTCGAAGCCGCCGGCGGTGCCCTCGGTGATTGGGACCTGAGTAACGTCACCGGCATCTCTCGGGACGGCAGACTTGTCTTTGGCAGCGGCTCGAACGACGGCTCAACGGAAGGCTTTGTCGCCCAGTTCGAGGAAGGCTTCCTCGCCAACTACAACGAAACCCCGCTCGCCGGTCCGATTGATCCCGAGATCGTCGGCGCGTGGAAACTCGATGAAGGTGACTCCACTGCGATTTTGGTCTTCACGGCCGATGGCTACTACGCCCACATGCAGGACGTTAATTCGGCGAGCCCCGATGAACAAACGGGCTACGAGCTGGGTCGATATGAATTCAATCTCGATGGCAGCTTCCTCGTCCAAACCACCGACGACACCAACGGTGATATTGGGCTCAGCAGTGACAATGGCCGTGACGATCTCATGGTTAGTATCACCAACGATCAGTTGACCTACACGGTGCCGGGTGACGGTGCGTTCACGCTTACCCGAGTGGAAGATGATACCGACCCAATCGTGGGTGGGTGGATCATGGACAGCGACACGGGAGGAAGCTCGGAAGAACTGGTCATTGTGGTCCTCGATGAGGCTGGCAACTACTACCTGCTCCACGACGGCCCCGCGGAAATGAATGCCCAGTCCGGCATCGAGTGGGGTTCTTACACCTGGAACAGCAGCACCGGCGCGTTTGCCGTTTCTAACATCATCATCGATCAAAACGGCGAGTTCGGACTCAACGATCCTGTTGGCTCCGCCATGGTGGAGATCCAAGGCTTCGGCTACCGGCTGTTCTACAGCGATGACGAGGATGGGTCACCGTTCAGCCGTATCGCGATCCTGCCGGTGGAAATCTCTACCCAACCGGAAGGTGATGAACTCGACGCCGGGGAAGATCTGAACCTGTCCATAGCCGTCAACGGCGATGGTCCGTTCTCTTACCAATGGCGCAAAGACGGTGTGAACATCGATGGTGCGATCGACAGCACCTTCATGGTGGTGGGCGTGACCCCCGACGACGCCGGCAACTACGACGTCATCGTAACCGGTCCCGACGGCACCGTGCTCAGCGATAGCGTGGTGGTAACGGTAGAGGGTGAACAACCTTCAGACGCGTTTTTAGCTAACATGTCGGTGCGCCACAACGTGGCCACCGGGGATGTGCTGGCGCTGCCGTTCCGGATCGAGGGCTTGGCCTCCAAACAGGTTTTGTTGCGGGCCGTAGGCCCGACTTTGGGTAATTTTGGAGTGCCCAACGTAATGGCAGACCCCCGTATACGTCTCGTGGATGACCTTGGCTTCGACGTCGTCGTGAACGACGATTGGGACGACCCAGATGGCTCCATGGTCTCCTCGGTGGGATCCCAAGTCGGAGCATTCGGTTTATCCACCGGCAGCGAAGATGCGGCATTGGTCGCCTTGTTACCGGCTGGCAGCTACACGTTGCTCATCGATAGTGCGGGCAGTGGTGGAACGGTGCTGGCCGAGATCTACGACGCCGATAGCGGCGGATCTCAACCGGAATCGCGCTTGGTCTATCTCGCGGTTTTGGGTGACACGGCAGTGGACATCCTGACTGCTGGATTCGTGAATTACGGCACCGATTCCGCTGAACTCGTTCTGCGCGCGGTCGGATCAGGCACCGGGCTCTCAGGGGCCAGTGGCAATCCGTCCCTCAGTCTGGTGGATTCAAGTCAGCAGGTGGTTACGCAAAACGACGATTGGGACTTCGCTGATGGCCTAGCGCTCGACTTCGAAGATGTGGGCGCACCACCGCTGGTGGATGGATCTCCAGACGCCGCGGCCCTAGTAGATCTCTCCTCCGGTTCCCACACGCTGCAAGTAGGCGGTTCACCGGGTCGCGTATTGGCCGAGATTTATGACTTCTACGATCGTGACCTCCCCACGACCCCGGTCCTTCTGATCCCGGCGCGCGATGTAACGGTGACACCAGGGGAGTCTGCTCGATTCGAAACCTACGTCAGTGGTGCCGACAGCGTGCAGTGGCTCAAGGACAGCAGCCCCATTTCCGGGGCGACCTCGCCGATCCTCGACTTCGGGACGACAACCCTAGCCGACTCAGGCGACTACGTGTTGCAGCTGACCAATGGCACCGGAACTTACGACACGGCTGCGGTCACACTGACCGTGCTGGCGGGACTAACTCCGCCTTCGATTTCCAGCCAACCCGTCAGCACCACGATCCAAAGTGGCGAAACCGCTACGCTTAACGTGACGGTCGTCTCCACTGCGGGTAATCTCAGCTACCAGTGGTATGAAGGCTTCAGCGGTGACACTTCGTTGCCGGTATCGGGTGCGACTTTGCCGAGCTTCACGACCTCGGCCCTCAGCACGACCACCAGCTACTGGGTGCAGGCCACCGATCTCGGTGGCTCGGTCGATTCGAATACGGCCACCGTCACGGTGGCCGCCCCGTCCAACTTTACCGCCACGCATGCCGTGCTGGGCGGAGGTTACGCCGCCGGTGGCACTGTTACGATTACGACTACGCTGACCTACACCGGCCCAGCTGCCTCGTTTGGCTGGCAAGTTTCCATCCCTGCGGGCTGGAGTCTGGCCTCCACGGACGGCCCCAATCCTCCGCAGGTTCAGCCGGTATCGGGCACCACGAATTCGCTCGAGTGGGCCTTCACGAGTGCGCCCGCGAGCCCGGTGACCTTCAGCTACACCCTGAACGTTCCCGGTGAACAAAACGGTTCCGCCACCCTCGGTGGGGTCGTGTTGTTCCGCGACGGCATCAATCCTGAGGCCGACGTGGTCATTACCCCAAGCCCGCTGGTGATCAATCCCGTGCCGCCATTCCATTCCGGCGATACCAACGGCGATAGCCGCTTCAGCCTTTCGGAGCTGCTGCGGATTATCGAACTCTACAACACCCGCAATGGCACCACTCGGACCGGTCATTACCGGATTCTGGAAAGCACGGAAGACGGGTTCGCTCCGGATGCGACGCTCACCAACAGTCAGTCGGGTAATCTCGCCCGGTTCCATTCCGCTGACACGAACGATGACGGCAAGTTAAGCCTTTCGGAACTGCTGCGTGTGATTGAGTTGTATAACTACCGCTCCGGCACTACCCGCACGGGTGAGTATCGTCCGTCCCCGAGTTCGGAAGATGGCTTCGCTCCCGGCCCGGAGCCGGAAGTCTAAAAACCGCGTCCCTCCCACCCCATACGATGAAACGAATCCTCCAAATTCTGACCGTGGCCGCTCTCGTGGCTCTCGCTGCGCCGTTGAGCCAAGCCGAAACGGTAGTAGCCCTGCCCAGCCCCGCATCGCTGCAAGGAGGCGGCGGGGTGCTCACCATTGACGTGGATGTGCTCTACGCCGGCACCCCGGCTGCTATGGGGTTGGATCTCACCTTGCCGACGGGTTGGATTTTGGAGTCAGTAAGTGGTGATTCCGCTCCCCAAATTGTCCCTCCTGCCGGGACTACCGAACGGGTCGAATGTGCCTGGACCAGCTCACCCGCCGGTGGTGCCAAACTGACAATCAAACTAGCCTATCCTCCCCATGCTACCACCACTCATTTGAGTGGAGCGGTCCTGCTTCGCCGGGAGGGTAAAGCGCGGGAACTTGAAATCCGGATTCCGCTCGGATCCTAAATCTCAAAGTCGCAAAGCCCCGAATCTCGTCCGCCTGCCGGATGAGGTTCGGGGCTTTCCCGTTTGACGAAGTTCGCTGTCCCTCTAGGCAGGAGCGTTCCCTCCGATGAATCGCGTCTACATCAAGACCTACGGTTGCCAAATGAACGCCCGCGACAGTGACGCCGTGGCGGCGATGCTCCGTGGGCGCGGCTACCGGATCGTCGATTCCGAGCACGACTGCGACATCATGCTGCTCAACACCTGCAGCGTGCGCGACGCCGCTGAGCAAAAGGCCCTGGGCAAAGCCGCTTACGTGACCCATCGCAAAAAGAAGCAGCCGGACTTCGTCCTCGGGATCCTCGGTTGCATGGCGCAAAACCGCGGGGAATCGATTTTGGAGCAGTTGCCCGACATCGACTTGATTGTCGGCACGCAAAAGTTTCACCAAGTCCCCGACTACTTGGACAACCTGCGGGCGGCGCGCGAAGCCGGGGTGCCGATTGGCTCCACCATCATCGATATCGCCGAGGAGGCGGACTCGCAGAACACGATTCGCGACCATCTCGAAACCGACGAGAAGAAGGTCAGCGCCTTCGTCTCGATCCAGCAGGGCTGCAACATGTCTTGCCACTTCTGCATCGTGCCCAAAACGCGCGGCGACGAGCGCTCGCGGCCGATGGAAGATATCGTCGCCGAGTGTCGCCATCTCGCCGAGCGGGGCGTCAAAGAGATCACGCTCCTCGGCCAGATCGTGACCAGCTACGGTCGGCGCGATTACCAGGGGATCGATGGCGTTTCGCCATTTGTGCAGCTCATCGAAAAGGTTCACGAGGTCGACGGGATCGAACGCATCCGCTTCACCTCGCCGCATCCGCGCGGGTTTAAGCAGGACCTCGTCGAGGCCTATGGTCGCCTGCCGAAACTGATGCCCTACGTGCACCTGCCGATGCAGAGTGGGAGTGACCAGATTCTGCGCGCCATGAATCGGCCCTACTCGCGCGAGCGTTACCGCGAAATAGTCGAAGCCCTGCGTGCCGTGACGCCGGACATGTATTTTTCGACAGACATCATTGTCGGCTTTCCGGGCGAGACCGAAGCCGACTTTCAGCTGACCAAGGAACTCTTCGCCGACTGCAATTTCGACATGGCCTACATCTTCAAATATTCCATCCGCACCGGTACGGTGGCGGAGGAGTTGGAGGATCAGCTGTCGGACGAAGTGAAAGAGCGCCGCAACCAGGAACTGCTGGACGTGCTGCGCGAGAATTCCAATCGTCGGAACCAATCGCTGGTCGGCACGACGCAACAGGTGTTGATCGAAGGCCCCGACAAAACGGGCGAACACTTCACGGGTCGCACCCCCGGCAACCGCGTCGTGATCCTCGACGCCGATCCCCGCCTCGTCGGCGAGATCGTGACCGTAGAAATCGACCGCGCGACTATCAGCACCCTCTACGGCGAGCTAGTCCTGGAAGGCGTAGCGGGGTAGGGGAGGGAAAAGGCGGTCGTCCCATTCCGCCCAATCCTACTCCTACTCTTACTCCTAATCTTAATCCTCCTCCCAGATTTTTTCTCCACCTCGTCCGATCTTAACCGACCCTCGCCCTCGCAAAAACATGACCCGCCAATTCGACCACGAAAAACTGATAGCGTATCAAGAGTCATTGCGGTTTGTGAGTTGGGTCGGTCCGGTTCTCGACGCGGTCCCGTCGAAATATGCGGCCAAGGATCAACTCGATCGGTCCTCGACCAGTGTGCCGCTCAATATCGCGGAAGGGAACGGCAAACGCTCCCGCCGCGATCGTTGCCGCTACCTAGATATTGCCCGCGGTTCGGCCGTAGAGTCGGCGGCCTGCCTCGATGTGATGGTCGCGCGTCAGATTATTTCAGCGCCGGAAGCTACGGCAGGAAAAGAGATCCTGCTCAGAGTGGTCGCGTTGGTTTCCGGACTTATCGCCTACTTTGATCCCGACAACGACGGCGCTTCTGTCGCCGAAGATCAATCGACTTACGGATCGTTACCGGCTGAGTTCTTGGAGTAAGAGTAGGAGTAGGATAAAGAGTAAGATAACCACCCACCCATGACCCTTTTCACCGCCACCCTCATTACCGGATTGCTGGTCCTCGCCTTCGGCGGGGCGCTCGCGCATCCGAACCCGGCGGTCGTCACGTCGATCAAACGCTTTCCCCGTTCGCGGCGGATGGCCTACGTGCTCTTCACGTTGGGGGCGGTTTGGTTTCTCTACCGGATCGCGCATCTCTCGGCCGCCGACTTTGGCGATTTCAAACGCCCGTTGTTCATCTTCTTCGCGGTCGTCGCCATCGCGGCGTTCAAATACGTGCCGGACTTCCTCGCCGTGCGCGGCACCTGTATTCTCGTGCTGCTGGGCGCCTCCGCTTTGCTCGATCCGGGTTACATGGTGTGGGAGTATGGCGAGCTGACCGATCTCGGCCGGATCTATTGGTATAAGATCGCGGTGTTTGTCGCGGTGGCCTTTGCGATCTACCTCGGCGCTTCGCCGTTCCGCCTGCGGGACTTCTTTGAGTGGCTCTATCGCAAACCCGGTCGCGCCCAGATCTTCGGCGGCGTGGTCGGCCTCTATGGCCTGTTGGTCACCGCCACGGCTTTCACTTACTAAGCGCAGGAGAGATGACGCAGATCGCAGCAGAGCAACCGGTCTTGTTGGTTTTGGCGGGCCCCGCCGGCTCGGGGAAAACTACCCTATGCGAGCGGATGGTGGCTGAGGTAGCCGGGTTCTCCCGCGTCGTCACCAGCACCACGCGCGACCCGCGTCCGGGGGAAGTAAATGGTCGGGACTACCACTTTTTCTCGCCCGCAGAATTTGACCAAAAAGTAGCCGCCGGAGCGTTCCTCGAGTGGGCGTGGGTCCACCGCAAGAACCGCTACGGCACCCTGGCTTCGGCCGTGATGGAGCCGCTCGCAGCGGGCCAGAGTTTGATCATCAATGTCGACGTGCAAGGCGTAGAAAACTTCCGTGCCGCCGCCCGAGAGAACGCGCTACTCGCCCGCCACATGGGCACGATTTACATCGATGTGCCGATCAATGAACTGCGCGTGCGCTTGGACGGTCGCGGCGAAACTGAAGCCGAGATCGAGCACCGGATGGTCACGGCGGCAGAAGAGCAGCAGGAGCGAGGCAAGTTTGATTTTGTGATCACCAGCGCGGCCAAAGAAACCGACTTCGCCGAGCTCGTAAAAATCTGGCGACAGGTCGTAGCCAAGGTCGCGTGAGTCGGTTCGACGACTTGAAGAATGGTTAGGCAATTCGTCACTAAGACGGCCTTGCTCTGCGCGAGTAGATGCGGTCGGCTGGAATTAATACCCCATGGAGTTTGTTTCCCGTCTTATTCGTGCCGGCCAGTTGGCTGGAGTGAGCTGCGCCCTAGCGACCGGTCTGTCGGCGGTCTCGCGGACGTTCCCCGACCAGATTGAGTTCAACCGCGATGTGCGACCGATCCTCGCCAACTCGTGCTTCAAGTGCCACGGACCCGACGCCGCCAACAACCGGTCGGAACTGAGGCTTGATCTATCCGAGTTCGCCACGGCGCCCCGGCAAACCAAAGACGGCGAAACGATCACCGCGATCGTGCCGGGCAGTATTGAGGAGTCCGAACTTTGGGCCCGGATCATGAGTCCGGAGCCCAATGTCGTGATGCCACCGCCCGACGCGTTACATCAACTCGAGGACTCCGATCGGCAAGTGCTCAAACGCTGGATCGAGCAGGGCGCCGCTTACGAGTCGCACTGGGCCTACATCGCCCCCGCGGCGGTTACTCCGCCGTCGGTGCCGAGTGAGCACGCGCGCAATCCCATCGACCACTTTGTCCAACAGCCGTTGGCCGCCCTCGGATTTGGCCCGTCGCTCCCCGCCGATTCGGTTACGTTGGCGCGGCGACTCGCGCTGGACCTCACGGGGTTGCCGCCGGACCCCGCTGATGTTGCTGCGTTAGCCGCTGATCCGTCGGACGAGAACTACGCCGCCTTTGTCGAACAACTCCTGCAGTCTCCGCACTACGGCGAGCGGATGGCGGTGCCGTGGTTGGATCTGGTCCGGTTCGCCGACACCGTCGGATTTCACGGCGATCAGCGGCAGAATATTTTTCCTTACCGCGACTACGTGATCGGAGCGTTCAATCGCAACCTGCCCTACGATCAATTCATTCGGGAACAGCTGGCCGGCGATCTCCTGCCCAACCCGACGGTCGATCAACGGGTCGCGACGGGGTTTAATCGACTCAACCTCATGACCCGCGAGGGCGGGGCGCAGCCCCAAGAGTATTTGGCTAAGTCGGCCGCGGATCGGGTGCGGGCCGTCTCCACGGCGTTCATGGGTTCCACCGTCGGCTGTGCCGAATGCCACGACCATAAATACGATCCGTTCACCGCCAACGATTTTTACAGCCTCGCCGCTTACTTCGCCGATGTGAAGCAATGGGGCGTGTATTCGGACTACCAATACACGCCGAATCCGGACTTAAAGGGGTTCAACAATGACTTTCCGTTCCCGCCAGAAATCGATGTGCCCTCCTCCTATCTCGCAGAACGGCGCGCCCGCTTGCAGCGGCGTTATCAGGACCGGGAGGCCACCGTGGTGGCGGCGATCCTAGCCGCCGCGCCCCAACGGGAATCCGTCGTAACGTGGGCCAGCGTGCATCGAGAAATCTTGGGCGGGGAGGCGTCCGCTTGGACGGTGATCCCCCTGCTCGGCGTCGAGCCCGCCGCCAATACCGCCATCGAACCGCTGCCCGACAGCAGCGTGCGGTTCAGCCGATTCGATCCCGACGTGAACCGCGGCCGCCAAGGCAGTGTGCTCACGCTAAACGCTCCGGCCGGCGATCTCGCCGCGGTGCGCGTGGAGGTGCTGCCGGATGAATCCGCGGGCGGTCGGGTCTCGGAACAGGATCTCGGAGTGTTCAATTTCCGACTCCAATTGAGTCTGCAGCGGGCGGGAGTCGGGGAACCGGTTGCGCTTGAAGTTGGGGGCGCCTACCCGGACCGGGATACCTGGAGTTATGACAACGCGTATCTCCAGACCTCCGTGCATGCGTTGTGGCGCTCCCGCCCGCAAGATGCGGAGGAAGCACAGGAAACGATCTGGCAACTGGCTGAGCCCGTGCAGCTGGCCGCAGGTGACCGTTTGATTGCGACAGTGTTGAGCAATGACGTGAGCCGCGTGCGGTTCAGTGTTTCGCCGGTGGGGTTGCGGCGCCCCGGTGAATCGCTGGCTCCCGCGATGGCGACTGCTGCGCAACGCCTGGAGACGCCCGCGACTTTGTCCGACGATGAGTGGGTTGCCCTTATTGAGGCCTACTTGGGCAGCGGCCGACAGGCGGACTATTATGCGGAGAGTTTGGTCGACCTGCGCGAGATCGTAGCGACTCGGGAGGGCTATGCTTTCACGATGGTGGCGGAAGCGGCTGAACCGCTGGTCACCCGCGTCTTGCCCCGCGGTGATTGGCAGGACGACTCGGGTGCAGTCGTGCAGCCGCACCCTCCGGCGTTTATGGTGAGCGAAGCGGCAGATCCCGACCGGCGGGCAACTCGGCTGGATCTCGCCGACTGGATTGCTTCGGCCGAAAACCCTCTCACGGCGCGGACATTTGTGAACCGACTTTGGCAGCAGTTCTTCGGCACCGGCCTATCCGCGGCCGTGGATGATCTTGGGATCCAGGGAGAGTATCCCAGCCACCCTGATTTGTTAGATTGGTTGGCGACTGAGTTCGTTGCTTCCGGCTGGGATGTGAAAGCGATGATCCGCCTCATCGTGGACTCGTCGACCTACCGGCAATCATCGCAACGCCGGCTCGATCTCGAAGAGGTAGATCCCGATAACCGGATGCTAGCCTACTTTCCGCCGCGTCGCTTGGAGGCCGAGTTTGTGCGCGATCAGGCGTTGCACGCCGCGGGTTTGCTCAACCGGGACATCGGCGGACCCAGCGCGCATCCGTATCAGCCATCCGAATATTACGAGTCGCTGAATTTCCCGTTGCGCAGATACCAAGCAGACGCCGGTGAGCTGCAGTATCGGCGCGGCCTCTACACCCATTGGCAGCGCACCTTCCTGCACCCGATGATGGCCAACTTCGACGCGCCCTCTCGCGAAGAATGCACGGCGGAACGCACCGTCTCCAATACGCCGCAACAGGCGCTCACCTTGCTCAATGATCCGACTTTCGTGGAAGCCGCCCGCGCCTTGGCGACCCGCACGTTGCGCGAGACGGGCGACCAGACTTTTGACCGGCAACTCGATGCCGCGTTCAAGCAGGTGCTCTCCCGCGCGCCGCAGCCCGCTGAAGTCACCGCGCTCCAAACCCTGCACGAGGCTCAGTTAGAAACCTACGCGGCGGCGCCCGACGCCGCGGTGGCCTTGGCCTCAATCGGCCAACTTCCCGTCGATGCTTCGGTGGATCCCGTCGCGCTGGCGGCTTGGACGCAGGTCGCCCGGGTGTTACTCAACCTCAACGAAGCCATCGTGCGCTACTAGACCCACTCCGTCATGATCACGCCTTCGGACCTCCAGTTTCTTCAGGATCAACAACGCTCGTGGTCGCGCCGCACGTTCTTGGGCAAGTCCGCGCAAGCGATCGGCACCCTGGCGTTGGGCTCTTTGATGAACCCGCGCTTACTGGCTGGGCCCGACCCCGCGCAACGCTGGCGGGGGATCCTGCCGTCGCCGCATTTTTACCCGCGCGCGAAGCGGGTGGTGCACCTCTGCATGGCCGGCGGGCCGTCGCACGTGGACCTCTTCGATCCGAAGCCCGAGCTTAATCGCCTCGACGGCCAACCCTTCCCAGAGTCGTTTACCGCCGGTCAGCAATTGGCGCAGTTGCAAGGCACGGAACTCTTGGCCCGGGGCTCGCCCGTCGGTTTTCGCCGTTGCGGGTTATCGGGTCAGTGGATCAGCGATTTGCTGCCTCATATCCAGACGATCGCCGATGATATTTGTATCGTGCGATCAATGCATACCGAGCAGATCAATCACGATCCTGCCCACGCCTTCATGAACGCGGGTTCGATCATCAAGGGCCGCCCCAGCATGGGTTCTTGGTTGATGTATGGACTCGGGAGCGAGGCGGAGAACCTCCCCGGTTATGTGGTCTTGGTGTCCAAGGAAAGCACCAGTGCCCAACCCATCTCGGCGCGCCAGTGGTCGGCGGGATTTTTGCCGAGTCGATTTCAAGGTATTCAGTTCCAGAGCAAGGGTGATCCCGTGCACTACGTGGGTAATCCGGACGGCGTCTGTCAGAGTACGCAGCGGCAGGTCATCGATGAGGTTGCCCGCCTCAACGGTCTGCATGCGGATGACTCGCTCGACCCCGAAATCGCCACGCGGGTCTCGCAATACGAACTCGCATTTAAGATGCAGACCAGTGTGCCGGAGCTGGCAGATATCAGCGAGGAGACGCCGGAGACGCTCGATCTCTATGGCATCAAAGAAGCCGGCGAGGGCACCTTCGCCTCGAATTGTTTGCTGGCGCGGCGGCTATTGGAGCGAGGCTCGCGGTTTGTGCAACTCTACCATCGTGGTTGGGACCATCATAACGCCATCGACTCCCGCATCGCTGCCGCTAGCCAGTCGGCCGATCAAGCTTCGGCGGCCCTCGTCAAAGATCTCAAACAGCGCGGCCTGCTTGAAGATACGTTGGTGATTTGGGGTGGTGAGTTTGGTCGCACGCCGATGGGGCAGGGCACCGGTCGCGATCACCACATCAATGCGTTTTCGATCTGGATGGCGGGTGGCGGTATTCGGCCCGGCGTGTCGTGGGGTTCTACGGATGAGTTGGGCTACCGTTATCTCGAAGATGGTCAGCAGGTCCACGTGCATGACCTGCACGCGACGATGTTGGCCTGTTTTGGCATCGACCACACCAAGCTCACTCATCGCTACCAAGGCCGCGACTTCCGCCTCACCGATGTGCATGGTCACGTGGTCCACGGTATCATGACCTGATGGGCCGATTGGAACTTTTTGCATGACTGACCTCACCCTGTTCATCGGTCGATTTCACCCCCTCGTGGTGCACGTGCCGATCGGCGTGTTGTTGCTGGTGGGCGTGGTAGAACTGATCGGTCGTTTCCGGCCGAACCTCCGGCTGCCAGACGGCGTGCGCACGGTGATCCTGATCGTCGCGGTGGTCAGCACACTGCTGGCGGCGGGCTGCGGTTGGTTGCTCGGACGCGATGGGGGTTACGACGAAGTCATCCTGGATCGGCACCGCATTCTGGGATTTGTGACGCTAGGTTTGACGGTCGGACTGCTGGTGGTGCGACGCTGGTATCAAGTCTATGGCGTGACATTGGTTTCGACGCTGATCGTGCTCATGTGGACGGGCCACAACGGTGGATCGATGACCCATGGCTCAGGTTATTTGGCCGAATACGCCCCACCGATCTTACGGCCCCTGCTGGGCGGAGGACCGCCCGGTCGACCCGCACCGGAGAGCCTAGCGCGGGCGGATGTCTTTCACGATGTGGTGCAGCCGGTGCTCAACGCGCGTTGTGTCGCTTGTCACGGTGACACGCGGATCGAAGGCGACCTGCGATTGGATTCCTTTGCGGCGATCATGGCGGGCGGAAAACACGGCGACGCGGTGATCGCCGGCGACCCGGCGGAAAGCCTGCTGCTGCAACGCCTTTACCTGCCCTTGGACGACAAGGAACACATGCCGCCCGCCGGCCGCCCGCAGCCCACCGATGCCGATATCGCCGTGCTGGAATGGTGGATCGCGAACGAAGCGCCCGAGCAGGGCAGCTTCCTCGCGCTCGCGCCAGACCCCGAGATTGTTGATGTCGTAGCGACTCAGCTGGGCCTGCCCCCCCCGGCCTTACCCGACCGGGCCACCGTGGTCGCGGCGGCACTGGTTTTAGAAAGACGCCTTGGAATCACGATTCGTCCGCTGTCGGCAGACGGACCCTGGCTCGCCGCGACGGCGCGGTTGCAGGGCGAGGAATTCGGCGACACCCAACTGGCCGAATTGGCCGAGATCGCCCCGGCGCTACGCCATCTCGATTTGGGCACTACGGCCGTGACCAATCGCGGACTCCAGCACCTCGCCCTCATGGCCGAGCTGCGCCGACTCCGCCTCGACGGGACCGCCATCACGGATGACGGCCTGATCGAACTCGTTTCCCTCAAACGTCTGACCTCCCTCAATCTGCACACCACCGCCATCACGGATGCTGGGGTGGCGCAACTCGTAGCATTGCAGCGCTTACGCCAACTCTACCTGTGGCAAACGTCAGCGACCCCCGCAGCGGTAGAAGCCCTAGCGACGAAGTTGGAAAACCGCCGCAAACTCGACCGCTACCGCACCCAAATCGCGACGAACCAACGCCTCATCGCCACCGAAACCTTCGCGTCAGATTTCGGCGCGTCGCTCTTCGAGACACCGACCCAAGAGCCAGAGTCATCCGACTACTGAACGGAGGAGATTTGAGCACGCGCCGCCTCTCCTTGGGAGGGATAGGCACGGTCCGGTCCGCAGCGGAGCAGCTCGGTTCTCTTTTTTACCTCCTGGGAAAAAGACAGCGTGGAGGCAGGATGGATTGGGTTACAGAGGACACGGAGTGAGCACCGCGTTTTGGGG
>Ga0208413_1000793_pt1 | contig 22219 bp, 17 predicted proteins | sample AntAceMetag02UKD_FD_184761 | JGI IMG/M metagenome (GOLD analysis project Ga0208413, IMG submission 184761) | Saline lake microbial communities from Ace Lake, Antarctica - Antarctic Ace Lake Metagenome 02UKD (SPAdes) (version 2) | ecosystem: Environmental > Aquatic > Non-marine Saline and...
TGCGGCCCGAACATACGAAGACCTCTGGCAAGCGGTCGGACGGGTTTGCGACCTGTTCTCAGACGAGGAATGCTATAACTTCTTCAGAGCAGCAGGCTATGAGGCCAATTAATTGCAACACGCTCTAACCGCAGCCTCCGCAACGACATCCAACGGCTGGAAAAGCTGTTCGAGATGTATACGAAAATGACAACTTAGATCAGCGCATGTGCTTTGCCCGCGCGCTACATGTGTGTTATTTATGCGCATGAACTTGGGATATCATCCCGGCCGTCAACCTATATCAATGGGATAATTGAGATGATCAGCCTGAGCACGTTCGATAACCTTGCAGGCGTCGATGTTGGAGTGTTCGCGGTCAAACCAACAAGCCTGACACAAGGTCAAATGGAAGCTTCTACCAACCTATGGACCTCCGATGACGGGCTAACAAATATCGGAATATGGGAATGCACACCGGGGCGGTTCACGAGCGATCGCAGCGCCTCAGCCGAATATTGTCATATCCTGTTCGGCTCTGCCACGGTATTGAATGAGAACGGCGGGCTAAGCCGCACCATCAAAGCTGGAGATCTGTTGGTCCTGCCAATCGGCTGGAAGGGCGAATGGACCATTCACGAGCATATGCGCAAACTCTACCTGATTGTAGCCCCCTGATGACAGCAATTTTAGAGCATACGAACTAACGCATGCGTTGCTAACGCAGGCCTAGATGTTCAGCTTGTCCCGTATCTTATAGATACTGACAGCCGCCGAAAGAAACCATGGATTGCCGGTATAGAGCGGCCTTGTCTGGAACGATGCTTTGGCGATACCTGTCTCGCCATCGGGTAGGCCCAGAACCCGCTGGCCGGTCCGCATCCCGAGATAGCTCGCCATGCCAACCCCAGACCCACAATACCCCATCGCGTAGTGCACGCCGTCCTGGCTGCCCGTATGGGCCAGCGTGTCGAATGTATATCCGACAAAGCCCATCCATGAATGGGACAGCCGGACATCTGCGATTTGTGGGAAAAGCCGTATCAACTCATCACGCAACAGAGACCCGGACCGATGCGTATCGGTTTCCGCGTGGCTGACGCGCCCGCCGAACAGGATGCGTTTGCGGTCTGGCGAGGCGCGGTAGTAATAGACGACACGGCGCGTATCCGACACGATGCGGTCACGCGGAATCAGGGTATCGATAACCTCTGTCGGCAGTTCCTCGGTTGCGATCATATAGCTGCCAATCGGGATCACCCGCCGTTGGTGCCATTTCGACAGCCCGTCGGTATAGCCGTTGGTGGCAAGCACCACATCGCGCGCTTGAATAACCCCCTTTGCGGTTATGACGCGGTAGCCTGCCGCCTCCCGCTCCAGTCCCTTTGCTGCACACTGGGGGATCGTGACAACGCCTGCCTCCTGTGCCAGCCGCAACAGCCCGGCATGATAGCGCCCCGGATCAATGGAGGCATGGTTTTCATAGACCACCCCGCCATGGTAGGCGTCAGTGCCAACCTCGGCCTGTTGATCGCTGCGAGAAACGATCTGTGCAGGCAGTTCAAACCCCATGGGCTGGCTCTCGACCGAGCGTACGAGCTGCGCGAAAGATTGCGGATTATGTGCGGCGTGAAAGCGCCCGACAGTACGGAAATCGCACTCCAGATTCTCGGTTTTGACAAAGTCCCTGATGAAGGTAAGAGATGCATGACCATCGCGCAAAATCGCGCGCGCTGTATCTGCACCGTGGCGCTTGGTCAGGGTCGCCAGGTCGGGCTTAATGCTGGTGCTAATCTGCCCGCCGTTGCGGGTGCTGCATCCCCAGCCCAACGCCGCTGCATCGATCACTACCACGCTGCGCCCCCCGCGGGCCACCTTAATGGCTGCGTGCAATCCCGTGTAGCCCGCCCCGATTACCAGCACATCCGCCGTCCGCGGCAGCTGCTGCGGTCCGGTCTCGACGGGCGGTGACTTGTCCCACCAGTAAGGCAAGAGCTTGAAATCTTCGGTAAATATTGCGTCTGCCATTGTCCCTGCCTCTTTTTGATGTCTAACCAGCGTCGCTCACTTGATACGTCGATCGCGCCAACCATTCCGGATCGATCTCGACACCCCAACCGGGTTCGCCTGTGACCGTCGCCTTGCCGTCACTAATGGTATAAGGATCATTGCGGAACAGACCGTACTGCCAAGGATAGTAATCCTCGCGCTCGATCGAGAACTCCAGATACTTGCCCGCGTTGGGAATGGCACGCAACAGGTGCATGGTAAACAGGGTCACCATTGACAAGTTGGCGCAGTGCGGCGTGCAGGGAAGGCCCGCCTTCCGCGCCATCTCCGCGACCCGCAAGGTGCGCGTCAGCCCGCCCAGATAGCATATGTCGGGCTGCACCACATCGACGGCCTTCATTTCGATCATCCAGCGCCAGTTCGGCAATTCGCAGTCTTGCTCTCCGCCGGTCACGTCGATGGACAGCGCCTCTGTCACACGCCTCGTCTGCTCATACTCCCAGTAGGGGCAAGGCTCTTCGAAATGACTAATGCCGCGGTCCTGCAGCATCTTGCCGATCTCGATAGCCTGTTCGACCGTGTAGCACGAGTTTGCATCCACAAGAAGCGCGACGTCATCGCCCATGGCCTTACGCATCGTCGGCACGATCTCTTCGGTTCGTCCGGGCCATTCATCCTTGCCTCTGCCACATTCGGCCCCGATCCGGAACTTGAACGCATCAAACCCGAGGTCGTCACGCAGACGGATCAGGCGCGCAGCTTCATCATTTGGCGTGATGTCACGCTTCATTGATGAGGCATAGGCCCGAATTGCACCCGGCGTGCCACCGATCAATTCGCAGACCGATTTGCCCTCTAAACGTCCGCGCAAATCCCATAGCGCTGTATCTAGTCCGCCAAGTGCGCGCTGAAGATAAGAGCCCGGGAACTTGTGTTCGCGTTCCGGGATAAGATCAATAAGGGCGTCAATATCAAGGGCCGGCTGACCAAGCGCATGCGGTGCGACCTGCCGATGGACGACCTTCGCGGTGATATCGGCGCAATAAGGCGCGACCTGCCCCCACCCGATGTCGCCAGTGTCTGCCGTCACCTTCACAAAACAAACAAATTCGGAGGCGAAGGTCTCGATTTGGGAAATTTTCATGAGCGTCAATTCCATGGCTGGGTAAAGCAATACTTAGAGAGTCGATTGGACTTGCGGTAAGGTCCAATCTCGTAAAATACTAATACCAATTTTTTGTTCAGTAATTGGAAGCATTGATGAAAACTAAGGCAGGCGCGATCCTCTCCTCGATCCGGATCGACAGATCGCAGGACCACAAGATTAGCATTCAGCTTTACATGGGACTGCGCGAAATCATCCTGTCGGGCGGTCTTGCTGGTGGCGATCGCTTGCCCGCGACAAGAACGTTGGCCAGCGAAGTGGGAGTGTCGCGCACCACGGCACTCGATGCAGTAAGCCGGCTGATCTCAGAGGGTCTGTTGGAGACAAGGATTGGCGCCGGCACCTTCGTCAGTCACACGATGAATGGCCGCGCGCGGATTGAAGCTGAGCCTGCCGCCGGTGAACAGGCAAGGCCGCTGCGGCTGTCGCGCTCGACGGTGCGGGCGCGCAATCTGTTTGCCGAGCGCAAACGCCTGCCGTATAAGTCACAAGCCTTTGTGACCGCCCTTCCGGCCTTGGGTAATTTCCCGATGGCCCAATGGGCGCGGCTTTCGGCGCGTCATCTCAGATCGGACCGGGACACCATTATGGGCTATGGTGATCCTTTCGGCTTGCCACGGCTCAGGGAAGCGATATCGGCACATCTCAACGCCAGTCGCGGCATTCAGGTTAACCCTGACAAGATCTTCATCGTCGGCGGCGCCCAGCATGCCTTCTCACTAATCAGCGCCATGCTGCTGAATCACGGTGACAAAGTTTGGTTCGAAAATCCCGGTGCCATCGGTGCGCGTAATGCATTCATTTCGCAAGGTGCCGACCTTGTTCCAGTGGCGGTGGACGACGAAGGCATCATCGTGGAGGATGGTCTGGCACAGGCACCGGATTTCCGTCTGGCCTTTGTCACGCCGTCACATCAGCAACCTCTGGGCACGGTCCTCAGCCTGTCCCGTCGCTTGGCGCTTCTCGACGCAGCGGATAGGGCCGACGCCTTCGTTATCGAGGATGACTATGACGGCGATTTCTATTTCGGTCATCAGCCACTTCCGACCTTGAGAAGCATCGACACACATGGCCGTGTGATCTACGTGGGCACTTTTTCGAAAACGTTGTTCCCGTCTCTCCGCCTTGGTTTTCTGGTAGCGCCGGGCAGCATGTTGGAGGCCATCAAGGCCATCTTTTCGTCGGCATTGAGCGGGGTCCCTACGTGGCCGCAGGCCGTCGTCGCCGATTTCATCGACGAAGGTCATTTCGCTACGCATATCAGGACCATGCGTCAGCACTACAAGCGACAGCACGCGATCTTACACGAACATGCCAAACTGCTGGGGTCGCACATGCAAGTGCAGCAGGCTTCGGCTGGTTTCCACACCGTCGGATTTTTCAATGATAAGACACGAGACGAGGGGCTGTTCGTCAAGGCTGCCAGCGATGCAGGGCTCACCCTGTCGGGTCTCGGTCGTTACTGCCTTACTCCGCTTGAAAAAAAAGGTATTGTCATCGGTTACGGCACCGCCAGCATTAGCGAAATCAAGCAAGGGATGGAGGTGATGGCAAGAATTCTCGATTAGCCCCAGCCCGGAACCCAGCGCAGCACACATAAACGTCCAGCAAGGTGCACTTACCAGACGAAAACTTTGTGAAATTGGTATGAAACAAATTCTATAATGGATATGTGCTGCAGTCCAATGTGCAGCTTTAGTGATAATAGTGTGTCCAACGAAAAACAAAAATTTACTGATTTGGTACATTCAACAAGGAGTTCGACATGGTAAAGCGTCTTGCAATAATAGGGCTTTTGTCCACATCCGTCATGATAACGGCGCCGGCGCAGGCAGAAACCCTGCGTATTTTGACCTGGGGATCATATGCCCCGGAAGAGTTGGTAAGGAAGTTTGAGGCCAGATATCCCGACATCACCGTCGAGGTAACGTTCTCGAACAACGAGGAAATGGTCGCCAAACTGCGTGCGACCGGCGGCGCGGGCTTTGATCTGGCGCAGCCAAGCCACGACCGGATCTATGCAGCGCAGCAGGAACACAACATCTACAAACCTATGGACCTGTCGCAAATCAATACTGCGGCGATGGAGGCGACGCTGCTGGACGGCGTGAAGGCCAACACGACCATCGACGGCGAAGTCTATGCGGTGCCGCACCAGTGGGGCACCTCGGGCCTGATGACCAACCTGGAGCAGGCGCCGAATATCTCCGCCTGGGGCGATCTGTGCGATCCGCAGTACGCCGGACGGACCTCGATGCGGCTTCGGCGCACGATCCTGCTGGGCATGGCCTTCGACATGGGTGAGGATCCGTTCGCAGCCTATGCCGATCTTGATAAATACCAGACCATCCTCGACAAGGTTTCCGACGAGCTGATCGCCTGCAAGGACAATCTCAAGGCGTACTGGAAGGGTGGCGATGACCTTTCGGCCATGATGCTGTCGGGCGAGATCGTCGCTTCGGAAACTTGGGACTCCACCGCCTACAAACTCTATGGCGAGAACGAGAACATCGTCTTTGTCCCGCCGCAAACCGGCGCGCTTGCGTGGATCGATACCTTCGCCCTGCCACGCCGCGGTGAAGCCGATGACGCGGCCTACAAGTGGATCAACTTCGTCCTCGAACCCGAGAACGTCACGATCATGTCCGCCAGCACAGGCGCGATCGCGGCGGTTGAGGGGGGGCTCGAACTGTTGCCCGCCGACAAGCGGGCGGCCGTCAGCGCAGCGTTCAGCGCCGAGGACATCGCCAACCTGAAGTTCTTCGCCAACATCCCGCCGGGCGTCGAAGACATGGAAGGCAAGGCGCTCGAAAGGATCAAGGCCGCCACCGGCGCGGAATAGGCGCAGGCCAAGGCAACCTGCTTCTTAATTGGGCTGCTGCGCAACGAAGACTTGCGCAGCAGCCTCATTTTCCGCTTATCCCCGCACAGGACACTCAATGCAATCAGCCGCCGAACACGATCTAGAATGCCACCAGGTGTCTAAGCGCTTCGGTTCGGTGCGGGCCGTGGACGACGTTTCCTTCGTCATTCCAAAGGGTTCTTTCTTTTCCATCCTCGGACCGTCGGGGTGCGGCAAGACCACGCTGATGCGGATGATCGCCGGGTTCGAACAGCCAAGCTCGGGCGACATCAAGATAAAGGGCAAGTCCGTCATCGGCACGCCGCCGAACCGCCGCAACGTCAAGATGGTGTTCCAGCATCTTGCCTTGTTTCCGATGATGAACGTCTACGACAACATCGCCTATGGCCTGCGCTGCGCCGGGGCGTCGAAGGATGTCATCCGCACCAAGGTGCACCAGGTTCTTGAACGCATCTCCCTGCCGGACGTAGCCCAGCGGGAGATTAGCCAGCTTTCGGGCGGCCAAAAACAGCGCATCGCCATCGCGCGCTGCATGGTGCTTGATCCTGATGTTCTGCTGCTGGACGAACCGCTGGGTGCGCTGGATCTGAAACTGCGCGAAGCCATGAAGATCGAGTTGAAACTGCTGCAGCACCAGTTCGACACAACCTTCGTCTATATTACCCACGACCAGTCCGAAGCGCTAGTGATGTCCGACCATGTGGCTGTCATGAACGGGGGCAAGTTCGTCCAGATCGGCACCCCGCAGGAACTGTATCACAAACCAGCCGCCGCCTTTGTCGCAGGGTTTGTTGGGCACACCAACCGCTGGGCGGGCAGGGTGGCGCGCGTCGAGGGCGGTGAGGTCGAGGTTGCGACCGAAGGCGGCCTGACTGTTCGCGGCACGGTTCGAGGAACGGGCGTGCCGCAGGTCGGCGACATCGTGAACGTTTATGTGCGGCCCGAGTTCATCAGCGCAAAGCGGTCCGCCGGACAATCCGGGCAGGCCGAGGGCCGGCACAATGTGATTGCCGGCAAGGTCGACAGCATCCTGTTTAACGGCGCCAACAGCCGCGCTCTGGTGCGGGACGGGACCGGCGAACTGATCGAGGCCGATGTGGTGCTGACCGGAGGCGCGCAGGACCCCAAGTCAAAGGACGAGGTTGCTCTGACATGGCCCATCGCGCAAACTCTGATCTTCATGGATTGAGGGCGGTCTGACGATGCAAAAAGACATCCGGCGCCTTTCTCTTCTGCTGCTGTTCGCACCCTTTGCGCTGTGGATCACGCTGCTCATCGTCCTGCCGCATCTTGGGATGCTGCACATATCGCTGCGCGAGAAGGTCGCGCCCCGGGTCTATGAGTTCGGGTTCGGCAACTACCTCAATTTTTTCAACGAGCCGATCTACTGGAACACCCTGCTGCGCACCGGGTCGATGTCGCTTCTGGTGACCCTGCTGGCCTTGATCCTCGGCTTTCCCATCGCCTATTACATCGCCAAGATCGCAGGCAGGCGGGCGCGGGGTGCGCTGTTCCTGATGTGCCTCATCCCACTCTGGGTCAGTGACCTTATCCGCGCCTTCGGCTGGATTTTGTTGCTGCGCGAAACTGGCGTCATTTCCAGTAGCTTGCAATGGGCGGGTGTGATCAATGCGCCGATCGAGTTTCTGTATAATGATGCCACGGTGATCATGGGGCTGGTCTATACCGTTATCCTGTTCATGATTGTGCCGCTTGTTTCCACGCTCGACGGGATGGACGATGCGATGATTGAGGCGGGCTACAATCTTGGCGGCAACGGTCCGACGGTGCTGCGCCGGATCATCATTCCCTATGCGATGCCCGGTATCGTTTCGGGCTGCATCGTGGTGTTTATGCTGACGGCGGGCAGTTACCTCACGCCCATCCTGTTGGGCGGCAAGAATTCAAGCTGGTTCACCGAACAGATCTATGACCAGTTCATCACCCGCTACAACTGGGAGGCGGGTGCCGCATTCGGCTTTGTGCTGTTGGCCTTTACCTCGCTGGTCGTCTGGGGTGGCCTAAAACTGACGGGCCAGACATTGAGCACCACGGTGGCGCGTAGCTGATGGCCATAAAACCCAACATCGTCTTTCTGACCGGCTACCGCATCTATGTTGTTGTATTCTTTTTGTTTCTGGCGGCACCGTTGGTCGGCGCTGGCATGTTCGCTTTCAACGATTCAACCTTCCCGTCGCTGCCGTGGCGGGGCTTCACGCTGGACTGGTTCTTCAACGACACCGAACCGAAGCTGGGCATGTTTCACGACCGCAGGCTGATGCGCGGGCTGTACTATTCCTTTGTCATTGCAAGCTGCGTGTCGATGCTGTCGGTCTTTGTCGGCACCTGCAATGCGTTCCTGTTCGTTCGCTACAAGTTTCCAGCAAAGGATTTCCTTTACATCGTAATGGTGGTGCCGCTGGTCATCCCCGGGGTCATCCTTGGGATCTCGATCCTGCTGGTGGCCAGTACCATCGCCAACGGGGCCGAGGCGACGCTGTCGCTTGAACTCGATTTCCTGCGCCCGGGGATCGTTCTGGTGGTTCTGGGGCAATTTTCCTTCATCACCACCATCACCTCGCTGGTGATCATTGCTCGGCTGAAGAAGTTCGACCTGTCTTTGGAAGAAGCGGCGTTCAACCTCGGCGCCAGCCAGGTGCGCGTCTTGCGCACGATCACCCTGCCGTTCCTGTTTCCGGCAATAGCGGCGGCGGGCATCGTTGCGTTTCTGGTCTCGTTCGAGAATTTCAACACGACGCTATTTCTTGTCGGATCAGAGGCGCCGCTGACGATCACGATGTATGATCGCATGGTTAAGGTTGGCTCGACGCCGGTGCTCAACGCGGTGTCATTCTTCCTGATGGTCGGATCCGCCCTGCTGGCCCTAGTATCGGTTCTGGTGCAGCGCAGCAAACCCCTAACCTGAAACGGGTGAACGTTATGAAAACCTATGACTTTGTGATCATCGGGGCAGGGTCGGCCGGATGCGTGCTGGCCAACCGGCTGACGCAGAATGGCCGCTACACGGTGCTGCTGCTCGAAGCAGGGGGCCATGACAGGCATCTCAGGATCTGGATGCCCATCGGCTATGGCATGGCCTTCTATGACAGGCGTATTAATTGGATGTATAGCTCAGAACCTGACCCCGGAACCGAGAACCGCATCAGCTATTGGCCGCGCGGTAAAGTGATCGGCGGGTCATCCTCGATCAACGCAATGGTTTATATCCGCGGCCATCCGGGCGATTTCGACGATTGGCAGGCCATGGGCAATCCTGGCTGGGGCTGGAGCAATGTGCTGCCCTACTTCCGAAAAAGCGAAACAAACGATCAGGGTGCCTCGGAATGGCGCGGGGGCGATGGTCCGCTATATGTATCGACCATGACGCAGGATCTGCACCCGACCTGCCAGAATTTCCTTCGCGCGGCCGGGGAATGCGGCCTGCCCTTCACCCCCGATTTTAACGCAGCCAAGAGTGAGGGCGTCGGACTATACCAGATCACGGCCAAGGACGGCCTGCGCATGTCGGCGGCGCGGGCCTACCTGCATCCCGCGCGCCATCGCGTAAACCTGACAGTGGTGTCTAATGCCCGCGCCACCCGGCTCCTGTTTGAGGGGCGGCGCGTGATCGGCGTCGAATACCTGCGCAACGACCGGATAGAGCGGGCAGCCGTTGGGCGCGAGTTGATCCTGTCCGCCGGATCGGTGAACTCGCCGCAGGTGCTCATGCTCTCCGGCATCGGCCCAGTGGACGCGCTTAAGCAGCACGGAATTGACGTGGTGCAAGCTCAGCCGAATGTGGGCCGCCATCTGCAGGATCATTTGTGCATAGATTACACCTATAAGGCCCGGGTGCCGACGCTCAACGACGAGCTTCGACCCCTGCAAGGGAAGTTGCGGCACGGACTGACCTACCTTCTGCGGCGCCGGGGTCCGCTTTCACTGGGGGTAAATCAGGCAGGCGGGTTCATCAAGACCCGGCCAGACCTCCCCCGACCCAACATCCAGCTATATTTCTCGCCAGTCAGCTATACCAAGGCGCCTCCGGGCAAGCGCCCGCTTATGAGTCCCGATCCGTTCTCAGGTTTGATCATGGGCACACAGCCGACGCGTCCGACCAGTCGGGGCCATCTGGAGCTGCGCTCGGCTAATCCGCTGGACGCGCCATTAATCCATCCCAACTATCTGTCCACGAATCACGATGTTGCTGAACAGTTGGCAGGCGCTCGTTTTCTGCGCAAGCTGGCCGCAGCGCCTGCCTTTGCGGATATCCTCGCCGAAGAAATCCGTCCTGGGCCTCATGTGGAAAGCGATGAGGAGATGATTGCTGATATCCGAGCGCGCGCGAGCACTGTGTACCATCCCGTCAGCACCTGTCGCATGGGCGAAAGTGACCGGGATAGCGTCGTCAACGCGCGACTGAAGGTGCATGGGCTGGCAAATCTGCGGGTGATTGATGCTTCCGTGTTTCCGGCACTCACCTCGGGAAACACGAATGCACCCACCATCATGGTTGCGGAAAAAGGGGCAGACATGATACTTGCTGATCATGCCGGGACCTGACATGGCACGACGAAGTTGTTGCTTCAATCCCGATTTCAAGCCCGCGCCCGATTGGTGGGACGCCTCACCCCGCGCACCCGAAAGCAAATCTGTGCTGCCTGCTTCGGCCTAAGTGCCTATCATCGGAGCTGACTACACAGATCTAAATGCAGCCTTGAAAAGAGCGCAGGCTAGCCTTTGAACCGTCGTGGTCGATGCAGAAGCTGCAGGGTTCGGATGCATTGCGCGCAACGGCGTCCAGGTTTCAACGAGCGTGAAACCCTCCTTTACTGCACTCAAGCGGCGTTACGGCGAGGCAATGGCAATTTCAAGCTTAAAGGGGAGGGCAAACCTCGCTAGACCATGTGGCAGCGTTTGCATGCGCCGAAACAATCGACTACGATTTCAGCGTGGTAGGGCGTTTTCATAGGGCCCACACGCAAGCGCTCTATGACAAGCTGGAACGCGACAGCCAAACCTCACATCCTGGCTTTAAAACTGGCGTTTTTATGGTGCCTCGCGACCAGCCGTATGCCAAGCTTGGGACTGACGCTATTAGTGCGGCGTCATCTTTCCACGCCGCGCCAGTCTTGATCTCGGCAAGTATCACGCAGGACTTCTAAATGTCACCCATATCGTGGGCGCACAGATCATCGGCCATTGCCGCGTCAATGACCTGTTGGGCATCCCGCAGGAATTCGAAGCGTCCACCACTGCAGGCCGGATCAGGGCCGCCAAGGTGATCGTCGCAACCAACGGCTACATTGCCCCGCTCACCGCATCTCAGTTTCAAACACGCTGGCCAAACACTGTGTTTACGACTATGTATGAAACACCGTGTTGAACACAGCGTTTGAGGCGATTGTCGAAATTAACAGCATCGCACATTATATCGCACACCGCGTTTTTGGGCTTATTAACTGTTTAATATCAATGGCTTAAAATTAACGCAAGTCTTGAAAATCCTCGTGTCGGTGGTTCGATTCCGCCCCTGGGCACCATTTAAATCAATAAAATCAACCCAGTAAGCATAGCACAGTTTTTAGTTCCTGTGTTGCACACTCATCGCACAGTTTTGTCGTGCGTTGATGGGCTAAAACACTGTGTTGAACACAGTGTTTGGATTCGCTGTGTTGAACACTGTGTTGGCAACATAGTGTTTGGAACACAGCGTTTGCGACACAGTGTTTGGGGAAGCGTGGATGAGAACACAATCTTTGATGACAGTTTTTCAAAAGCACTCATCCAACATCATCTATAGCCAACGCAAACCGCCGATTCTGTGGAAAAACACCGTGTTGCTGGCGCAGAAAGTAATGATCCAAACGGAGCGCGAGTGCCTTTCCTGTCAGGCTTTGCGCATTTGCTGCGGTGCAGGAAAGATCTTGGCTAGTTTACGGAGGTTCTGGGCGGTTGCGGCGAGTAGAAATTCGTCATTTGCGCCACATGGTCCATGCAATCGAAGCCGTCCTAGTCCAAGGATGCGTTTGAGGTGGGCGAAGAGCATTTCGACTTTCTTTCGCAGCCGCATCGAGATCACATATTGTTTGGTCTTGGCAATATCGCGTGCCACTTGACGGGCATCTTCGTGTTCTTCGCGGGTGATGGAGCGGAAGTCGGCATTTGGGCAGCATTTTGCTTTTGATGGACAAGCTTGGCACGTCAGTTTCAAGGCGCGATATTTGGCGACGCCTGTGCCGTCCGGGCCTCTGTTGGGATCAGAATAGTTGCGGCGGAACTGCTTGAGTGATTGGCCTTCTGGACAAACATATTGATCGTTCTCCGGGTTCCATTCGAAGTCTGCGCGGCTCCAGGTCCCGTCCGTGCGGCCCGCTTTATCAATCACCGGGATGTGCGGGGCGATCTTGCGGTCCACCAGCCAACCCAGCATTGGGCCCGAGCCGTAAGCGGTGTCCGCGATGATGCGTTCGGGGTGCAAGTCGAATTTGACTTTGACGCGGTCCAGCATGGTGCGCACGGACCCTACCTCTGCCTGCCGAATTGACCTCGTTGCCTCCACATCCACGATCACGCTGTGATCTGTGTCGATCAGATAATTGGTCGAATAGGCAAAGAAAGCAGGCCCTTTGCGCGCTGCAGTCCACTGGCTCGCGGGATCCGAATGGGATGTGAACTTGGGCTCGACCTCGGATGCCCCGCCGAAAGCGGCATCGTCCAGAACCTCGAGATACTCACGCACCGCGCGGGTTGCGTCCTCTGGCTTGATGGTGCCCGTGTCCCAATCTTCTTTCGGGGTTGAGTTTTGTTTGTTGGCGTCAGCTTCGATCAAACTGGCATCTGCCGCAAAGCGCTGGCCGCTCACAAGACCATCCGCAATGCAGCGCGCCACAGTTGTTTCAAACAAGTGGCGCAAAAGATCACTCTCGCGGAAACGCCCATGCCGGTTCTTGGAAAAGGTCGAATGGTTCGGCACAGGATCCGCGAGATCAAGGCGGCAAAACCAGCGATAAGCAAGGTTGAGATGCACCTCCTCGCAAAGCCTACGCTCGGATCTGATGCCGAGGCAATACCCCACCAGAAGCATGCGGATCAGCAGCTCTGGATCAATCGAAGGACGGCCAGTGTGGCTGTAAAATTCTGCGAGATGTGGACGGATACTGCTCAGATCCACAAACCGGTCAATCGAACGCAACAGGTGGTTTTGGGGAACGTGATCTTCCAGCGAGAACTCATAAAACAGTGCTGCCTGCGCCTCCTGCCTTGGTCCCAACATCGTCAATCCCCCGCATTTACAGGTAAATTGAATCAGTGATAGCGCTTCAAATCAACAGGTGTTTTTCAACAAAATAGGCCCACAGCTGCCATCTACATCGCCACCCAACGCTGCGGTGCGCCGGTCGCATTGCTGCCACTCATCCACAGCGCAGCATTTTCGTAGGGTGAAGCTTGGTAGAGCGGACAAAGCTGCACCAGGAACCGCCAGCAAAACATCCACATTTCTGCCATCAGCGGACACAGGTTTAAGGATGCTCATTGTTTTTACACACAGGACCAATGTTGCATTGCACCCATGCGCAAACCTTTCGCAATCAGCAACAGCATCAAGTCCTGCGCAAGTCATGTCCGTGGTGAAATTGGATGACGATCTCCATTAACCTTCTCAAAGGAATATCGCTCAAGGGCAAAAGCATAATTGCTCAGCTATTCCTCATCGTTTCTTCAATCGGGCGATAGTCGATATCAAAGCCAAAATACCTTGGTCCAAGGATATCGATAGCTTTCTGATTTTTGAATTCCGGGCGACTAGGGAAGGCGAGAATAGAAACTTCCATCCCGACTGCAGCGAGAGGATTTGGCACAGGCTCTCCGGTCTTTGCGTTCACGATGACGATGATATCCGGGCTGGTCACAATCGGCTTGTCATCAACCCAGCAGATATGGTGTTCATTTTTGAACCAGACCTTTCCCTCTTTGCCGACATCTGCGCCCGATCCGGCAATGGTATGCGTGCCCCAGTAATAGCCGATGCGATCTTCATCATCGATATTGGTGAGTTCGCCGCTCAGAATCTGCCAACCACCCAATGCTTCCAGCGTCCGCCTCACGGGATCAGCGCCCTCTTCTTGTGCAGTCCGTATCAGAACGCCCAAATCAAAGCATTCCGTTAGTGAATTGCGCACCAGCAGTTCTTTGGTTTCCTTGCCAGACAAAACAAAACCGGCCTGGCCCGCCAGCCCATACGCTCCGGCGCTGATCAATTTGCCTAAGCGTTCAGCCACGCGGTAATTCGTGGCATCCTTGATTAGGCAGACGTTGCCCCATTCGTCCACGGACGAGATCGGTGTGATCTTTTTTCCGTGCAAATAAGGTGTGGTTTGCTGAATTTCGGGGATGGCGCGGCCCGTGTAATCACCATTTACAACAATCTTCCCCATTTCCATCGCGGCGGCCACGGCTGCCGAGGTATTAGCGCCAGCTAGCTCGATCGGCACGATTGCGTCGATAGTGATGCCCATATAGGTTTCCAACTCTTCGATGGCCTTGCGCATCCGGTCTTTCTCGGTGTTGATGGTCTTATCAAAACCGAAGCCTTGCATCTCGGCCACGACATCAGTCGTATGTGGCGCAATCGACCCCATCAGGAACGGACAGGCCGTCACCGCGTCATCTGGCAGGTCTTCGATATCAGTCATCACGATATCACGGCCAGCCTCCAGTTCGCTCATCAGTGAAGCAATCCCGTTGGCAGGCAGGCCCCCACCACCCGTTGCGTAGAACGCGCAGCCGCGGACGAAATCTTCTACATCCTGCCTTGTATTCAAAACCAGAGTTGGCATTGGTATCTCCCTGAAATAATTGGGTGCAGAGGTGATGTTTTCACCAATCTGCACGGTTTAGATGCCTGTCTTATGGAACAACGATGCCGCTCTGGGTGCTCCAGAATAGATCGACGGGTGTGCCTGTCACCAATTGCCCAAGCTCGGGACGGTTGGGAATTTCGACGATGACCTGGTGATTGTTGGCACTGATCCGGTAACGACGAAGTGCACCTTGATACACCTGATCAACGACTGTGCCGGACAGTCGCGGTTGCTCGCCATCAGTATTTGGTGCAAGACGCACCATTTCAGGACGTAGCAGCAGCCTAATCTGCTGACCCTGTGTAACCTGAACGTCGTCTGGTACGCGGGCATTGACAGTTGCGCCACCACCCAGATCGACTTCGCAGCCATCATCGTTCATCGATACTAAGGTGGCATCCAGAAGGTTTGAATCGCCAATGAATTCGGCAATAAATCGTGATGCCGGCTTTTCATAAATTTCGACCGGCGTGCCGATCTGCAGCATCTTGCCTTCGTTCATAACTGCGATCCGGTCCGACATTGTCAGAGCCTCGGACTGGTCATGCGTGACGTAAACCGTCGTGATGCCGATAGATTTCTGGATGCCCTTGATCCAGAATTTCATTTCTTCGCGCATCTGCTTATCGAGCGCGGATAGTGGCTCATCAAGTAGCAGAATCTCAGGTTCGATCACCAAAACACGGGCCAGGGCCACGCGCTGCTTTTGACCGCCCGACAATTCGCGCTCAAAGCGTTCGCCGTATCCCATCAGGCCCACCTGCGCGAGTGCTGCGTTGACTTTGCGTTTAATCGTCGCCTTGTCTTCACGCCGCTCTACCAAGCCAAAAGCAATGTTATCAAAGACATTCATATGTGGAAAAATAGCGTAATTTTGGAACACGATACCGATACCGCGCACTTCTGGGGGCAAGTCGGTGATGTCCCGTCCGTTCACCATGATCCGTCCGGTTGTTGGTGTTAGAAAACCGGCAAGCATCCGCAAAGTTGTGGACTTGCCGCAGCCAGATGGTCCGAGCAATGAAAAGAACTCGCCTTTTTCGATAACGATATCAGTTCTTTCAACTGCAACAGTTTTGCCGAATTTCTTCGTAACGCCGTGGAATTCGACAGATGACATTTGGTTTCCCTTTTAGAGCTTTAGTAACGGGCCGAGATTTCCCGGCCCGTTGCGATGTGTTAAAGTCCGAAAATGCCGTTGAGGCGTTCAGTGATATCTTGTTTGTTTTCGACGAAGAAATTCCAATCTGGCACCCAGAACGCTTCAGTGGCTGCGGCCGTGTTTTCGACACCTTCTTCCGCCAGCGGAGCGGTAATCGCTGCTTTGGAATTGGTCGGACGCCATAGAAACTCGTCGCCGAAAGCGTTCAAGAATGACGGTTCCAGTGTCCGGTTCATCAGCGCGAAGGCCAGTTTTTTCTGCATCGGGTCAGAATAGCGGCTGATTGTCTTTGTTTGTGTCAGAATTGGGTGACTGTCCCACTGCCAAACATCGACCGGTGCGCCTTTGCGCTTCAACGACAAAGCCTCGCCCTCGATATGTACTGCGACATCGACCTCCCCACGCTCCAGCATCGACAGCATGTTAAATGTGAATTCGCTGATTTTCATCGGCATGGCGTCTTCCAGGGCTTGGAATGCCGCATCCATGTCGTACTGATCCTTGCCGAACTCTTGCGCTGTTGCCATGAAGAATGCATGCATCAGACCGTTTTCGGTGCCATAGGTTCCGCGTTTATTGGCAAAACGAGACGCCCAGAAATCGCGGAAATTGCTGACAGGATCACCTCGGTCTGTACGATAAGCGTAGACATAGGGCTGGTAAGCCCAGGTCACACCGGCCCCACTGGCAAAGGCGAAGTCCCAGCAATCTGCAGCATTGGGAACGTTTGCTTTCACTTCATCAGCACCCAGGAAATAATCCCCAGCTGCGTTTGTCTGCATGAGGTTGGGCAGGTTCCAGTTGCAGATGTCATACACCGGATTCTGCGCACCCTGAGTGACAAATTTGGGGAACCAGGGAAATGAGCTGTCCCAGTTGACCCTACAGTTGAAATCTTTTTCAAACTGATCAACCAACCCTTTGCGTACGAACTCTTCCCAGCCACCGCCCCATTCACCGATGTTGATCGTAGCGCCGCCGGCGTCAAACACTTCGCCGTCGTACCGCGTATCCTGCGCCCATGCATGGTTGATGAAAAACGTGGACGGGATCGCAGCTGTCGCACCCAGCGCCAGACTGCCTTTCAGAACGGATCGGCGCGTGTGATTTGGTTTTCTCATTGTCATTTTTCTCTCCTGTTGGAAGTGGGTTACTTGCGGTCAAGAAGTTTGCCTATGTTCACAAGGCGGTTGGTCAGCAGAACCGAGGCGATCACCAGCGTGATTGCAAAAATGCCAGCAGCGGCAGCGGAAGGGTCGAATTTGTAGCGCAACGAATTATACATCGCGATCGGCAATGGCTCGGTGTTTGGCGCAGACAAGAACAGCGACACCTCGAACTGACCAAAGCTGACGATGAAGGCAAAGATCGATCCGGCTTGAATGCCCTGGCTGATGTTCGGGAAAGTCACCTTGCGAAAGGTGCGCCAAGGTGAGGCGCCAAGGCTGCGCGCGGCCTCATCTAAAGACACATCGTAACTAGCCAGTGCAGCGCCAACGGTACCAATCACATAGGGGGTCGAATAGAGGATATGCCCGATCCACAGACCCCAGATGGTTCGGGTTAACCCGATGTCAGTGGAAATGTAGAATGCAAATAGGGCAAAACCGATCACGACACCGGGTAAAACCACCGGCGACAAGAAGAAGGCGCGCATGGCGTTTCGACCAAAAAAGCGCGACCGCGACAGGAATAGCGCTGCTGCCGTCCCAAGGATTGTCGAGACGATCATCGTCATCAACGCAAGCTTGAAGGAGAAGAAGAAGGCCGAGAGGTAGCTATCGGATTTCAGGAAAGCGATCACCCAGCGAGATGACAGCCCCTTTGGCGGGAAGGTGAGGAAATCGCCCGCCGTCAAGCCCGCGAGCACGACGACCACAATGGGCAAAAGCATGTAGAAGAACCCGCCGATCGCAAGAATGAGCATCGGCAGTGATATCTTGCGTCCCATCAGGCGAGACCTCCCGAGTTGCGCGCGCCGACTTTGAGGTAAACGGCGACTGCACCGGCACTGATTAAAAATAGGATGACGGCAATGGTTGCGCCGAACTGGAAGCGCGCACCTTCGGCAACTTGCTGAAAGATGTGGATCGGCAAAACCCCAACACGGAAACCACCCATGAGCGCCGGCACGATGTAAGAGCTGATCGAGAGCGCGAAGACCAGCAGCGACCCAGAAAGGATACCCGGCATCGAAGCAGGAAGTGTCACACGCAAGAAGGTACGTTGTGGCGATGCCCCAAGACTACGCGCCGCTTCTTCCAGGCTGGGGTTGATGCCCCGGATCACGCCGACAAGCGTCAGGATCATGAAGGGCATCGAAAATTGAACCAGCCCAAGGACAACCCCAAGAAAGTTGTACATGAACTGAATTGGTGCGTCGGGACTTGTCAGCCCTAAAGCGACAAGCATCTGATTGATCAGACCATTGTCGCCAAAGATCACCATCATCCCGTAGATCCGAATAACCATATCGAGCTGCATCGCGGCCAGCACAAGGATCAACAAAAACGTATTGCGCGCGGCATTCTCTGTTTTAGCGATCACAAATGCCATCGGGTACGCGATGATCAGCGTTACCAACGACACGATTGTGGCAAGCAGAACAGAACGCCAGGCCGCCATGAGGTAATTCGAGCGGGAAAAGAACCGAATGTAGTTATCCAGCGTCAGTTCCGAAGTGACAGCAACTTGTCCAATGACCTGCGGGTTGAACGAGCTGGTAAACAACAGGCCCACAGGAATGACAAAAAAGCCAATAAAGAAAATCGCCAGTGGGATCACCAGTAACAACTTTGTTTGCCGCTGATACCTCGCAGAAGGTTGCGCCCTATGAAATTGTGAGGCGTTCATTCTGGTTTGCATTTCAATTGACCGTTCAGGGACGCCCAGGCCGAGAACCCCTTGAAGTCCTTCCTGTCGGGGCGAGGATAAAGTGACTTGTCGGTCGTCTTGCCGGCAAGGACAGCGTCATGTGCAAGGCGGATCGCGTACGGCAGAGGATCGATGACGCGGTCGATGCAATCACCCAGAGCATCAGCCACTGCATCCGCGAAACCAAGCATCCCTGTGCAACCAAAAACGATTGCGCGTGCGCCATCTTCGCGCGCAGCGCGGCCACATTCCTGTATTGTCGCGGCTATCGAACCAGCGCGATTTCTTTCCAGGTCGAGGACGGTCACGCCGATACTGCGGACCGAGACGAGCTGATCCGCTAATCCGTGGCGGGCGGCGAGGTCTCGAAAAGCGCGTGCCTGACGGTCCAGAACTGTAACGACGGAAAACGTTCCGAATTCAGCGGCTGCTTTCAACCCAGCCTCGCCGCAACCGATGACAAGGATATCGACCGCCTCGCGCGCGGCATCAAGGCCAGGGTCGAGCATGCAATCGATGATCACAGCGTTTACGCCGTCACCCTGAGCCGTCAACGCTGCATCCAGCACGCCGGGGGCGGCCAAGACTTCGTCAACAGCAGACTCGACGGATTCAGGTCCGTTTTCCAGAAAGACCGATGTCAGATGACACCCAGCGGGAACTGCCGATGCAAGCGGCGCGTCATCCCTGAAACCTGCCGATATGATCGGTGTTATGATGCGGATGTTGGTCATGAGGTATACGCAGCTCCCAAGCAGTCTGTTTTGATCGTAGCCTACGAAATACAGATCGGTAGACTACCCAAGTGGGTAGTAATGCTTTTTGGGATGGGGATAGCAAAAAGACTGCCGACTGACTGGTGCATGTTTCAAGACGGCGCTCAACATTCTGGCAAATTGACTGCAAGGCCACCTTGCGACGTTTCCTTATACTTTTCACTCATGTCCTGGCCGGTTGCGCGCATCGCCGCGATGCAATTATCGAGCGGCATGAAATGTGCACCGTCGCCGCGCAGCGCGAGCGAACAGGCCGAAACTGCCTTCGCCGCTCCCATTCCGTTCCGCTCGATGCAAGGAATTTGTACAAGTCCTGCAATCGGGTCGCAGGTCATTCCTAAATGATGCTCCAAGGCGATTTCAGCGGCGTTTTCAATTTGTGCATTCGACCCGCCCAATGCCGCGCATAACCCGGCTGCTGCCATCGCCGACGCAGACCCAACCTCGCCTTGGCAACCCATCTCTGCGCCAGAAATTGAGGCGTTGCGTTTGATCAAGCCTCCTATTGCCGCCGATGTGAGCATGAAATCGCGAAGACCGCTTAGGGTTGCTCCGGTACAGTGATCAAGGTAATATTTTAGCACAGCTGGCATGACACCGGCTGCACCATTTGTGGGCGCGGTAACGATGCGTCCGCCTGCTGCGTTTTCTTCATTCACCGCCATGGCATAGGCATGAAGCCAGTCAAAGTCCGAAAGGGGCAGGCGGCCGCGTGTCTTAAGCTCACCGACCAGTTGCCGATAAAGTGCAGGGGCACGGCGCTTGATCTCAAGGCCACCCGGCAGCACGCCCTCATGTCGCAAGCCACGATCAATACACGCGGACATGGCAGCCCAAAGCGCGTCGATTTCTTGATCCACATGATCGGTGGGGATCACGATCTCTTCGTTCTTTCGCATCATTTTGGCAATTGAGGTTTGGGCCAGGTCACCCATTGCAAGCATCTGCGCCGCAGTTTCAAACGGGTAAGGCACCTCCGGCAAGCTTGCCTCCGTCTCATCTTTAGGATTGGCGCCGAGGTCTTGCTCGGAAACGACAAAACCACCGCCAATCGAGTAGTAGCAGCGCGTCATTACAGGCTGCCCTGACGCATCCAAAGCCCGACACATCATGCCGTTCGGATGCCCGGACAACGGTGGGCCGTAATCGAATACCAAATCTAACTCTGGATCGAACGCGATTTCCAAATCACCTTTTAGTCGCAGGACCCGGGTCGCGCCAAGGACTTGCAACCGCATGTCAGCAATGTCGGGATCAAGCTCTGACGGTATCTCTCCAAGCAAACCAAGACACACGGCTTTGTCTGTCGCATGCCCCTTTCCGGTGAAAGCCAAAGAGCCGTGCAAGGTCACGGTAATACGGGCCAGCATGCGCGGATCGACTGAAGCAGCACAGGCGTTTTCAAGTTCACCAATAAACCTGCGCGCAGCCGTCATTGGGCCCATCGTGTGCGAAGAAGATGGGCCAATGCCTATCTTGAAAATGTCGAATGTTGATAAAAACATTGGGTCTCCAACCGTTGTTATAGCGCTGTCTCTGGTTGGAAAGACTGTGGAAACACACTACCCGTTCGGGTGGTCTTTGGAAGTAACGCCGAGGCGGTTCGCCTCGACGACAGCCTGGGTTCTGTTGTCGACTCTCAGCTGTTTGAAGATTAATTTTAGATGATACTTCACTGTGTTGATTGAAACGCCCATGGTGCGGCCAATTTCCTTGTTGGACATTCCCAACGCCAGTAATTCGAGATACTTCAGTGAGTTGCCATGTTCGGTAGCAGAATCCATTGGACTTGCAAGCGTTGCCATCGTGCGGTCGCTGCCTCGGACTCGAGAGAAATGCGACAATTCAGCAAACCGTTTCCGTATTGAGGCGGATATCGGGGCAGACAAATGCGCGCCGTCCAGTAAGGACTGAACAATCATCATGACCTCATCACCTTCATCGATGATGAAGCGGCGAAAAGGTTGCCCCCCCAAAAGGCGCACAGATGAAAGCAAAGAGGCTGTTGCATCCGTTTTTTGGTTCAAGCGCCAATGTGCCGAGGCTCGGATAACGCGAAGTTTAGCCAGCGACAAAAGCTGACCGCCTCGAATGGCGAAATCCTCGGCCTCTTGCAAAAAGCGTAACGCATCCTTCGCGCGGCGTGCCCTGACCATCCAACGTGCAACGCCAACCAGCGTGCTGCCGCGTCGGAAGGCCCAGTCATCTTCGTGCTCCCAGCTGAAATTCAGAGGATCCAGACCTATGGACCGCATCCCCTTTAGCGCCGCCTCCGTTTCGTCGCTCAGTGTCAGAACACGCAGTCGCTCGATCTGCATCAATTGCACAAGTCGCGGCATTGATCGTTGCTCGGCAATCTGTGTGTAGTGAGAAAGCTCGGTCATTGCACCGGGCAAACCTGCGCGATCATAGGCCAGACGGATATGTACGCGGTAGGCTGCCGCACGTACATCAAGCCAAGCATCATCTTCTTCGACATATTTTATTGCAAAGTCGAGAAAACGCTGACTTCCGGTCAGATCATTC
>Ga0208413_1000796_pt1 | contig 22177 bp, 17 predicted proteins | sample AntAceMetag02UKD_FD_184761 | JGI IMG/M metagenome (GOLD analysis project Ga0208413, IMG submission 184761) | Saline lake microbial communities from Ace Lake, Antarctica - Antarctic Ace Lake Metagenome 02UKD (SPAdes) (version 2) | ecosystem: Environmental > Aquatic > Non-marine Saline and...
ACGATGCCGCGCCTTGAATCGCACCGCGAAGGAATCGAATTTATTTTCAAACTCCACCTCCGACAACGTCGGTGGAACGGTATCCCAATTCTCGTCCCGCAGACTGGCGTTAATCCCCCGGAGAAGCTCGATTCCGGCGCAACGAAGGTGCTGCAGTTGACCGTCCCGAGTATCGAATTGGACTTCAATATTTCCGCAGGTGAGCGACCGAAGCGCGTTCCTATCGTCGGGCACCATGGTGTGGGCTCACGCAAAAGCGTGGGTTATGTCCCTGACGCTGCGACGAATCGCATTCGGATCGAGGACGTTTTCCCAATCATCCCGGAATAGTTTCTCCATATTCTGCTGCACCGCCTTTTTAGCTCCGTCGGAGAACGGAAACTCCGCGAACCCAAAGACGATGGCTAACTCGGTTCGAATATGTCCGAGTACAAAATCCCAAGCGGCTTCCCGGGGAACCCCCATCTCTACGGCTCGATCGAGCGCGATCCTCATTACCATCACACAGCAAATACAGGTCGACTCTACCACGGCCGGTTCCAGCAGCGCCATTTGCGCTACCGTGATCCGGTGCATGCGCAAAATTGGGGCAAAAATTACCGCCGCGAGCTTTTCACCCACGGCATAGTGTTCCTCCGGACCTTGGTGCAGCGCACAAACCACGCTTTGGGACCGATCCCGGCCGCCAAACCAATCCGTCTCGGGACCGGCAGGCGCGGTGTCACCAAAGAGCGGCGGATGGCAGGGGTGGGCGACGAAATAGGTGATATCGGGACGGTCAGGCATCACGCCGGCGTGGGCTGCCGCCGGGTCCAAACCAAAGACCATCGTTCCCGGCTTAAGCTTGGGCACCACATCGCTGGCCACCGTCTTGATCGCGCGGTCGGGAATCGCCAGGATGACCACGTCAGCCTGGGCCAAAGCTTCGTCCTGCGTCGCCACTTTCACTTCAAGGTCAACCAGCCGATCGCGGCCCTCTTCCGAGACCTCCACATAATCAACTTCGTAGTTAGCGTGGTCTTTTAAATTTGCGGTAAGCCGGCAACCCATCTTGCCACCGGCTCCGAGGAGGGTTATTCGAGTTTTCATTATTCTGGGGGTTATCAGGGATTTAGGAAAGATGTCCGAGTTTAAGAAAGTAGTCCGGGGCCCCGCATTGCCCACCTTTCAGGGCAAGTTCAATGCCGTCAAAATTGGCATCATGTGATCGAGCCCGGCACAAGGGTGCGCCCGGCGCCATGACCGCGGCGAATTCCAACGCAAATATTCCGAGCTGTCGGGCGACATGGCCCGAGGTATCTCCCCCCGCGACACACGCCCGACGTAATCCTGATCGTAGTAGGATTGAGTGCAGCAAACGCCCCTGCGCCTGCCCCAGTTGGCCTTCGGCACCCCCTCCCGCTAGCAGCGCCGGATCATCCGGACCTTGCGCCGAAAAAAGTACCACCGATTCACCTTTTCCCAGCGCATGGTGTGCCTCGCGCTCAAGACGATCGTGTTCCGCTCTGGTGCTGTCTGGGTTGATCAAATCAGGGACTTTTATGCGAATCATTTTCCATCCCGCCTGCGCTGCCCTCGAGATCTGAGCAGCCGTCTGCGGCGATGCGCTGCCCGCCATGACGACAAGTTGCTCGACCGGTTTCGGTCTGATTTCGGCCAAAGGCGTCACCTCTCCCGGCCCCGCATCCCCTGCCTGACGCCATTGGGAAGCCAACGCCTGAGCGACCATTGACGATCCGGCGATTGGCAGCGTGCGCCCGGCGGGCAGGGCCGCCTTCAGGTCCGCGAGGGCTAGCCCCACTCGTTCGACATCTTCCATCGCCAACGTATCGATAAAAACATTACGTTCCCCTTGCTCGCTGGCCCAGGCCCTAAACTGCTCTCGAACCTTTTCCGGACCCGCTCGCAGCGTCAGCCAATCGACCAACGCCGTTGGGGTGGAGCTTTGCCGCTCCAAATGGCGGCGTAAGTCCGCCTCGTTCATGGGGGTAATCGGATGGCGGCTCATCGTGGTATGTCGATCCAGCCGCATGACCTGATCACCAAAACCAGCAAAAAGGTTTCCAAAAATTAGATGTCTTCTCAGGGATGGCGCCGCCACCGCCAGGGGAAGCAACTGAGCCGGAAAGTGCCGCCGGACCAACTCCAAAGCTCGGCCAATACTGCCTACGGCGGGAGAGGAATCGAAAGTGGAACAGAGTTTGTAGAGAAAATATTCGGGCGCCAGTTTCTCGAAGAATCGGAGCGATGGTTCTATCTCCGCCGCCATCGCCTCGGTCGGCAAAGAGCGGGCCACCCCCGCCACCCCTATCGCCTGAGCTTCGGGAAACTGTTGGCGCCAGCGCCGGGGATCTTCCGGCGGTTCGAGAAACAAAACCGAGGGAACCCCGCCGAGATGCAGGAATTCAAGCACATCGGTCGAACCGGTGAAATCATCGCCGTAGAAGGCCAATCGGGGAGGTAAATCTCGATCACCGTTCATGGCTTAAAATAGGTCAGGGCCGCTGCCAACTCGGGATGGCTCCGAGCATGCGTTTTCAAATCAACACCCGCCTGAGCCGCCTCCCAAGCTTGTCTAATGCTGCGGAGGCCAGCGCCAGGCCCGGCCGGATGACCGGCGATACCTCCACCGGCTACAAACAGGAGGTCGGTATTCCCCAATTGCCGCAGGGTTTCCGGTATCTGATGGACCGTTTGACCGGAGGAAAATACCGGCATCGCCGCATGCTTGCCGTGCAGCGGAGACTGCACCGACTGCGCCGCTCTCAGCACCGAGGCATCGCTCTCACAAAACTTGTTGCGCAGCCCATTCACATGAAGGTGGTCCGCTCCGGCCAACCGCCATAGTTTTTCCATCACGGGATATTCCATGCCCAACGCCGGACAACGAGAATACATTCCCCAGCCGCTCCGATGACCATGAATGGGGAGTTGACTGTGTTTTCTTAAATGCAGCAATCCGGTCAGACCGGTGGGAATAAGATTCACCATTACGCACGTCCCCCCTGCCGCGAACACGGTATCGTGATGGCGTAACATCGCTTCCGGCTCATCGGTGATGTTAAACGCATACATTATTTGGCGCCCATGGCGTTGCGCCCATTCCTTGATCACCGGCATAACGGCCGCCACCCGGTCAGCTACCGTCGAGTAGGGAGGTGAGGCGATGAGTTCATCGTCCTTGATAAAGTCAATGTCGGCTGCGGCTAATTCTGAGACGCGCTGCGCAGTTTCTGCCGGGGTCAGCCCCACACTAGGCTTAATTATGGTGCCGATGAGGGGCCGTTGCCAAACATCGGCCAGCCGACGGGTTCCCGCACACCCGAACTGCGGACCCAGTTGAGGTGCCGTAAATGCCTCGGGGAGATCGACGGACTCCAGCCGGACGCCAGAAAACATCCCCAATTCAAATAAATTCCCGGCCAGCATCGTCATGAGATTGGGCAGGGACGATCCGATGTTCTCCAACGGGAATCGCAATGATACCCTCACCCGGCGAATTCGGCTTTCGGCGCGCGGCGGTTTCGCTCCAGGCAGCGAGGGGAGATCGACCTCGTCAACTTCCACCAGGTCCTCCACCTGAGCCCCATGCCGGGCAATTAACTCAGGAGTCTCCCCGGCGACCGGCACGAATGTACCGGCGGATTGCTCTCCCGCTAAACCCCGCACGGCAACGTCGAGCGGGTGCGCCGTTTCGACGAGATAGCTGGCAATTATCGACTCCATCAGCGGCAAAATCTATCGCTTCACACTAACCTCTCTCAAAATGAGTATCAGTCGATGTCGCCTCTCTGAGGGCTATTTCGGCGGGGTTTAGCAGGTATGTTCGTAAAAACAAAAAGGGCATATCTAAGACTCTTGCATTCAGGAAATAAATTTCCATTCATGCAAACTTCTTTCCTCGGCGAATTCAAAAAACTTGCCGGGGTGTGAACCGTTTAGCTCCCTTCCATCCATCTAGAATCGAGCCCCCGCCCGCGCCAATGATCTCGCACAATCGGATGGTTCAAATCGCCCCCGGAATATCGTGAATACCCCCAACGCTTCCCCCACTATGAAATCAATTTCATCTGCAGTTTTTAAACTTCTGCCTACCGCCCTCACGTTGGCTGGCATTCTTACCGCCTCTGCTTCCGCCCAACCCATCACCGTGAAGCAAACTGAATTTCATGGGCGGCAGTGTCTGGAAATCACGACCCCTTGGGCTACGCTATATTTCGAAAACGAGCCGGGCGTCTCCGGCTTCAAAGGCGTAGTCGACAACGAGGGGAACGATTGGCTGCAGGCCAACTACGGACTCGGCTACATGAGCGAATGGGGCTTTTCCGGCGAGTGGAGAGGCTTCCCTAACGCCACCGCCGGAGACTTCGGCCACGCCTCGCGCGACAGTGGCTCGGTCAACCGCATCGTGGGTCCCAGCTCCGGCGAACACGTCATCATCGAGTCGGAAAACGAGACCATGAAGTTCCGCTACCATTTCTTTCCCTCGCACGGCGCGATCGAAGTGCTCAAGGCGGAAGACACCTACTGCTTTCTCTGGGAAGGCACCACCGGAGGCAGCGTCGATCCCGAGGACTACTTCGTGCTCGCCGATGGGGAAAAGCGCTACGGCGGGGAACTGAATACCGTGTACGATATGAGTCCGGAATGGGTGTACTTCGCCGATCCCCTACTCCACGACATGATGCTCATCGGCAAGTACCCAGACGACGAACATATGGACGAAAACTGGCGCGCCTTTCACACGTACGAACTCTTCAGCTTTGGCCGCACCGATCGACGCCAAAACTGGCAGCGGCTCCTTACCGGAACCGAACATTACTTTTTTTACACCTTTCTCCCTCGAGAGACCTCCCACCAAGACGTCACCCAAATAGCCGAGGCGCTGCTGCAAAATCCCTACGAACCGCTCCCCCCCCATCGTCCTCATCCGGACACCATTGCAATCTTGGCCCCAGGCGAATTGATCGACCTTTCGCCCGGCGCGACCGGCCGTAACACCCCCGCCAAAGCCCGCTTTCTCGCCGCGTTCGACCAACTCTTAAAATCCACCCTGAGCTTCGATGAGCGGCTTGAAGTAACGAATCCTCCCGAGTGGGGAAAGACGCTCAGCGAATCGACCCAGGGCACCCTCGCGTTCCAACCGACCTTCCCCGACGGATTCGTCGGCAACCTCACTCTCACCGGACTCGAGCCAGGCAAAACCTACCGTCTCACTTTTAATGGCCAGCCGGGACTCCCGGGCAATACCCTCCTCCCTACCCCCGTGGACGGGGTGCCGAATGAATTCTTCTACGACTTCCTCGATATCCAAGCCGACAGCCAAGGGCAGTATGACGGCACCTTCGGCGTTAAACTCAAACCCGGCGACTACCAGGTGCGCCTTTACGTGAAAGATATCGAGGACTGGGCCATCGTGCTCTATCGGGATTATTTTCCCTTCACCGTGCAATAGCCGCCCCAGCCCATCGGTCAGGAACCCGTTCACGCGGCGAGCCCCCTCCCGGACCCTCTCTGACCGAAGCCCCCATCGCACCCGCAACTGCCCCACCTGCTCCCGAGATTTAAAACCACCCGCAACCCAGCTAAAATAGATGCCCCCCCAAATCATAGACCTAACCGGCGATTGGACCCTCCGCTCCACCGACGGAAAATATTCGATACCCGCCCAGCTCCCCGGCGACACCCACAGCGCGCTGCTCGCGGCCGATGCGATCAAAGACCCCTACTACGGGACCAACGAACTCGACTGTCAGGAACTTGCGCAACAGGACTGGATCTATGCGCGCACCTTCGACCTCAGCGCAGAAGACCTCGCCGCGAGCTCAATCTATTTCCACGCCGAAAGCCTGGATACCATCGCGACGGTCTACCTCAACGGTAGCCCGTTGATCGAATCCGACACGATGTTCGCGCGCCAGCGGGCCGAAGCCAAACCGCTACTCAAGGCCGGCGAGAACCTGATCGAGATTCACATCGCTTCCGCGGAAAACGCCGCCATCGCGAAAGCGGCAGAACTGACCTACCCCGTTCCGATGAACGAATTTCCCGTGCAGTCACCGCACCGGAATCTCGTGCGCAAAGTCCAATGCCACGGCGGCTGGGACTGGGGACCTTGCCTCATGGTTTCCGGCGCTTCGGGGCCGCTCTACCTCGCCGCCTCGAACCAAGGCCGAATCGAATACACCTATACCGAGCAAGTTCACCAACCCGACTGCTGCGAGCTAAAGGTCTACTGCGAATACGAGTCGCTCGGGGCCGAGGAATCAACTTGGGAGGTCACTCTTGATGGCAAATCGCAGGTTTTCCCCGCCACCCTTCACCCTGGACTAAACCGCCTGGAAGCTGCCGTTCGCATCGAAAATCCCAAGCTATGGTGGCCCAATGGATACGGGGACCAGCCCCTGTACGACCTTGGAATTACGATCCAGGGCGAAAGCATCCACAAACGTATCGGCCTTCGAACCATGGAGCTGATCTATGAGGAGGACGATGTGGGCCTTTCATTTTGCGTGCAGGTCAACGGCTTGAAAATATTCTGCAAAGGGGCCAACTGGATTCCGACTGACGCGTTGCCGCAGCGGCAAACCCGCGAGGTTTACGAGGACCTGCTCAGCAGCGCCGCCAAGGCCCATATGAACATGATACGCGTCTGGGGCGGTGGACAATACGAACAGGACGCCTTCTATGAAATCTGCGATGAGAAGGGCCTGCTAGTCTGGCAGGATTTCATGTTTTCCTGCGCCTTGTATCCAGTGGACAAGGACTTCCTCGCCAGCGTTGATCGCGAAGTTCGCCATCAAGTCAAGCGACTGCGAGACCACCCCAGCATCGCGCTTTGGTGCGGCAACAACGAGAACGTTGGCGCCCTCAAGTGGTACCCCGAATCGCTGGCCAACCGTGACCGCTACATCGTGGACTACGACCGTCTCAACGTGGGGGTGATTCAGCAGGCCGTGGCGGAATGCGACCCCACTCGCGTCTTCTGGCCAAGCTCGCCTTGCGGGGGTCCCGACGACTATTCCGACGCTTTCGAAAACGACCAACGCGGCGACATGCACTACTGGCACGTCTGGCATTTGAACAAGAACCTCGAAGCCTACTACGATGTGGTCCCCCGTTTCTGCTCCGAGTTCGGCTACCAGTCATTCCCCTCCCTCGAAGTGATTCGCAGTTACGCGGAACCCGAGGACTTCAACGTCACTTCGCCCGTGCTCGAACACCACCAGCGAAATCCGGCCGGCAATTCTAAGATCGTGGAAATGTTCACCCGCTACTTCCGGATGCCGGACGGCTTCGAGGGATTTGTTGACCTGAGCCAAATCCTGCAGGGTATCGCCATCAAAATGGCGGTCGAGCACTGGCGCCATCTGCGACCGGTGTGCATGGGAGCCCTGTACTGGCAGCTCAATGACAACTGGCCGGTCTGCTCATGGGCTTCGCTGAACTACGGCGGCAAATGGAAATTGCTCCACCATATGGCCCGGCGCTTTTTTGCCCCCACGATCGTATCTGCCTTCCAGAAAGAGGGGGGGGATAAGGTCGAGATCTGGGTTACCAATGATCGACCCGCCGCATGCTCCGGAGAGGTCACCCTCAGATCCCTCGATTTCAGCGGAAATCAACATCGGAAGGAATCCATCTCGCTTGAAATCCCGGCAGGCGGCGCGGTGCAAGTGACGGATCTGGTCATTGCTGAATGGGCAAAAGACCCCGCCTCCCGATTCCTCCAAGTGACGTTGGCAACAGCGGAAGGCATTTTCGACAACACCCACTTCTTCGCCCGCTACAAGCGCTGCGAACTGCAAGATCCGGCAATCAAAGTTACCGTGGAAACAGACAAAGCGGGTCGGCTCGCTGCCAGAATATCCACCGACCAACCCGCGTTCTTTTTTAGTCTGGATGCCGAGGATATCGCGGGCGAATTCGACGACGGCGGCTTTACTTTGCTCCCGGGAGAGGACCGAGTACTCGCCTTCGAAGCCAAAGGAGAAGCCCCCGCTCCAGCGACGTTGGAACATGCGATCCGGGTCCATCACCTTAAAGCGACCTACCACTAGAGGCCCCGGATCGACCGGGGTGCCGCGAGAAACTGACCGGACACTCCCGGCCTGACGTTTAAATCTCAAATTTAGCGCAGGCCACGGTGCGATGTCTCGCCTAGGGTTTAACCGGTTCGGCGTGGTTCGATGAATCTTAGACCCGGACTTTAAATTTCTATATAGCAATTTATTTTCCTTTACGCAATTTTTAGTCCATGAAAGCTGGGACCATCCCATTCAGGAAAATTCGAATCGAAACCGGTCTGGAATACGCGACCCAATGAAACGCTGCAATGCCATGACCGCTATGATAGGCTCCGACGACCTTGGTCCCATGGGACTACCCATGCCCCCTCGAGTCGCTGCCGATGGCTTCCCTATCTAGACGCCGGTTCATCCTCACCCACCAGCAGCAGCCAAACTCGAAGCCAGGGGCACGATGATCTTCAACTCAATTGACGTCGTGATTCGAACCTCTGACATGGCGATAACCTCCTGCCGAGGACGGCTGAACTCAAGCAGAACGCCGGAACCCTGCCGCAACCAAGAGCTCCCCAGGAATTTATGATGAATGGCAATTCGGGGATGACTCCTTTCCCAAAAACGACGGCGCGTCCATTTTGGGTGACTCGGCTCGGAGGACTGGCCTCTATTGGCCCACAAAGAGCGACGTTTATAGCGAAATCGTGAACCTATTGAAACTGGTATGGAACTGAATATTAATGGCGAGACTCGGGAATTGGACGCGGTAGATCCCGCCACGCCGCTATTGTGGGTGTTGCGCGATGTGCTGGGCATGACGGGCACCAAGTATAGCTGCGGAGTGGGGAACTGCGGCACCTGCGTCGTCCTCATGAACGGAGCACCCGTGCGGTCTTGTGTGCTGCCGGTGCAGGCCGCCGGTGCGGCGGAGATCACGACGATTGAGGGCTTATCGCCGGACGGAAGCCATCCCGTGCAGGAGGCCTGGATCGAGGAAGACGTCACGCAATGCGGCTACTGCCAAGGTGGCCAAATCTTGACGGCGGTAGCGTTGCTCAAGCGCGACCCGAATCCCAACGATACGACGATTCGCCAAGCGATGGCAGATAATCTCTGTCGCTGCGGGACCTATCCGCGGATCCACCAAGCGATCCTGACCGCGGCTCGCAAACAAAAGGAAATCGAATGAGCCCGCTCGCCTACTCCCGGCGTAATTTCCTCAAAGCCACCGGGCTATCCGCCTCTGGCCTAATCTTGGGATTTTCTTGGCAACCGAGGGCCAAGGGTGCAGCGGCGGAGACGGGAGCCTTTCAACCCAATGCCTTTATTGTCATCAGCCGAGAAACCGGGGTCACCTTAACGATTCCGATTCCCGAGATCGGCCAGAATACCCGCACGGCACTGGCCATGATCCTAGCGGACGAAATGGGGGCCGATCTGGAGCGGGTGAACCTCCACCAAGCTGGCCCACGGGATGATTTGGGCTCACAATTAGCCGCGGCCAGCGTGGGGCTCCGGCGTTCCTACGCCAACCTCCGTCAGGCGGCGGCCGCAGCCCGGGAAATGTTAATCGCCGGTGCGGCGGCTCACTGGAAAGTCGATCCCACGCGCTGTCGGGTGGACGCGAGTCAGGTAATCGGCCCGGGCGGCCGGACGATGCCCTTTATTGAGGCAGCCGATTATGCGCGTTCGCAACCCGTTCCGGAATCGCCGCCGCTGAAGCCGTCCTCGGATTTTAAATACATCGGAAAGCCTACTCGGGTGCTCGACGCTCGAGATATCGGCAAGGGTAAAACCCTTTTTGCCGTGGATGCCATGCCTGCCGGAGTCCGTTTTGCCGTAATGAAACGCTGCCCAGTTCTCGGGGGAACCTTAGAGGGGTTTGACGGATCGGCGGCCCAAAGGATGCGCGGCGTGGTCGATATTCTCCAGGTGGGAGACAAGGTCGCCGTGATTGCGGAAAATACTTGGGCCGCGATGCAGGCGTCGGAGCGCGTGCAGGTGGACTGGGCGGAAGGAAAGCATGCCGGCACGAGCACGGAAGCGCTCCTTGACCAGCAGCACGTCGCGTTGAACAGCCCGGACCAAACCGCTTTTGCCCGCGGGGATTTTGATCCTGCGTATGCGGCTGCTCCCCTGCAATTGGAGCGAGAATTTTCAGGCCCCTTTCTCTGTCACTCCCCCATGGAGCCGCCCAATTGCACGGCGTGGTATCATGACGGGCGCGTGGAAATCTGGACCGGCTGCCAGTCACTCAATCAACTCTATGAGGCCTTGCCTGAATATACGGGGCTGCCGCATGACCAAATCACCTGCCACCAGTTGCGCATTGGGGGTGGGTTCGGGCGCAAGCTAGAACATGACTATATTATCGAAGCGCTGGAAATCGCCAAACGCGTGGATTACCCGGTGAAACTCATGTTCACGAAAGCGGATGATATTCGGCATAGCACCTACCGCGAGGCCGACCGCTACCGCTACCGTGTAGGCCTAGAAAAGAATGGCTACCCCCGCGCCCTCCAGATCCTCAATTGCCGACGCGCCTGGTCTTGGGAGGAGGATCCGTTCGCGCGGTATTTTGTGGATGCCGAACGCCGATTCCATAACGTCGAATTGCCCTTGGAGACAGGGTCCATGCGCGGTCCGTCGGCCAATCTCTATAGCTTCACCCAACAGTCGATGACCGACGTGATGGCGGAGGAAACGGGAATCGATCCGCTGGAATATCGGCTTGGCCTACTAGGCGACCCGGCCGCAATCGCCCGCCTCGGCTGGCCCGGTGCGCCGTTCGAAGATCCGATCATGGCCGACCTAATCCGGGTGGTGCGGGAACGCTCCGATTGGAAACGCGATCCCGCCTACGGGTATGGCGTGTCCTACTTTGAAAAGAACGGTAGCAGAGCGGCCGTGGTGGCCATCGCACCGAAAGCGGGTGGCGGACGACCCATTCACCGCGTCCATGTCGCCTTGCACTGCGGGCGCATCGTAAATCCGCTCGGTGCCCGCGCCCAGATGGAGGGCGGGGTTATCGACGGCCTGTCAGCCGCGCTCTATCAGAAAATCGAGGTGCGAGAGGGGCGGGTCGTGCAGCGCAATTACGAAGACTACCCCATGCTGAAGATGCCCGAATATCCGGAGATTGATGTTTACCTAGCGGAAAGCGACGAAGAGCCCCGAGGGCTCGGGGAAACCGCTTACCCGCCCACCATGCCGGCGGTGGTGAGCGCACTGTATGACGCTACGGGTCGGCGCACGACCGACTTACCGATTTTCGGCTGATTACACCGGGTAGATTGACGATCAGACTATCAGGTCGTTCGGGAGTACGCCCATGAATTCGTCGAGCCGGCACCACTGAATTCCACCGGGAGCCTGTCGCTGCGTGTTTCGGGCGGTTGCGAAAATTTCCATCCCTCAGGCCTGGCCCCATCAGGCCAACTCTTGGTCGATTTTCCCAAAACCTGCGATGCCAAGAGTCAGTTCCCGCGAACTCGATCGACGGAGTTCTCCAGTAGCAGAACCCCCGAGAACTGAATCGGATCATGAGGTAAAAACCGCCCTCCCAACTCGAATAGCCGAGAAGTCTTCGTGAGAACACTTAACGGTCTCCGTCGACCCATCTGTTTCATTTCGTGAAAATCGTTGGGGGCTTCACGAGGAGCATTGCGGGAGGAAAATCCAAGGCGAACGGGATCGATCCGTGGGCACCATTGACATTGGAGCCGAGTCGCTAATTTCATTTAAGAAATTATTTTTCCTTTACGCAATTTTCAGATCGTGAAGGATACCGCCACCCCTACCTCGGAGAGTCCGAATCCAAACCGGCCCGGACTGTGTAAACCGACAATAATACTCCCCACCATGACTACTAAGATAGGATTCATCGGACTTGGCGCCATGGGACTGCCAATGGCTAAATGCGTCGCTGCCGCAGGCTTTCCCATATACACGGCGGTTCATCGAAACCCCAAACCGGCCGCTGAGATTGAAGCCGCGGGTGCGACGTTACTTAAATCCGTCGCCGACGTAGCTCGAACCTCCGATGTCGTGATAACCATCCTCCCGGCAGATGCGGAGCTCGAGGAGACTGCGGAAATTCTGCAGCAAAACATGGCTCCAGGGACGACCCTAATTGAAATGACCTCAGGTAAGAATTCCGTGATGCAAAGGATCGCAGATGGACTCGTGGGAAAAGGCATTAGGGTTCTCGATGCGCCGGTTAGCGGCGGAACCACGGGAGCCGAAAAAGGCAACTTAACCATTATGGTCGGCGGCGAGCAGAACCTTCTCGAGGAACACCGGCCCCTGCTGGAATCAATGGGATCAAGCATTCTTCACGTGGGTGCGATCGGACAAGGAAAAGTAGTCAAGATCGTGAATCAAGCGATGGCCGCAATCCACCTCATTGCTATCGGTGAATGTTTCGCTCTCGGACTCAAAAATGGAGCGAACGCTCAAACCCTGTATGATGTGATCAAGACGTCTTCAGGCTATTCCCGCATGATGGATTTACGCCTTCCCGAGTTCCTGATGGCAGGAAAATTTGAACCAGGTTTTAAGCTGGATTTGATGAAAAAGGATGTCGGGCTTGCCCAGTCCTTGGCCGAAGAGATCGGCGTCAAGGCCTCCTTGTCTCAACTCGTCGTCGAAATTTTCAACCGGGCTAGCGCCGCGGGTCACGGCGAGGAAGATTTCGCGGCCGCTGCAGCTCATCACGCTCAGTCTTTCGGTGCCGACCTCAACCAAAGCTCAACGGAATGAATCCCTCTGATTTCTCTGATTTCGATTCCGCAACGCTCCATGAGGCCGCGGGGAAAACCGGGATGGTGGACCCGGCGATCAAACCTGCTTGGCCGGGCGCAAAATTATGTGGTTTCGCCTTCACCGTGCATTGCCCACCAGGCGACAATCTGATGCTCCATCATGCCGTGGCATCAGCCCCGCCCGGTAGTATTCTTGTCGCGCAGGTCGGCAACTATACTCTGAAAGGAGCTTGGGGCGAAATCCTGACGGTCGCCGCTCAAGCGCGAGGGATTGCAGGCCTCATCATCGATGGCTCAGTGCGAGACATTGATGCAATTGCACCGCTGCAGTTTCCCATATTTAGCCGAGGCCTAGCCATCGGGGCCTGCACCAAAGAGCGATTCGGCACCTTGGACCAGTCTTTGGTATTTGGAGGCGTACCCACGCACCCGGGCGACCTTGTTTTTGGTGATGGCGATGGAATCGTCATCATCGGTCGAGATCAGATCGATGAAGTCCATGCCGCCGCCCGGCAGCGGCAGGAATTCGAAAACACCCTCATCAACGGACTTCAAGAAGGGAAGACGACCCTAGAATTGCTTAACCTTCCCCCTTTGCCCGCCTCTGCAAAGCCATGAAGAAAGCGCAGGATTTGCGTGGGCGCCCTCGATTCCGCCATGAAAGTCTCCGGCGCTTTGTGGCCGAGACCCTAGAGAAGATTGGGGTCCCTGCCAACGATGCGATAGCAGTTTCGGAAAATCTGATCCTAGCCGAATTGCGCGGCGTCGATTCGCACGGTCTGATAAGATTGCCGGTCTATTTCAGCCGACTCACCGCCGGCATTGTCCAAGCTCAGCCCACCATCAAAATCGACTCGCCTTATCCGGCCGTTGCGTGGGTCGATGGCGGCAACGGATTGGGCGCCGTGGTGGGGAAACGGGCCATTGAGAAGGCCACCGAAATAGCTCGGACGCAGGGGACCGGATTCGTAGGAGTCTGCCACAGCAACCACTTCGGACCGGCCGCATTTTATCTCCAGCACGCGGTTGATCAGGGCTTTATCGCATGCGCAATCTCGAACGCGCCACCCAATATGGCTGCTTTTGGCGGTCGTCAGCGATTTCTCGGAACCAATCCGTTTGCGGTCGGGATTCCCGCGGGCAACGAGGCTCCATTGATTTTTGATGCGGCCACCAGCGTAGCCGCCCGCGGAAAGATAATCTCCGCCGCGGAACGCGGGGAGCCTATTCCCGGCGGCTGGGCAATTGATCCTCAAGGCCGCCCCACCACCGACGCGAAAGCTGCCTTGGCCGGTGCGGTCCTGCCATTTGGAGGCCCCAAAGGATCGGCTATATCATTCATTATCGACATCATCGCCGGAGTACACTCCGGCGCAGCTTTCGGTTTGCGACTAAACACCCTCGAGAACCTGACGGAGCCGCAGAATTTGGGTCATGCCTTTTTCGTGATGCGCGCTGATTTATTCCAGCCCCAGAAGGTGTTTTGCGAGCGGATGGACGAAATTCTGAACATGCTTAGGTCCACCCCACCGGCAGAGGGAACCGAACGCGTTTTGATTCCCGGTGAAATCGAAACGGAAACCGCCGCCCAATTCCGTGAACACGGTATCCCGGTCCCTCCTGAGATTGTCGCTCAGTTGGAGGCCTTGGGCCAACAAACCGGGGTTACGTTTCCCGCTCCCGTTTGACCATGTTTCACCCCCACGACCAAAGCTTCAACTTCTTCCCCGTGCCCACCGACGTGCACTTCGGGGCTGGGGTCAGCCGAGCATTGCCCGAACACATCCAGCGCCTTGGTGCCAAACACGTGTTCGTCGTAACGGATCCCGGGATCAAAGCCGCCGGACTGCTGGAAAAAATCGAGGCCGACCTTTCAGAGGCAAATCTAGCCTGCACTGTTTTTGATACCGTCAAGGCAGACTCCGGATCCCAGCTGATCGATACCTGCACCGCTGAACTGAAAAAATGCGGGGCGGATATAGTTGTAGGCATGGGGGGAGGCAGCTCTCTCGATACGGCCAAAGCCGCCGCCGCCCTGGCGACCAATCCAGGATGCGCCCTCGAGTATGTCGGCTTCAATACCCTGAAGCACCGTCCGCTTCCCATGATCGCAATTCCGACGACGTCGGGCACCGGCAGTGAGGTCACCCTCTGGTCTGTTTTTACCGATGAATCGCGTGACCTCAAAGTAGCCATCGGCAGTTTTCTTAACTACCCGACGATGGCACTTTGCGATCCAGAACTGACGCTGGGATTACCGCCGCAACTGACGGCAGCCACGGGCATGGATGCTCTCGGCCATGCCATCGAGTGCTTCACCAACAAAGCCTGCCAACCGATCTCCGCCGCCCTCGCCCTGCCGGCTATTGAGTACCTCGGTCGTTCTCTCCGGACAGTCGTTCATGAGGGGTCCAACCTCAAAGCCCGCTACGAGGTCATGCTGGCCTCCACGATGGCAGGTATAGCCATGAACCCCACTCGGCTTGGACTAGCCCACGCCCTCGCCATGCCACTGGGCAGCTGGAACCTTCGGGTGCCCCACGGTCTGGCCGTCGCCATCACGCTGCCCCGTGTCATGGAGTTCAATGTTTCCTCCGCGCCGGAGCGCTTCGCCACCGTGGCGCGCGCTTTGGGCGTGAACATCGAAGGGCTCAGCCAGCGTGACTCCGCAAGAGCCAGTTCTGAGGCGGTCCAGTCTATCTCCCGCGACGTCGGTATCCCCACGGGTCTGGAACAACTGGGCGTTCACCATTCGGATATCGACCGAATCGTCGAAGAAGCGATGAAGAGCGGGAATGTACCGGTAAACCCACGCCCGACATCGAGAGATCAACTGGCCCAAATCTTGAAGGACTCCCTTTGAACAAAAAACTCTCCGTGAAACGCCACCAAAACTATATCAACGGTGAATGGGCACCGCCGGAGGGCGGTGACTATTACACCACCCATAATCCCGCCCACCCCCGCAAGCCGGTCGGGGAGTTTCCGGCGTCTGGCATCAGCGACATGGATGCCGCCCTGGAAGCCGCTTCAGCCGCCCAAGAGAAGTGGTCCGGCACCCCCGGCCCACAACGAAGCGCCCTATTATTACGATTCGCCGATTTGTTGGAGAAGTCGAAACAGGAACTCGGACACATCATCACCCTTGAGATGGGTAAGGCGCTCGCCGAATCTGTCGGCGAGGTGGGCCGAGCCGTCGCCGAAACCCGCTTCATGGCTGGGGAAGCGTGCCGGCCGACTGGTGAAGTTTTCCCGAGCGAAAAACCGGGAATCAATTGTCGCACGGTGCGAGAGCCGATTGGCGTGATCGCCAGCATCACTCCTTGGAATTTTCCCGTAGTCTCACCTGTCCGTAAAATCGCTCCCGCGCTGGCTTACGGCAACACCATGGTCTGTAAGCCCGCGAGTCAGACCCCTTGGTGTTGCGTGTTCATGATGAGTCTTTTGCAGGAGGCGGGCATCCCTCCGGGAGTGATCAATTTAGTGCTGGGCCAAGGAGCATCGGTCGGCGATGCGCTCGTCAACGACCCCCGGGTCAAAGGAATAAGCTTCACGGGTTCGAGTGGAGTTGGCACCCAACTCTACGAATCCGCCGCTCGGCGACTCGCCGCCGTTCAGCTTGAACTGGGCGGCAAAAATCCAGCCCTAGTGTTGGAGTGCGATGACCTCGAAGGCGCCGCTCGGGAGATTGTAAGCGCCGCCTTTCTCTGCAGCGGCCAGCGTTGCACTGCCCTGAGTCGAGTGGTGGTGCTGGAGCCTCAGGCAGACCAACTCGTCAGGCTGATGACACAGCAAATCGAACGTATTCGAGTCGGCGACGGCCTCGACGCCCACACCACTATGGGACCGCTCGCGACGGCCGGCCAATTTCGTACCGTGGAGCGTTACGTACAATCGGCCATGGACGAGGGAGCCTCCTTAATCACCGGAGGGAAGGCACTCACTTCCGCTCCCGAGAGTGAAGGGTTTTACTACGCACCAACGCTCTTCGATCAGGTTTCGAGTCATTCCTCTATCGCCAAGGAGGAGGTATTTGGACCCGTACTGCCTGTCATTCGGGTGCCAACGACCGAGGAAGCCATCGCCGTCGCCAATGATACGATATACGGCCTCGCCGCATCGGTATTTACCCAGAATCCACGAATCGCGGCCGACTGCACCCGCCAGATTGATACCGGCATCGTCCACCTGAATCACGGGACCGCGAGCCAAGCGCACATTCCGTTTGGCGGCCGCAAAAGCTCTGGGCAGGGAGCCTTTTCAATCGGCGCGACGTCCCGCGATTTCTTCACATCGATAAAAACGGTCTATGACAAATGGTAGCTAGCTGACTGCTTCGCCCCAAAGCCGAGCGCCCACTCTCGGTCCCTACCCGCCCGAGGCGGAGTCTTCATCTCCTTCAATACCCCATGAAAGCGTCCCCTTCCTCGGCCCCCTCCTCACCTCCCAACAATGCGAAAGTCCCGTGGGGACTCATCGCGCTTTTGGTGACGGTGATGATGATAAGTTTCTTTGATCGCGGAAACCTTTCGGTGGCTGCCCCGGTCCTCTCGCTTGAACTTGGTATCGAACCAGAGCAATTGGGTATCCTGTTCGCCTCTTTCTTTATTACCTACGCCTTGTGTCAAATCGGCGTGGGTTGGCTTTGTGATCGAATCGATGTGAAATGGGTGTATGCTGGCGCGTTTCTAATTTGGACCGGCGCTACGATTGGCACCGCCGCAGCGACTGGTTTCGCCGGGTTGCTCGTAATGCGCCTGCTTTTGGGGGTCGGAGAATCGGTCACCTACCCGGCAACATCACGCATTTTGGCGACCGTCGTTCCCGAGAGCCGACGGGGACTGGCAAATTCTCTGGTGGATGCATTTGGGGCCCGAATCGGACCTGCTCTTGGAATCATGGTGGGGGCCTGGCTGGTCGCCGACTTCGGGTGGCGTATGCTCTTCATCATCATGGGAGCAGCGGGGATGCTGTGGCTTATCCCTTGGATGCTTTTCGCTCCCAACATGAAGACCCCTAAATCTACCTCTCCCCACCAAGATAACTCTAGGATCGGATGGCGCCAACTGCTGAGGAAGCGGGCATTTTGGGGAACCTGTGGCGGGCTCATGGGAGCCAACTACGCTTGGTATTTCCTTCTCACCTGGTTACCTTCCTATCTTGTCGCGGAAAGGGACTTCGATCTGAAGACAATGGGGTTGTTCGGCGCTTTTCCCTTTTTGGTCATGATCGTGCCCTCACTGGGTGGCGGGATCCTAGCAGACCGGCTGATCGCCAAAGGTAAGTCCCCGGTTCGGGTCCGACGCACCTTCCTCTCCGTCGGCTTACTTCTCACCGCAGTGCTTCTTCCCCTAACCGTTATTGACAACATCTATTTCGGGCTAACCTCGCTCTACCTTGCCTGTTTCTCTTTGGGCATCTACGCATCCAATCTGTTCGCGCTAACCCAGTCACTAGCCGGAGCCGAAGCTTCTGGTCGATGGACTGGTTTGCAGAATGCCTGTGGCAATATTCCGGGTTTCATCGCTCCGTGGTTGACCGGCTGGATTGTGGAGACCACCGGATACTACTTCTGGGCATTCGTGGGCGCAGGAGTTTCATGTCTTATTGGTGCCTTCTGCTTTCATTTCTTGGTTCGCGAAAGCGATCGGGTCGCTACCTGAAATTTCGAGGGAAGCGTCATCGTTATCCCCTGATCCAATAACTTCACAGCTTCGACCATCCCAAGACCATGGTGACCCACGTTTGCTTATTCTGGAACGACCAGCCCGACGAGAAAGCCGGGGTTGAACTTCTCAAGGCATCGCAGGATTTGCTCGGGAAAATTCCGGGGCCAATTTCGGTTGACTGTGGCGTGGCGCTGGCGAGTGCCAGAGGAGTCGTGGACGACAGTTTCATGATGGGGCTGTGCATCACTTTCCCCAGTCCAACAGTCATGCAATCGTTCCGCGAACACCCGCTGCACCAGCAATACGTTGAAGAGTATGTGCAAAGACTCTCTACCCGTAGAGTGGCCTATGACATACTTTCAAAGGCTGGTGGCACCGACGAACCGGAATGATTTGACGCGGGCAGTGCTTCGAAAAAATTCCCTTAATTTTTGCATTCTGGACTGCTCGCAATGCCTTTAAACTGGTTTCTTTGACGCTCTCTTTTGAAGATGCTGAACCTACTTGAGGTTGAGCGAACGCTGAATAGCGTGAGCCGAGAATTCTTGGTTTTAGGGTTCATAGATTCAGGAGACTGAAGCCCTCGAAAGTTTGTAGTATTAGCCTGAACTTTCTCCACCAAGAACCTGTCATATTGCTGCGTCAGAAAAATCCTGCCAGCAGCGTGACCGGGAGAAAAGAGTTGGCGCACTACCGCATCTTGGATGTGACGTTCGACGGCCTGGCGGAGCGCGATTTTCTCCCTTGCCCCCGGTCGGGGCGATTGGGGCGCTCGGGCAAAGCCCCATGGAATCGAGAGCCACCGTCACCGCGCGGCAAATTCGGAAAATCCCAAACTCGGCTGCCCTTGGCCGGATCGGCCCGACGCACCAAAAAAAAGTCACGAATCGTTGGACGCGTCTCGCCGGGCTCCCCTACCGTTTAACTCCGCTCTAATTCATAACAAGTTAACCAAACCGAAAAAAGAACTCCACCCATGATAAAAGCAGAGGATTTGAATGAAGTATTGCTGGTCACCTGGCATGGTATCCATGAACTCGAAATCTTCCCCGGACTGCCCGATACCGGAGGTCAAAATATCTACGTCGAGAATATGGCGCAGATGATCCACGACCTCTATCAGACGAGGGTAATCACCCTGAACCGGGGCGGCTTCACTCACCCGTATACCGAGCGAATGCGCGAGGGGATGGTAAAGGATCCCGACCGCGAGCTCTACGTGCTTCACGTGCCCGATGACATCCCTGCCTTTGTGCGTAAGGAGTACCTTACTGGGGCACTCATCGAGAACGCGGCGGCCAACGTTTTGGATCAACTGCCCAAAGACTACCGTCCTGATTTGATCATCTCCCATTTCTGGGATGGTGGCGTGATGGCGATGAACCTGAACCAGAAGTTCGGCAGCGTGCCGCATGTCTGGGTGCCGCATGAACCCGTCGGGATGAAAAAGCAGCCGCTGCGCGAAGCCGAATACGAGAAGCATGCCGTCTATACCCGCGAGCGCTACGAACCCATGGTGGTCAAAGTTGCCGACGCGGTAGGTTCTACCTCAAAACTGGTCCGGGGCGACCTCCTGCGCAGCTACGGAAAGACTCAGGAAGCGCATATCATCGATATCTTCCCGGGCGTGGACACGAGGCGGTTTTCGCCGATGCCGGAGAAGCGCCTCGATGGGGGACAGGCCAGAATGCATGCGGAATATCTCAATCTGCCGGAAGAAATTTTCCACAAACCTCATATCTGTGAATTTGGCCGATCGGATTCCCTGAAGGAAAAAGACAAGGCGGTGGAGGCATTTGCCCTAGTGGCTCGCGAAATAGACGACCTCATAATGTTCATGAATCTGGACGAACGGATGGAGCCCAAAATGGCGCGACGCGTGCGGCAGATTATCGAAAACGAGAAGCTAGAGGATCGGGTGTTTATCCTCGCACCGAAAGATTTGCCCCAGACTGGGACCGGCAGCGAAATTCTACCTGACCTGCTCAAGACCTCTAAACTGTTCCTGACCATGTCGATCATGGAGGGATTTGGCATGGCGGCCTGTGAAGCGGCCGCCTGCGGGATTCCGGTAGTCGGGACAGATCAGATCCCGGTGGTGACCGATATCATCGAGCCGGCTAAAGGCGGATGCTCGGTTCCGGCGAGCGATTCAGCGGCGGCGGCCCAAGCCGTGTTGGATATCCTCAGGCTCGATGACGGAGACTATGAAGCCATGTGTCGCCGGGCCTACGATGCGGTCATGCCCAAGTATCGTTGGGACACGATTGTGAAGGATATGTTTAAAGACCTTGGCATGGGGTAGTGATAAATAGACCCAGTTAAGCCAAGCGAGACGGGCAACACCCAGCGCTGATCCTGCCAAGCAGAACGAGGTCATTACCGAGCCCATTCGACTTGGAGACGCCCCGGCAAAACCCGCCTTTCGAGGCGGGTTTTTTGGCGCTGCGCGACGGTGCCTATTTGCGAAAAACACCCACCGCTCCTACCACGGTGGCTAAAACCCCTCCCACCAGTAGAAATATGGCCTTGTTCGAGGGCGCGTCATTTATGACTTCGGAGACGGCCGAGCCGAAGGAGTCGCTCGCTTCCAGGCCTAGGAACACTAAGACCAATCCTACAATGAGGATGGAGAGGGGGATCAGCTTTTTCATGATCGAGTGGTGACCGACGACGGGGAGAAACGCGAATCCTTCTAAATGCCCCAGATGGGATCGAAAAAATTGCCCTATTCTTGGAATCCTATTTTTGATGGGAACTGCTGAAGCACCCATGACCACTGAAGAAATTACCGCCTCCCTCCCCGCTGATGCGGTCACCTCCATCGCGGGACTACCCTTCCCCCTGCTGGCTTCCGGTAAGGTGCGCGAGATTTACGATCTTGGCGATGCCCTGCTGCTCGTCGCCACCGATCGACTTTCGGCCTACGACGTAATTTTGCCCGACGGGATTCCGGGCAAAGGCATCCTGCTCAATCAACTTTCGCTATGGTGGTTTGATCGCACGACCGACCTCATCGCCAATCACCTCCTGCCCGATCAGGCCGCCGAATTTGATCGGCGCGGCATCCACGGTCTCGATCTGCGTCTGCGCAGTATGATCGTGCGTAAACTCAAGCCCCTCACCATCGAATGCGTCGTGCGTGGCTACCTCGTGGGCTCGGGTTGGGCGTCCTACTTGGAGTCGGGGCAGGTCTGCGGTCACCACCTGCCCGCGGGACTCGCCCAAGCCGCCAAGCTGCCCACTCCGTTGTTCACGCCGACTACCAAAGCCGCGGTCGGCGACCACGACGAGCCGGTCAACGACACGCAGGGTGCGGCCGCCGTCGGCGCGGATCGCTACGCGCAGGTGAAAGCGTTGAGCATCGCGATCTATCAGCGCGGACACGACCTCGCCGCTCAGGCGGGCATGATTCTGGCCGACACCAAATTTGAGTTTGGCACCGATGAATCAGGCAACCTGATCCTCATCGACGAGGTCCTCACCCCGGACTCATCCCGTTATTGGCCGGCCGACGAGTATCGCACCGATTGCTCGCCCCCTAGCTATGACAAACAGTTCGTGCGCGATCATCTGACCGCCATCGCGTGGAATAAAAACCCGCCCGCACCGCAGCTGCCCTCGGACATCATCAGCCGCACCCAGGAAAAATACCTCGCCGCGCTGCGTAACTTGATGGGCTGAGCGGGCAGCCTCGACTAATCGAGCTCGGTTACATCCC
>Ga0208413_1000799_pt1 | contig 22118 bp, 21 predicted proteins | sample AntAceMetag02UKD_FD_184761 | JGI IMG/M metagenome (GOLD analysis project Ga0208413, IMG submission 184761) | Saline lake microbial communities from Ace Lake, Antarctica - Antarctic Ace Lake Metagenome 02UKD (SPAdes) (version 2) | ecosystem: Environmental > Aquatic > Non-marine Saline and...
TGAGCAAGCCGCAACGTAAACCGCTCAGGCAACAAAGCTGCCTGATTTGCCACCGTGTTTTTCCAACACCTTGACGTCCGTCGTGGTCATGCCGCGGTCGGCTGCTTTGCACATGTCGTAAATGGTGAGCAGGCCGATTTGAACGGCTTTTGAAATCAATAATTTAGCTTCCACGACAGCAAGGCTGTGACCCGTTTTCTGCCGGCTTAGTGGGTCAAAATTAGGACAAGTGTTTTTGCCCCGCTGCCAGGGTATGAAGAGGTTTGAATTTCTCTCGGAAGTTTTGTTTGCGCATAATAGCTCGCAGGGGTACCCCCTTCAAAATCCAGCGTAGCGGACGCCCCTCCACCCCCAATTTCTGAAATGGGTCCCCCGCAAACACTTGTACTGTGTTTTGCTTAAGCGGTTTGAAAATCAGGTGATTTCTTTCTAACATCAGTCATCCGGGTAGTGTGCGCATGGTGTGCGGTATCCGTGATATCGCTGGGCGGTTCCAACTATGCGGTCTCTGCTGTATCCTAAATAAACAAAATTACTCCCGCCTGATTCCGGTATTGTCTCGTTTAAATAACGCCTTGCCTCGCGGATGTCTAGATCTTTGATAATTTGTCGCGATATAAATTATGATTTTGACACATGAAGAAGTTGAACTATAAAAGCGTGCGTTCAGTTAGCGCGTCTCTATTGGTTTTTTCCTGCTTGTTACTCGCGGGCTGTCAGACCAATCCGTCCCATTCAGATGGCACAGCGAGGGTCGATGGTCGCACGGGCGCCGCTAAGGCAATGTCGGCCAACGAGTGGCTAGCGCAATCTAATATGCCACGGGTGGTTGATCGCCCATTAAGTGCGGCAGAGGCTGCCTACGTGCTCAGGAAGGTTGGCTTTGAGCCAGCGCCGCCTGAGGTCGCCCCTTGGATTGGGAGGAACCGCTCTGAACTGCTCGTATTTCTTCTTGACGGCGCAACAACCGCCCCGGTGATCGCTTCACCAGATTGGACGGCGCAGGCACCTCGCTATTGGGGGCAAGATGGTCGCTCGCAAGCCGAGCGCAACGCCTTTAGAGTCGCGAGGCAGCAAGAAGTGGGTGGGTTGCGGAGTTGGTGGGTCAAGCAGATGTTGGCGACACCATCACCCTTGGGCGAGCGCATGACGCTGTTTTGGGAGAACACATTCGTCGCGGGGTTTAGCGGCCTAGACGAGCGCTCGCATGCGCAGTGGCAGCACCACATGATGATTCGCCAGCATGCGCTGGGTAATTACCGTGATTTTGTACGCGCCGTCGTTCAGGACACCGCGGTGTTGATTTACCTTGATAACAACCGAAACACGAAAGACTCGCCCAACGAGAACTTAGCCCGTGAACTGCTGGAACTCTACACGCTTGGTGAATCAAACTACTCAGAGCAAGACATCAAAGAGTCTGCACGCGCATTGGCCGGCTGGCATGTCGCGCAATTCGGACCGGTACGTTTCTTAGAGAAAGCCTGGGCCCGTGATTACACGGTAAAAAATATCTTTGGAAAACGAGGAAATTTTGACGGACACGGCTTGGTTGACCTCATTCTGCAGCAGCCGCCAGCCAGCCGTTATGTGCCGAAGAGGTTGTGGGCAGAATTTGTTTCCTCAGAGCCGCCTCCGGAGGAGGCGATCGCGCACTGGAGCCAAGCGTTTCGCGAGACTGGTTTTGATATCAAGGCCTTGCTGACTGTCGTCTTGAATTCTCATTATTTTTGGGAAGAGCAGTATGTAGGGTCTTCAGTCAAGTCGCCCGTAGAGCTTGTGGTGGGTGCGGTACGTGCAACGCAGACGAAAAACTTTCCTATTTCCCGGATCAATAGTGCGCTCGGAAACTTGGGTCAGAAATTGTTTGACCCACCCGATGTGAGCGGTTGGGGCTATGGGGAGTACTGGTTGAATCCGGTGCTGCTCATTGAGCGCGAACAGTTGCAAAACGACATTGCACAAGCGATAGGCGACAGCATGGCGGAAAAAACCATGTCCGCCATCAATGGCGCAACACCGACCAAAACGCTGAAGCTTAAATTAGCAGGAGAGGCCTACCAAGGCGCGCCGGGTTTTGTTGTTCGGTTATTCCATGAAGGCGGCGTCTGGGCCTCTGATCGCTATTTATTGGCGTCTGCCAGAGACACTGAGCGGCTCGGGCGGTATAAGAATGAGGCGGACTGGATCTGGGAGACGGTTGAGCTGGGCATCCCCAATGATTTAAAGGGTATCAGCAAGCTTGAGGTTTACTTTGGTCCGGATGCAGCGGGCAATGGCGGTGATCGAAATCTGTTTGTTGGAGCCGTTCAATGGGATGGGCTCACCATACCCGGTGCAATGGGACGTCAATCTCCCGGATGTCGGGGTGACGCGGATGGCAAAACAAGGCACCCTGAGCGACTTTACTGCTCCGGAAACCTGAGGTTTGACCTCAATGAAATAAGAGCAGCGGTTGCAAAAAATGACGAAAAGCCAGTTGCCAACCCAACAGATGTTTTGACAAAAGAGTTGGTGTTGTTGTGGCTTAAGTCTCCCAGCGAGGGTGGTTGGCAGGGTGCAGACTTCATGTTTGATGGTTTGTCTTTTGGTGGCCGCAATTGGGATTATTTTGGCTTCAAATTCGCATTGGATGAACGCGGTCGCTTTCTGGTATCTATTGACGAGGATCGCTGTGCGCCATCTTGTTTTGAACGCTGGCCTATGGATGCTTGGAAGGATAAGAGCGGGTTGCGGCACGTGTCTATCCACCTCAACAACTACGAAGACTGGTCGCTCAAGCAGTACCACCAATTGAAGGGGGCCGATAAGGAGTTGGTTAAGGCCATATTGGCATTGGCGCCAAAAGCCAAAGATTTGATTCTCAGTTACGGTCGAGGCGACGCTACAGATACCAAGCCCGTTTGGATTGGACGTTTGGATAGATTTATTGAGATGGGCAAACAACGTCGTTGGCAGCCGGATACGCCCCTGGTTTTGCGAGAGTCCGAGCCCCAGTCGCGTGGCGGCGGCGCCCAAAACATGATGCGCATGTCCAACATGATGGGTAGCGGTAACCGTTTAGAGAGTGAAGAGTTTGCATTGGCTACAGGTGTGCTGCCCTCTGCCAGCGAGTGGCATCAAGCGCTTGAGACGCATTTAAGCTTGGCGTCGGAGCCGCTCGAAGCCTGGATGCTGAGCGTGCAGGAAGGCAGTCGATTGGTCGATGTGCGTGACGTGATCACCAGCCCATTTTTGAATTTGAAATGAGTCTTTATGAATGTCAATCGCCGTCTACTTCTAGCTGCGCTCAGCGCATTACCTCTGGACAGTGCCATCGCAGCCGTGGCTGGCCGTGCGTCGCGTCTGAAATACCTCGTGCTGGTAGAGCTCAAAGGTGCCAATGATGGCTTGAATACCCTCGCTCCCTTTGAGTCGGAGGCCTATCACCGCCTGCGCCCTAAGTTGGCGCTGTCCGCGAAAGACGTTATTAAAGTGGGGGCCAGCGAACTGGTGGGTTCGGTGGGCTTGCACAATGCCATGGCGCCACTAGCCCCTTTGCTGGGTCAAGATATTGCGTTTGTTCAAGGTTTAGGCTACCCCAACCAAAATCGCTCCCACTTCAAATCGATTGCATTATGGGAGACAGGGGGCGATGGCAACCAAAGCAACAACAAGGGCTGGATAACCGACTCACTAGAGCGCCTGTATGGCAGTGATCAGGTCTCAGCTCATGGTGCGAGCTTCGAGGGTTCTATGGGGTTGTTTGCACGCGGTGATGGCCTCTACATCAGTATGGCCAGAATCAGTCAGCTGACTGGGATGGGTGAGGCCACGGCGTCAGCGTCCAAAAACAAGCTGATGAATTTGATCGTGCAGCGCAAGTCTAATTTAACGCTTGCTTCCAATCGACTGAGCGAGCAGTTGTCGCGCTTTCAGGCGTCGAGATTGCCGACCAAGATGCCCTATGGTGATTTGGGGGCGCAACTAACAGACGTTACAAGAATCATTGGCTCTGAGGCCGCCTTGCCGGTGATGCACGTTCAACACGGCTCCTTTGATACCCACGAGGGCCAAGTGTGGAAGCACCCCCGGTTACTAAAAGATTTGGCTGAGAGCTTGGCTGCATTTAGAAAAAATTTAATCGCAATGGGGCGCTGGGACGACGTGCTTGTCATGACGTATTCCGAATTCGGACGGCGCGCAGCAGAGAACGGCGCCGAGGGCACCGATCACGGTACGGCGTCTACACATTTCATGATGGGTGGGCGCGTTAAGGCGGGTCTTTACGGTGAATATCCCAGCCTCACTGATTTGGTCGACGGTGATTTGAAGTTCACGATGGACTACCGTGCGCTCTACCATCAAATCACCAGCGACTGGCTGGGAGATTCGACCGCTAAATGGCACGCGTTTGCCGACGCCAGATTATCCAACCTTATTACTCAATAATTTTAATGATGCTGTCAGCGCGTTAGGCCCTGACGAAGACACCGGCACGATTTCTATCGACCAACATATATGAAAATGCTTGCTCGCCTCCATCACCTATCGTGGATAGGGAGGGGGCAGCTCACCGATATGCGGCAATACGTGTCGCACTTGGTTTTACAGGCTTCACTGTGCGACTGGTTTTCGCCCAATGGCTTTGAGTCAGATTGTGTCTTCCGATGCGCGGTTCGTCGTCGGTGTGACCTCGACTACATAGCGTGCGATTAGATCGCCCAAGGTATCACGCTGCGCCTCGCTGACGTTCGCGAACAGGCTGTTGCCGTGCTGTCTAAATGATGCCATTGATGCTTCTGAGTATTACAGAAATGGGACAAAGCCTAATTCCGAGAATGACTCCCTCATCAATATGTGAGCGCTCACTTCTGCGCAATAAAGCTGCCTGATTTGCCACCGTGTTTTTCTAACACCTTGACGTCCGTCATGGTCATGCCGCGGTCGGCGGCTTTGCACATGTTGTAAATGGTGAGCAGGCCGATTTGAACGGCGGTAGAAAATCAGGTGACTTTCCTCGTACAGACCCTTAAAAAGTCGATATTGATGCGTTTGTATTTCTTGTTTACATGTCCCTAATTCATTGGGTTAGTGGGACAAGATTCTCATACCAAGTGTTCGGAAAATTTAAATTTCCAGTGTTTAGGCCACGGCACCCGAACCATAACGGCCATGCAAAAAATGACCAGTTCTGAAACGTTCTAGCGAATAAGGTGATAACGGAACGTCGGTGGACAAGCCTAAGGCTTGCTGGGCAAGCACTCTGCCAACAGCTGGCGATAGCTTGAAACCGTGCCCGGAAAAGCCAAAGCCAACCACTAGACCAGATACATCTGGAACGGCGCCTAACACAGGGTTCCAGTCTGGGGTTACATCGTAAACACCAGTCCAAGATGAAGCAAGACCGGCTTCAGCAAAAGATGGAAAGCGCTCTGAGACTTGTTCGCCAAGATCCACTACATCGTCCATAGATATAGTACCTTGGTTATTATCAGGCCAGCTTAACGCCTCACCTGCAGTGCCTTCACTCACAAGCATCTGCCGCCCTCCATAACTGCGGCAATACAGCATGCCTGGCGAGCCCAAATCTTTGTAGACTGGCATGCTGAAGGTGTAGGCCTCGGGACCTTCCAACGCAATTACTTTGTGGCGCTCTGGCAGCAATGGGACTTTAATGCCCGTCCATTGAGTCAGTTCTTGCGACCATATACTTTGTGTACTTATGACTATAGGGGCATGAAAAACCCCACGTTTTGTTTCAACCCCAACAACTTTATGTTGCTCCAGCAAAAGACGGGTTACATTCTCGCCTTCCATGAATTTTACGCCCAGCCTTCGCGCGACGCGGGCATAACTGCTGGCCACCAAGTAGGCATCAGCAAAGCCCGCTTCAGGTTCAAAACCGATCAACGCAGCATCATCAAACCGGCAAATGGGCAAGCGCTCTGTAGCTTCTTGCTGGCTAAGTTTGATGACCTCGATACCCCGTGCCTGTTGTGCTGTTAAGGCCTCGCTCAGAGGTAACAGCTTGGGGCCTTCTGGTGCTGCAATCAAATAACCACAGTTCACCAAACCAGCCGATGCATCTTCATCGTGCAGGTGCTCGGCGAAATTTTTAAAAATTGCCCAAGATTGCTGGGCCAACTCTATATTTTCGACCACAGAATAGTGAGTGCGTAATATGCCGCTGGACTGCGAGGTAGTCCCCGATCCGATTTGGTCTCTTTCCAAAACCAACACACGCTTTGCCCCCATGGCCGCCAAGTTGTAAGCGACAGACGTGCCGATTACGCCGGCACCAATCACAATTGCATCCCAATTACTCACATTTCACTCCAGTAGTTTTTATGAGCTTAATGGGCATAACTGAACTGCGCTCAGTTTCGTATTTGCTGATTATCAGCATCAAATACGGTGGGTACAGGATCAGGGATTAGTGAGTTCGCCCAACGCTATCATGTCGACGGGTATTTTTAAGTCTGCAACCATCTGACGCTGCAAATCGTGCACGATTACCCGAACCATGGCTACGATGTCTTGGGCTAACTGGCCCAATTCGTCAGTTCTGTACACCAAATAAAAAGTTCGCTTTAAGGGCGGATAAGGTTGGCCCTGATGGCGTAAAACGCTTAAAGGGAGGTACTTCAAATTCAAAGCATGGTAGCGCGATTGCCACAAACACATCGGGGTAGTAAGAGCAATACCGAGGTCTTCACCTACCAGACTGAGTAAAGGATCAGTCGCATCGAATTCAAATACACGCTCAATTTCAGGATCGCGGCGATTCAGATAAGCATCAACCAGCATGCCCATTTTGGACTGAATGCTGTAATGCATGAATGGACGCTGCTGGCTTAGCTGCGATAAAGAAGCGAATGGAGGCACTTGAAATTGTTGAGGAAGTGCTAACAAAAATTGCTCTGAAAATAAGGCTAGACAACCGCGCCCAGGCAGCGACTTGGGATCATCTGTGGTTACCAACACGTCCAACTGATGGTTGTCAAACATGTCGGCCAAGCCTGGATTAATTCCTGAGACTAAGCGCAAACGCTGGACGCGACCGGATAAACCACGCACCATTTGCGGACCGATTACAGAGGCAAACGAGTCTACACAACCCATCCGAAGCATGGCTCTTTTGTTTCGACTCGACGCCTGAACGGTTTCAGACAGCAGACCGACACGCGATAGTAAATCCTTAGCTTGTTCATACAGGCGGTGGCCTGCGGCTGTCGGGTGCGCTGGGCGGGTTGCCCTATCGAGCAGTGATGCACCCAACATCTCCTCAAGTTGCCGAATGTGCTGAGAAACTCCGGCTTGGGATACCGCCAGTCTGTGCGCCGCCGCCGAAACAGAGCCAGTTTCTACCAAAGCCACCCAAATGCCCAGATGCCCCCATGAAGGTGGTGTTGACTTCTCAGAAAAACGTTTTTTCATTTCACTTAGTTTGAATTCTCAAAAAATTTAATTGATTTTTCTGATGCTGAGTATCAATTTTTACAAATAATAATCAAACATAAGAATTAGATCCCAAACTGCGATCACAACACAGGGCATTCCAATACAGGTTAACTTGCGTTGAAATTTTAACTACCTCACAATTTCTAAAAGGAAATTATCCATGAAAATCAATCGTCGACTAGTCATAACATTGGTAGCTTCTGTTGCCGTTCTCTCAGGCGGTGCCATCGCTCAGCAACGCGTTTTCTTTGGAGTTGCCACTGGTGGCACTGGGGGGACTTACTATCCTTTAGGCGGCATGCTGGCTCAGTTGATTTCAAACAAGGCAACTGTCGATGGTAAGAAAATTACGGCCACTGCAGAAGCTGCTGGCGCCTCTGTCGGCAACGCAAAACTGCTAGGCAATAAAGATATCGAATCGGCTTTTGTAGCCGCAGACATCCTAAACGCAGCCTACAACGGCAAAGGTCAGTTTGCCAATGCACCCTTGAAAAACTTGCGAGCCTTGGGCGCCCTGTATCCAGAAACTGTGCAATTGATTACCCGCGCAGATTCGGGAATCAATAGCATCAAAGACCTGAAGGGTAAAAGCATTTCTTCGGGTGCACCAGGCTCGGGTCAGTACCAGCTGGTGACAGACTTACTCAAGACCTATGGCATGGCTAGGACAGAAGTTACAGAAGACAGCTCATCCTTCACACAAGCCGTTGATAAAATCAAGGATGGTAACTTGGACGCCACGTTAATTACAGGCGGTGTCCCTGTAGCTGCTGTAACCGACTTTGCACAAAGTCATGCTATGAGGATCATTCCGTTGACGGGCCCTGAAGTGGACAAATTGCTCAAAGATCAGCCCTACTACACCCAAGTGCAGTTACCAGCCAACAGTTACAAAGGTCAAACAACCGCTGTAACCACACTCGCAGTAATGGCTATCTGGGCTACACACGAAGACGTGGACGAGAACGTGGCCTATGAGGTAACCAAGGCTCTCTATGAGAATACTGCCACTATGGGCAAGGTTCACGTACAGGGCAAAAATATCAGCCTCGACACTGCCACTGCAGTAGCCGGCGTACCCTTGCACCCCGGTGCCCTGCGGTACTTTAAGGAAAAAGGCACCGTAAAGTGAAACCATCCCAGCGTCACGCCCGATGGGCAACGGCGCTGGTGGCTCCACTCATCACGTCTGTGCTGTGTATCTTTCCACTGTCACTTGCCGCACAAACGTGCGAACTGGTACTCACCGAACACCGCAGCGGTAAGTTTTTGGTTCGACTACCAATAAACCCAATCAGGCCGGCTGCCGATGTGGCTTTCACCCACTCGGTGCTGGGCACTCCAGTGCTGGATCGTTACGTTTGGCGGCCAGGTCCTCAAGGCTGGCGTGCACACCTTGTGGAAGAGCGTTTTGAGGGCGAGGGCTATGGCCTACCTTCTTCTGCCGCACAAGGTGAAACACTGGAGCGCTTTGGCTCGGGTTCAAAATTAACGCTTGACAGGGTGGTTGATCCGCTAGTCGTTTTGCCCTTACCTGCTCAGTCAATGCGCCTAGTGCTGAGTGAACAGCGTGAAATCCTGTTTGGCCAGTTGAGTCAAAAGTCCATCGAAATCCGGGCCAAAAACTGTCACTTTATAAGATAGAAATGCAATGACGACAAGTCAACTAGAAGTCGATCGTCTGATTGAACAATTTGACCCTGAAGCCAGTTTTAGACGACTGGTAGGGTGGAGCGCAAAGCTCGTTCTTGTGCTGTGTGTTGGTTTGTCAGCTTGGCATTACTACACGGCAGGCTTCGGCCTCAAAAACGAAATAGAGCACCGTGCCATTCACTTATCTGTGGTGCTCGGGCTTTGCTTTTTAGTGTTTCCTCGGCAAAAACGCCTGCCCGGTCCGTGGGAGTGGACGGTCTCAGTTGGATTAGCAACGTTTTATATGTTCTTAGGCTGGAGCCTTCTGGACACTATCGATGATCAGATTCCTGGAGCCATGCGCTACGCCTTTATGGTGGTACTGATGGCTTTGGCGGGCCTGTCGCTCCCTTTCCAGCAATTTGACGGTAGCAAAACGCAAATTCCTTGGCGTGACTGGGTGTTTGCAGCGCTTGCTTCGGGCTTTTCGCTTTACCTGTTGGTGTTCTTTGAGCACATCTACATCGAACGCCCCGGCCAACACACACCTCTTGATTTGATGGTGGGCGTTATAGCGTTTGCCATGGTGATAGAAGCCACAAGACGCACTATGGGGATTTTTTTGCCGTTGCTGGCGGTGGGCGCGATTTTTTACGGATTACTGGGCCCTTACTTGCCTGGCGGCTTGTCACACCGCGGTTACAGCCTTGCACGTATCGTAGGCCACATCTACAAAGGAACTGAGGGGATTTACGGGATTCCAGTTGGTGTTGTCGCCACTTTTGTCTTTCACTTTGTACTGTTCGGAGTTATGGCACAACTCACCGGGTTGGGGCAACTCTTCGTGAACTTAGCCACAATTGCTGCAGGTCGTTTTTCGGGTGGTCCCGCCAAAGTCAGCGTCGTATCTTCTGGTCTCTTCGGCATGATTTCAGGCTCCCCAATAGCCAATACTGTGACCACAGGCGTCATGACAATTCCGCTTATGAAAAAAGTTGGTTTCTCTCCGCGCTTTGCTGGTGCAGTAGAAGCCTCAGCTTCTTGTGGCGGCCAAGTCACCCCGCCAATCATGGGCGCTGCGGCATTCATCATGGCGGAGACCCTAGGCATTCCCTACAACCAGTTGATCTTGGTGGCCATTATTCCTGCTGCGTTGCATTATTTTGCCATTTTATATATGGTGCATTTGGAGGCAAGACGCCTAAAACTTCGTGGCATAGACCCCGCAGATATTCCATCTTTGACTTGGGTGCTGAAAAGCTCCTGGCATTTGTTCTTTCCGCTGATAGTAATGGTCACACTGCTGCTAATGCAGTACACACCGTTCCTAGCTGCTTTCTGGGGTATCACACTCACTGTAGCCTGCTCATGGATTCCACGTTTACTGGGTCCCTTGGGTAAAAACATGGTGGACATGGCCGTCAAACCTCGAGCTTTGATTCAAGGATTCGAGATGGGGGCCAAAGCGGCACTGAGCATTGGCGCAGCCTGCGCCTGCGTCGGCTTTCTGCTTGGTATCACCACGCTCACTGGTATGGGTTTCAAATTTTCGGCTTGGGTAATTGACGTGTCTGGGGTGGCAGCACAAATGCTCATGGTGCTAGACGTGTTCAATTGGTTTGACGTCAAACAGCTCACCATATTATTTGGATTGTTTTTCACTGCAATTGCTTGCATCATCATGGGTGCGGGCGTACCAACCACGCCCACCTACATCATTCTGGCCGCCATAGTCGCTCCTGCCTTAGCGAGTCTGGGGGTACCCCAGTTGGCTACACACTTTTTTATCTTTTATTTTGGGGTGCTCGCTGATGTGACGCCGCCAGTGGCGCTGGCGGCTTTTGCAGCTTCAGGGATTGCAGGCAGCGAACCTATGCGTACGGGTATGACCGCCTTCCGACTGTCCATGGGTAAAGCCCTGGTGCCATTTGTCTTTGTCTACACACCAGCTTTGCTGCTGATTGACTTCACATGGACGGCCTTTCTGCTTGCTACAGCCTGCGCGGTAGTGGCCGTGATGGGATTAGGTGCGGCTTACACCGGCTTTGTGTCCCGTCCTATTGCGAAACCGTCGTTCCTGCTGCTGAATGTGCTGTCCTTGTCCTTGGTATTTGCGAACCCCCTGGTAGCCTCGTTTGCCATCCCAGGTGTGCTGCTAATTTTGTTCTGGCACAGTCGCCCATTGCCAAACACGACGTGATGCAAGGATTGTCAATGTATGGATGGCTAAAGCCAAAGCGCCATTTTTACTGAGGTGATAACGACAAGGTTGGACACAGTCAAATAAACGCCATCGGCGACTTGCTGGTGGCAGATGAAGCGGCTGGAATTTTACGCTATTGCCAAAATGATCTATAGCGGGTTCAAACATGTGGCAAAAAGCACACCTATTCATCGTTCAACACACTCTTCACAACAGCTAATCGCCTCTGAATTTTTCAGACCAACTTGACCTCCTTAAGCGCTACACAGCATTTTCTGATCTCCACGCCATCAATAAATATGTACTGCCAGATAAAGATACACCTTCCTAAAAACGGGGGCACAAAGTTATCGATTATTGAGCCTTCAAGAGCTTGCCGGATCACCGCTGGCAGCGCATTTAGTGGCGCGCAAGTACCAGGACTAGCGCAAACGGAAGTGTGTGGTCCTTGCAACAGTTTTTCAGGACACCGTCACACATGACATGGCAGATTGTCTGTTTGGATAACGTTAATTCGACACCATGGCGTAACGCAGGCGGTAGGACACGCGAACTATTGGCTTGGCCAAATGCGGCAGCGTGGCAGTGCCGTGCGTCTGTAGCTGAAGTGGTGAAGTCAGGTCCTTTTTCAAGCTTTCCAGGCGTTCAGCGCTGGTTTGCTGTGCTGGAAGGTGACGATATTTGTTTGAAGATAAACGGTCATTTACATATGCTGAGAAAAGGTGGTGAGCCGTTAGCATTTGACGGCGCAATGTCAACCCACTGTGAGCTAATGGGCAACGCAACACAAGACTTTAATTTGATGGTGCGTAGTGGTACATCAGCGCGTATGTTGAGGGTTGATGGTAGCTTTCAACTTGTTACCTTAGAGCCTAAAATAATAGCCGTTTACGCTCATAAAGAGAGGGCTACCGTGCAAGTTGGCAGCACTTCATATGAACTATTGCCACATGAATTCGGATGGACTTATGCTGGTGTGAGTATTGATATTCACGTACGAGGCAGTGATGCGCTTCTAATGGAAATTGGCGTATGAACTTACTATTGGTGTGTTGGTTTAACTTTACAGCCGTCTGTATGCATCACGATACTGCAACGTTAAACGGCAGCAATTGCAACCACCGTAGGCGGCTCTACGATGCAGGTCAAGAGTCCTTGGCAAGCGCAATCAATAGGGCAGTACTGTTACCCGATGCGTTTTACTTCTCGCGCTACATCAAGCTGCCACCCTGCTGTCAACTGCGTACACCTAGCTTTTCAATGCCGTTTACAACCAACCATAACTCTGACAATTCGCTATACACCACGCTAAAGTTAATTCCATGTATGGCGCGAACACGTCGCAGACTCAATCCAGAGGAAACCGTTTCCCGCAACGCTCATCACGCGGCCAAGACCTATGTCTTTAAAGTCGGCGACGCATTCCTTAAAAGCCGCTGGCCGGCGCGCCGACTTTCAACTTTTGGATATGCCGCGAACTGTTCAGCATTGTTACGCAATCAGCGCCAATCGCTGACTTCAAAACACGCTCATCACGTAGTTGGAATGAGGTTTACATTTTTTGAGTCATTAAGAAAGACAGCCTCTGAAACCAACCTACTCTCCGTTTGGTTTCGACCTAACAAACGCGCTACTTTTAGTGGGGTTCGAAAAAGAATACTGGAGGCGGCTAGACCAATGTATATATTCGGCACACCTGCTGATTCGGGCAAGTGCCATCAACTGGCTCAGATCACTTTTGGGAAAGCCAGCACCATCATGGAACGATGCTCATAATGAATTCACTTTTCGCGGCTGATGCGCTGCTGCCCTCGGGCTGGGCCAAGAACGTGCTGCTCGCGTGGAACGAAGACGGTGAACTGACACGTGTCGAAACATGCAACCAAGCGCCTGATGGCATGACCACCATAAGTGGCCCATTGATCCCCGGCATGCCTAACCTTCATTCACACGCCTTTCAACGTGCTACAGCTGGGTTCACTGAATACCGCAGCAAGAACGTCGGCGAAACAGAAGACAATTTCTGGAGCTGGCGCGAGTTGATGTATCGGTTCGCCTCACGGCTTGGCCCCGAACAGCTAGAGGCTATTGCTTTCTGGGTTTATGTCGAAATGCTAGAAGCAGGCTACACGTCGGTCTGCGAATTTCACTATCTTCATAACAACCTCGACGGCCAGTCCTATGCTGACGATGCGACACTCGCGTTTGCGATAATGCGCGCCGCGCAGCGCGCTGGTATTGGACTCACTTTACTGCCAGTGCTGTATCAAACAAGTGGTCTCGGTGGACTGCCGCCGAACATGAACCAACGGCGTTTTGTTCGCTCGACAGACTCTATGCTGAAGTTGCTTGACCGCCTGAAGCCGCTTTGTGACAAAGAGGGTGTTCGCCTTGGACTGGCACCGCATTCCTTGCGAGCCGTACCGCCCAACGGCTTACGCGAAGCGCTCGCGGGCCTTGATGCGATAGACGTAACCGCACCGATTCACATACATATTGCAGAGCAAACAAAAGAAGTAAGTGACTGCATAGCTTGGAGCGGACAGCGGCCTGTCGCTTGGTTGCTCGACCACGCACCAGTCGACGCGCGGTGGTGCCTTGTGCATGCGACACATATGGACGCAGACGAATACAGGCGGGCAGGAGCGAGCGGCGCAGTTGCAGGTCTGTGCCCAACCACAGAAGCGAACCTTGGTGACGGTATCTTCAACCTGCCGGCGTGGCGCAAGGCCGGCGGCGTTTGGGGCATCGGCTCCGATAGTCATATCTGCGTCAACGTAGCCGAAGAGCTGCTGATGCTCGAATACAGCCAGCGCCTCAGCACAAGACAGCGTAACGTCGCGGCCGATGCAGCGCAGCCACAAGTCGCAACAGCGATGATGCTTACCGCCCTTCGGGGTGGCGCACAGGCTGTTGGCCGCCCAGTAGGCGGTCTTGCCGTCGGTCAACAGGCGGACTTCGTGATGCTTAATGGGGCAGACACACCACTGAGTGGTTTGCCTGCAATCGAAATGCTGTCTTCGCATGTCTTCGCCAGCCACCGCACCAGCGCGATCGCCAAAGTATGGGTCGCAGGTTATGCACAAGTCGACTCTGGCGGTCGCCACAAACTTCACGCCAGCGCTTTAAACGGCTTTGTTACAGCGCGCCGTCAACTTTTAGAAGCACCATGATTTTTAGCACCACCGAACCTCCTTTTCGTTTCCATCAGGGTACGCGGCCGCTCTTACTTTCAATGCCGCACGTCGGTACGTTTGTGCCACCCCAACTTGCTATGCGTATGTCCGAAGAGGCTCGCTATTTGCCTGACACCGATTGGCACCTTGAACAGCTGTATGAAGTTGCAGAGGAAATCGGGGCTTCGGTGCTTGTAGCCACTCACTCGCGTTATGTAATCGACTTGAACCGTTCGCCGGACGGCGCCAGCTTATACCCTGGTCAGAGAGTGACTAGCCTTTGCCCGGTGGACACCTTCAACGACACCCTCATCTACACCAATTGCAGTGAGCCTAACGATGAAGAAGTCGCGACGCGACGCAACACAATATGGCAACCTTACCATGCCAAGCTTACCGAAGAACTGGCTCGTTTAAAGGCCGTACACGGTATCGCCATGCTTTGGGACGCGCACTCCATTCGCTCCGAACTACCGCGCTTTTTCGACGGCAAGCTACCCGATCTGAATCTCGGGACTAGTAATGGCACGAGCTGTTCGCCAGCGTTGGCCACAGCCTTGCTAGACATAGCCAGACAGGCCAAAGGATTTACTAGCGTACTGAACGGTCGCTTCACTGGTGGTTATATTACCCGTCACCATGGTCGACCTGACGAGGGAGTGCATGCCGTACAGTTGGAAATGACACAATCCAGCTACATGCAGGAGTCACGACCTTTCAACTATCTACCCGAACTGGCTTCCCTCGTTCAGCCTCACCTTAGACACCTACTTGAAGCCGTTCTCGCATTCGCCGAAACTCCTCGACGAGCTGATTTCTAAATGAAGGCAACCAACACCATTGTCTCTTCGCTCACAGTAGAGACCCTTGACCAACTGTTGTGGCACACCATTTAAAATGTTCTGGTATTTAAAGATAAGCAAGACAACGGCACGGCCATGATCGGGCCTCATGACACCTTCTTCGTTATTTACCGAATGAATTCGGAAACGCTGTTATACATGTAATTCTCGAAACTGTGCTGTCAAACATGGACTCTGACCAAGCTGCTCAACGTTGTAATTACAAGTTTTAGGTAATCCCGGCGTTGGTGCATGGGCACTGCGCAGGCGTTCTGTGAGGCTCGTGGCACTGATAAAAAGACTGCCTCTCGCCACATGCCCAACAAACTCAACGCTGATCAAAGCCATCATATTTAGAAGATGCGGCGATGCGGCCTCGCTGCGCATCATCATCAACGGTACGGCCAACGCCGGCAGCTGTACGGTGGTCATGTCAGTCACCCCCACCACCGGGTCGCCCTTGATGCAGTGGGTCATCACCCGTGACCCAACGCAGCCAAAATGTACGGCTGACAACACCGGCGTTGAGCAAGCTGCAACGTAAACCGCTCAGGCAACAAAGCTGCCTGATTTGCCACCGTGTTTTTCTAACACCTTGACGTCCGTCATGGTCATGCCTCGGTCGGCGGCTTTGCACATGTCGTAAATGGTCAGAAGGCCAATTTGAACGGCGGTGAGCGCTTCCATTTCAACGCCGGTGGGGCCAGTTGTTTCAACGGTAGCCGTACAACGTATACCGTCGTCTTGTAGGTCAAAGCCCACACTTACGTGGCTTAATGCCAACGGGTGGCACAGCGGAATAAGGTCTGCTGTGCGTTTGGCGCCTTGAATGGCGGCAATACGGGCTACGCCCAGCACATCGCCTTTTTTTGCGTTACCTTGTGCGATAAGGTCTTTGGTTGCGCTTAGCATGCTGATGAAGCCTGTGGCAACTGCCGTGCGTTTGGTGGAGGCTTTGTCGCCAACATCGACCATGTGTGCATGGCCTTGGGCGTCGAAATGGGTTAGGGGTGATGTGCTCACAGAGGGCTTCTAGGTTGTCATAAATTGATAGTGGAGTGGTTGCATGCAACCAACAACATGATTAAGCATCATAAGACTATGCGAATTCTTATCCAACTGCGCGTGCTGCTGATCTGTGCGGCTTTTATAGGGCCCCTCTTCGTGCTGCCCGTGCACGCACAAAGTGGGTTGAGCGCCAGCGAGGGTGTGAACGCCGGCTCGCCGCAGGTGGCACTGCCATCGCTGGGCGAAACGGGCAATTTAAGCCTCAGCGATGAGCGGCGTTTGGGTGCGCGCATTGTGCGCGACTTGTACGCAGGCGGCAATGTGGCCAGCGACGTGCTGTTGGCGCAGTATGTCGACAACATTTGGCACAGCTTGTACACGGCCGCTGTAGACAAAGGCGAAGTGAGTCCAGAGATGGCGCATCAGTTGGCTTGGCAGGTTCTTCTGATCAATGACGCCAGCGTCAACGCCTTTGCCTTGCCTGGTGGCTATATGGGCGTCAACATGGGCTTGATTGCCATGGCAAATGACGCGCACGCGCTGGCCTCGGTATTGGCGCACGAGTTGAGCCATGTCACACAGCGTCATATCGCGCGCATCATGAACATGCGCGAACAAAACGCACCTTGGTTAATGGCCGCCATGGTGCTGGGCACCTTGGCCGTGACTCAAAACTCCGAGTTGGCAAATGCCACCTTGTTGGGTGGTCAAGCAGTGGCCGCGCAGCGCAACCTTAACTTTTCTCGCGACATGGAAAGAGAGGCCGATAGACAAGGGTTGCAGGTGCAGAACTTGGCGGGTTTTGATGCCGCTGGTTTTGCAAGAATGTTTGAGCAGCTGCAACACGTCAACCGGCTCAACGACGACGGCGCGTTCCCCTATTTGCGAAGCCACCCGCTGACGTCTGAGCGCGTAGCCGATATGCAAGTTAGGTTGCGTGACCTGCCCCCGCCTGCTGCGGGCTTGCTGCGAGCCGACTGGCTGGCGCCATCGGTTCAGAGTTTCATGCGCGCGCGTGCGCGAGTCCTGGCGCAAACCCGCCAAGATACGTGGCAGGCATGGGTTGATGTGGCGCACACAGCGCCAACATCGGGTGCCGACGCTGAGCGGCAGTCGTGGGTGGCGCGCTACCAAGGTGCATTGGCTGCCAAACAGCTGCAGCAACATGATCAAGCTTGGCGTGGCATCAGTGCCTTGGCGCTCAGCGTTCAGACCAGTATGGACAACAAGAAAAACCAGCCTGGCGATACGACTCTGCAGCGGGTCATTACCAACAGTGCTTTGCAGATGTGGGTGGATATGCCGACCAAGCCGCAGGACCTCAACGGCAAGCCCATAGACCAGGTGGTCCAAGCGTCCTTACAAGCTATGGCACAGACCGCACTGGCCAATAAGCGTGGGTACCGCAGCGATTTGCTCAGTGCAGCCAGCGTGGCGGGGACGGTACGTGCAAATACAAATGCAAGTGGTGATGCCACACTCAACTCAAAAGCCACGGTGGCATATGCTGTGTCGCGCGACACCCAGCACATGGCTGACCAAGCCTTGCGGCTGTGGCTGGTAGACCATCCTGCTGATGCGTACGCCTGGCAAGTGGCCGCACATGTGGCACAGGCCTTGGGTCAGCCGCTTAGAGCGTTGCGCGCGCAGGCAGAGAGTGCAGCGCATACCGGTCAATTTGAAGCGGCCAAAGACAGGTTTATGGCGGCACAAGCCATGGCCAACCGGCAAGTTGCTGTAGGCAACAGCGATGAGCAAGAGTCGGCCATCGTGTCGACCCGTTTGTCGCAAGTGGCCAACGCCTTGCGCCAGCAACAACTTGATGACAAGCCCTAAAGCCTAAGCCACCACATTGTTGTATGGCCTTATAAATATGGCTTCGAGGGCTTGGCGCTATCATGAACGCGAAGCCGTATGTGCATGCGGCGTTGTTCGTTTTATGGCTGCCATTCACATCACCGATATCGAGTCTGCAATCAACTACTGGCGTCGGGTGTCACCCTCGCCAGATGGCGTTACCTTGTGTGCACCGCTGAGGCACTTGGCTGAGATATATGCCTTGTTGGTGTATTACGGTGAGACAGAAGCCGATGAAGACAGCATGCCCAAGCCTGCTTTAGAGGCATGGCTCAAGTGGGTGGACAGTTTGCCAGACACGCCCTGTATTGCTATTTGCTCAACCAGCCAAGGCGATGACATGTGCAAGGGCTGCGGGCGCACCTTTGACGAGGTTCAATTTTGGCCAGAGATGACGCCGGGCGAAAAACGCTCTGTATGGCGCCGTATCACTGTAGAAAACAACGCTTGGCGTTTTAACCGCTACAGCGAACGGGCGCTAGAACGAAGCCAGCCCTAGCCGTTGGCTGGCGTCAAGTTGGCTGGCTTGTTTGGCCAGCGCGCAGCGCCAATTCAGCCGCTTTGCCCACATAAGTAGCCGGCGTCATGGCCAGCAAACGCGCTTTGTCGGGTGCAGGAATCGCCAAGTTGTTGATGAGTGCATGGAGCGCCTTACGCGTGACTGTTTTGCCACGTGTGACTTCTTTAAGTTGTTCGTATGCACCTTCAATCGCATAGCGGCGCATCACGGTTTGAATAGGCTCTGCCAGCACTTCCCAGGCATTGTCTAAGTCATGGGCCAAGGCTTCTTCGTTGAGTTCTAGTTTGTTCAAACCTGCTAGCAGTGACTGATAAGCCAGCGCGGTATAGCCAAATGCCACGCCGACATTGCGCAGCACCGTGCTGTCGGTGAGGTCACGCTGCCAGCGTGAAATAGGCAGTTTTTCACTCATGTGGCGCAGCAGTGCGTTGGCCAGGCCGAGGTTGCCCTCCGCATTTTCAAAGTCGATGGGGTTGACTTTGTGCGGCATGGTGGACGAGCCAATTTCACCATCTTTTAGGCGTTGCTTGAAGTAGCCCAAGCTGACGTAGCCCCACACGTCGCGCGACCAGTCAATGAGGATGGTGTTGGTGCGCGCCATGGCGTCAAACAACTCGGCCATGTAGTCATGCGGCTCAATTTGGATGCTGTAGTCTTGAAAAGTGAGGCCCAGTCCAGCGGGCTCAGGTGCTTCCACCACGCGCTTGGCGAAAGCCTCCCAGTCCACATCTGGCCACGCGCTCAGGTGGGCGTTGTAGTTGCCAACAGCGCCGTTCATTTTGGCCATGATGGCCACTTGCTCAATGCGCAGTGTGGCCCGCTGCAAGCGCACGGCGACGTTAGCAATCTCTTTGCCAACGGTGGTGGGGCTGGCCGTTTGGCCGTGTGTGCGGCTGAGCATGGGTACGTGTGCATAAGCGGTCGCCATGCGCTGGAGTTTGTGGGTAATGTCCGCAATAAGTGGCAGCATCACGTGCTCGCGTGCAGCTTTAATTTGCAAGGCGTGGCTGGTGTTGTTGATGTCCTCACTGGTGCATGCAAAGTGCACAAACTCAGCTGCACGTGCCAACTCTTCATGCAAATCGGTGCCGACGTTGTCGTTGGCAAACGAGCGTTTAATCCAGTACTCAACGGCCTTGACATCGTGGTTCGTTTCGCGCTCTATCAACTTGATAGCGTGGGTGTCGGACTCGCTGAATTGGCTCACCAAGCCCAGCATGTGCGCCGTTGCCGCTGGCGACAAAGCGGGGCACTGTGCCAGGTTGGCCTGGGTCAGCGCAATAAACCACGTGACTTCAACCTGAACACGCCTGTGCATATACCCGTGCTCGCTGAGCAAGGGGCGAAGAGGCGCAAGTTTGGCGTGGTAGCGACCGTCTAAAGGTGACAGGGCGGAGATGGATGCGTCAACAAAAGTAGTACTCATAAGGGTGTGGACAAGGCCAAAATTCAGGCCGGTGTGGGCCGTGTTGTAAATGCTGTGATTGTACGTGGGTGCATTTTTTAATCGCTAAAATGATTAATTCGCATTTCTCTTTTTTGTAAACAGCTATGAAAATTATTGGGTCACTCACGAGTCCTTACGTGCGCAAAGTGCGTGTGGTGTTGACTGAGAAAAAACTAGACTACCAATTTATAGAAGAAGATGTGTGGCACGCCAACACCCTTATTGGGCACGCCAACCCGTTAGGGAAGGTGCCCTGTTTGGTGATGGAGGGCGGCGAGGCAGTGTTTGATTCACGTGTCATCGTTGAGTACCTCGATGCCCTGTCACCTGTGGCGCGCCTGATACCCGCAAGTGGACGTGAGCGTGCTGAGTGTAAAACGCGGGAGGCGCTGGGCGACGGCGTCTTAGACGCTTGCATGCTGGCTCGCCAAGAGGCGACGTGGGCGGGTCGTGAAGCAGCGCAGCGCAGCCAAGCCTAGATAGACAGACAAATGACCAAAGTTGACCAAGCGTTGGACGCCATGGCCACAGGCTTGGGTGACAAGCCTTATTGCAGTGGCAACATCTTCAGCTTGTCAGACATTGCGGTGGGCTGTGCCTTGGGTTACCTAGACTTTCGCTTTGCACAATTGGACTGGCGAACCAGCCGCCCGAATCTCGACAAGCTGTTGACCAAGCTGATGCTGCGCGCCAGTTTTAAAGACAGCCAAGTACCCGGCTTATAAGCACCGGCACCTTATCGCATGGCTTGGCGCTTGAGCCAGCGCATCAGCGATCCCAGCACAGGCACTCGTTCGTACAGCTCCTCGGCAGCATCCCAGTAGTCGCGGTGGTAGGTGATCAGGCCGTCTGCATTGAAGCGCAGGTGTGATGCGCCCTGTATGACCCACGGCTTGGCCGCTTTGTCTGCCTTCACACTGAAGTGAAATGTCCACATCAAACAGCAAGCGCCGCCACCGTTGGTCGCGTCAGCATGGCTGTCGAAGGCATTGGTGACAACAAACCTAGGTTGGTGTAGCCGCTTGAACATGTGTTCGAAAACGGCTTGCACGCCGGCCACGTGGTGCACCTCGTTGAAGGGGTCTTTGAAAAAAGTGTCAGCGCTGTACAGCGCGTCAATATGCGCCAAATCGCTGGGCTGTAGTTGTTCAAACCAATGGATGGCATGTTGCGTTGACGCACTCAACGGGCCAAGCTGGAGGTCTCGGGTCACAGCTTAGTGGCTTTCAAAATAAGTGCTTGTGCCACACGGTATGGCAGCAAGCGAATCAGCTTAAGCCACAGCGTAAAGCGTTTGGGATAGTGGATATCAAACTCACCTTGCGCCCAGCCTTTCAGCATGGCCTGTGCTGCCGCGTGCGGCGTAATAAGTGCCGGCATATGAAAGTCGTTTTGCGCCGTCAGCGGCGTGGCCACAAAGCCAGGGTGAACAACACTCACACCCAAGCCAGTTTTGGCCAAGTCAAGGTACAACACCTCGCCCAAGTGGGTGAGCGCTGCCTTGGTTGGCCCATAGGCCAATGAGTTAGGCAGACCGCTCCAGCCCGCGACGCTGCTGATCAGGCTGATGTGTCCAGAGTGTCCTGCGTTGGCCTGCACCATCAGCTTGGGCATGATGGCGGCCAACACGTTGTAAGCGCCTTGCACATTAACTTGCAGGTGCTGGGTCATAACTTGTAAGTCAAATTCGGTAGCCCGCAACGCTTTATAAGTGCCAGCTGCAAACAGCACCAAGTCGACTTGACCGTGCCGCTGCCAGATGGCTTGTGCGGCGTCGTTGCAGGACTGTGGATTTGTAACATCCAGCGCAATCGCGCTGGCTACGGCGCTGCCATTGGTCTCTACGAAAGCTTCTAACGGCGCCAGCGTCCGGGCAGATACAACCACGTGGGCACCTTGTTGTACCAGTGTCTCGGCCACCGCCTGGCCAATCCCAGTGGAGCCGCCAACCACCCACACAACCTTACCTTGCCAGCTGTTGATTGGTGGG
>Ga0208413_1000809_pt1 | contig 21951 bp, 21 predicted proteins | sample AntAceMetag02UKD_FD_184761 | JGI IMG/M metagenome (GOLD analysis project Ga0208413, IMG submission 184761) | Saline lake microbial communities from Ace Lake, Antarctica - Antarctic Ace Lake Metagenome 02UKD (SPAdes) (version 2) | ecosystem: Environmental > Aquatic > Non-marine Saline and...
GATGGAATGTATGTGGTCACACTGGATAGTGCGAGGACATCTCTCATCGACATGTATCTTTCGGCTGATAACTTTGAAGAATACCATTGTGATCAGGAAGAGATCATCGCCGGTATTAACATTTCAAATACATTCAAACTTCTGAAAACGATTACCAATAATGACGTTCTTAAGATGGGTATCACTTCCAAAGAATACATGGATATTGAAATTATCAGCGAGACGAAGAAGACAACTTCAAAGTTTCAGTTGAAACTACTCGATATCAATGAGAGTCGTATAGAAGTTCCAGATGTTGAGATGACAACGATCACTACACTCCCGTCCGCCGACTTTCAACGTCTCTGTCGCGACATGTCAAACATTGGGACGGAAATCGAGATCACGCGAGACAAAAAGTGTATCAATTTCAAATGTGAAGGTGACTTTGCGAACCAGGAGACATTAATTGAATGCCTGGAAGAAAGTCCTAAAATTACAGGGTTATATAGTCTTAAATATATGAATATCTTTACAAAGGCGACGAGTATGTGTGCGTCTGTGCAAATTATACAGGAAACGGGGAATAGATTTCTGATTTTAAAGTATAACGTCGCAAACTTGGGTGAGCTCAAGTTTTACCTCGCGACTAAGGTATCTGAAGATCCGTAGTGAAGTCGTCTAACGTGGAGAGTGTCTTTTTCATACCTAATGTATTTGCTAAAATAATTTTGGGGAACGTATCTTTGAGTACATCCCTCTCATAGTATAAGAAGTGTTCGAGTGGAACCTTTTGTCCATGGAAATCGTTTCTCGGACCACTGTATCGTTTCACCTTTTCAGTAATGTTTCGTATAGGTTTATCATCATGATCAACTATCCACGCACTACTCAAAGGGATACTGAAGTGCATCGCATTATCTTCATTCTCACCGGGTTTGAAGTTTAAATCATTCGAGATGGCCGTGTATGGCTTACCATTGAAATAGTACTTCACACGTAAAATGATATTATTTACATTTTGTGGTATCAGAGTACGTCGAAAGTTTTTACCCGTCGCGTGTACGTAATAGTCGTCGAGAATGCCATCTTCCCAATCCTTGCTTTCTTTCATCCAAAAATCATCTTCTATTATATAGCTCATGTCATTATCCACATCATATTCGAGTTCTTCTGAAATAATTGAATAGTCTCGTGGTGTGGTAAGAAATTTATAAAAAAAGAAAATGGAACTTAAAAGTTTGGTAAGCATCTCTTTATATGAAATGGAAGGTAATTTTTTAAGTAGGTATAATAACCTAATAGATGAATGGAGTGAACTCATAAAGAAAGAGCCAATGAATAAAAAAAAACATGAATCTGATATGGCAGAATATATCATGAAATGTATGCCATATATGAATCAATATGTCGATGATGACATTGAAGGTGGTGATGAAGATATAAATACAAATAACATTTTCAATGTCAAAGAGACTGTCGGTCTGAAGAGAAAGGATATATATACAGATTATCTCATAGATGTTGAAAAAAAGAATATACAGAGACCAAATGAACTAATAGCTAGAGAGGAATGTGACAACTGTGAATCCAGTAATGTAGTTCATATTAGGGATACAGCAGATTTAGTATGTGATGGGTGTGGAAAAATTGTTGCTAGAGCCATGAGTGATGAGTTGACCTATAGAGAAGAACAAGAGACTTCCGAAAAAATTATAAACTATTCATACAAAAGGGAAAATCACTTCAATGAATGGTTGTCTCAATTTCAGGCACAAGAAATGACTACTATTCCTCCAGAGGTTATAGAGCAATTGAGAGGGGAACTCAAGAAGATGAAAATCAAAAAATTAGAAGATATCACACACGCAAAGATTAGAGGACTTTTAAAAAAACTAAAACTAAATAAATACTATGAACATGTTCCATACATTACAAACATCTTAAACGGTATTAAACCTCCGAATATGCCCCAGGAATTGGAGGAGTATCTGCGAATCATGTTCAAGGATATCCAAAAACCATTCGACGATAATTGTCCGATGGAGCGGAAGAACTTTCTCAGTTACTCCTATGTTCTCTATAAGTTTTGCGAACTCTTGAGTGAAGATCAATATCTCAGATACTTTCCACTTTTGAAATCGAAAGAAAAATTGTATCAACAAGATGTTATATGGAAAAAGATGTGCTACGATTTAAAATGGGAATTTATTCCGACAATATAAATAGATGACTTGTCCAAATTTCATGGTATGTGGTAAGACCATGAAACCTGGCTTGAAAGTATGTACCTCCTGTTTCTGGCGATTTAAGAATGAGGTACTCGAATTCAGGAGTGAAGCGTGTCCAGGTTGTCACGTGACGGGGGAGTGTGTCAAGTTTCGTAAATGCGAGCATATCTTATGTATCAGATGTTTCAATCGAGTGAGAATTTGTCAAACGTGTTCATCCTAAGTTCTCGACTATTTTTAAGAAACGTATGATTCTCATCGATCGCATCATTCGGTTTCTCAAGAAAGATATTTACCTTCCCATGAGATGTTATGCGAATAAGAGACAACTCATGAATCCAAGGGATTGTTGTACATGTAAGAACTTCTGTAGGAAGCCTCCAAGTGGTGGGACTCCCGTATATGTTAAAATTGACCCTAAGTATGACCGTAAATATACCTATTACAAATGAACGACGAACCCGCCCTACTTGCCCTCTATGATTTGGAGTCGCATGTACTTCCACATTTAGATACGATCAGTCAAGCCGACCCAGCGGTACAGTACTGTCTAGAAGAAGCTCGGACATTTCTCCATATGGCACGAGATAGTCTTCAAGCGGTTGTCCTAGATCCACAGACGCATTATGAGGAATTCCTAAGATTTTCTCATACTCTTCCTCCAATGGCAGCGCTTGAATCTTTCGCACCTCTACCTCCCGATCTGGATGAGGTGGGTAATTCACCAGATACGCCATCTTCAGACCTGTCAGACGAAGATAGTTATGAGCCTGCAACTCCGCCGCATCATTCAGAGTTCGAATAGTCTTAAACTCTAGAACAGTCTCGTTATTAATAATGATATCCGCCCTTAAATTACCAATCACGTGCCCCTTGAATGGTATCGTAATGATACGTTCCGATTCGTATTGAATACTATTCTCTCGTAGTAAAACTTCCATCGCATTATGATATACTCTCTCGCTGTACCCAGGTCCCAATTGAGAATATATCTCTCGAGCGAATGCCTCGATGTTCATTACACACATTTCAATTTTCTTCTTTATCTAAAGTAAGATGGTGTCCGCCGAAACTGCTCGTAGGCGGCGTCAGGTGGCCCGGTTTAAAAGTATCCTCAACCAGTTATCTAATAACTTTAGAAGAGTGAATATACCAAAAAGTGGATTAAACGTGGGGACGATAACACGCGCAAACAATAGGTACATGTCCATTCGATTGAGTCGTAAAGTTCTCAACGAACTTCAAGACGTGTACAAAAAAACATGGGAACAGAAGGTTGAATATGCGGGTACAATACCATTCACTATAGAAAATACACGAAATTATGTCCGATTCAATAAACCCACAGAACGTACGAACCGACAACTTGCCGCCGTACAACCAACAGCTGAGGATTTAACCCAGTATATCGTGTATCACACACACCCCGTTCCGGGATACAATACACCACTCTTCACGTACCCGAGTGCCTCTGATTTCAAGGTCTATGTTGATAATTATCCAACTGTACAAGCGAACCTCATCCTCGAGAACCAAGGGTACTATATCATCGACCTCATCGAAACAAATATGAACAAACCTAACGCCAACAGTGTCGCCATAAAATTCGCGAGTCTCATGAACGGTCGAGAATTTCAGAGAGTGCGAGTGACTTGGAGCGATTTGGTGTATATTCAAACAACTCCTGCTCAATGGAAACGTACCGTGAATAAATATATGGACCCCATCATGCGTAAAGAATTTGGTATCTCCATCAAGTATTATACATGGGATGAACTCGGTGAGATCACACTCTTAGATAGAAATGTGATCATGAATATCTCCTAGTTTAAAACAAGTCCCAATAAACTCTCAGTATATATCAATGAGATTAGGGGTCGTACGTCCAAATATGGCGTTAAGAAGACAACGAATGAAATTGTCTCATGAAGTAGTGCACAATTTGAAAGAGATAAGTAAGATATCTTCTGTCAAGCGGTGGGAATACGCAGGTGGTATCGAATACGATAATTTCAAATTTAGTACACCAACCAGGATTACATCAAAAAAACGAAACACAGTCGACACGCGTGAAATTGAACAGGTGTGGTATTCGGAAATATCATATCATACACACCCGGGTGTTGGGTATCATGAAGAGTGTATATGTGAAAAAACACCAATATATACAACCCTCCCCAGTAATGCAGATTTTGAAGTGTATATCAAGGGGTTTCCCAAAATGCAGGTAAATATAATTTGCGATTCACATGGATATTACATTGTCGACGTGTTAAAATCGGTATATAATAGAACAACACCTTTACCTGAGGCTGTTTATGAATATATGAGAAAGCTACGCAGTAGGCCATTCATGCGTATTTGTGCATTTTCAGAGGATGGTGTTGAATATTTCCACACAACTTTACAAAATTGGAAAAGATACATGAATGAAGAAGTTAATCCGGAAATGATAGATCTCTTTGGGGTATCGATTCAGTATTATGGGTATGATGATGATCCACCAAATGTTACCATCTATCGGGGTATAGACGTAGCATAGAATCCTCTAACTCATCCACCTCGTACCAAGCCCAATGACACTCCGATGAATCCTTATCCATTTTACACATTTCCTGTGCTTCTTTTATCGCTTCGGTGAAACGTAAACGAAGTCTCAGATTCTCCCTAATAGGACGCACCTCCACGATACTCGGTCGCTGGTACATAGATTCAAGAACATTCTTACGAGTCTTTGCCAACTTTATCTTGTAGAGACTGTTTTCGGAAAAGGTTGCTAGACATTTCATACTTTGCTATACCGTTAAAGTTTTAAGTATGAGGATATTTCCTGACCCATAAATTACAAATCCATTTATCACCAGACTTTACAGGTTTCCCGCCGTGTACAGCTTTCGACGTTGTCATCTCATAATTATCGAGTGTATGGAAGAAAAGTGCGTCACCAGCCTTAAGCTTATACTCTTTTCCCAAGTTCGGGAAATTGGTTTCGCCACCCTCATACTCATCGTTGAGTGCCAGAATAAACGTGTACATTCTGGGGTTCGGATCGTTATCCAACACATCTTGATGAGGTTTATAATACCCACCGGGTTTGTACTTAAGAACCTGAAGTTTCTCACAGTTATGGAACGGGCGATCTATGTTTTTTAAACATTTTCGAATGACCGTGGCGACGACAGGATCTTCACAATCCAACCACGCAGTCTCACTTGTGCGAACAGTTTCATCCACGTATTTATCTTCCGAGACTAATGATGGTTTGAGTTCTTTTTTAGCCTTCTCGAGTATATACGTTCGCTCCTCTTGGGAGATAAAATCGTGATACACTTTAGGTCGTACATATACAGGTATAAAGTAGATGACGAATAGAATCAAAAAGAACAGAAGTAACATCTTATGATAGCTACACAAAAATATTTCGAGGAAGTCTGGAATTGTATCTACACCTGATAGTTTCATACACTTCGTTACTGTATTCGACAATCTTCTCGAGAAGTGTGATAATCTCGTCGTGGCGTTGTGGTTCCAATACATATTGTCGTAGGAGGTCACCACCTGTATTGGAAATCATCTCGTAAATATTGGAAAGGTCTCGAACTTTATCCGTGTATTTTTCCTGACGCTGTAAGTAATTCTTGAATTCGAGTTCATCTATATCATTAAGCATATACGCTACTCGTAGGTGTGTATTATCTATAGGTCTGGTATCAAGGTACATATTCTCACGTTCGATGTAGTGTATCGCCACAGCGTATTGAAGTATTTCGTCCGTAGATCCAATTTCCCGAAGCTCTCGGAATGTTGGAACACCCCCACACGGGATATCCCCATGTTCCCGGGACAGCATCGTCTTATTCCGGAATTCTATGAAATGTGGATTGTGTATCCGACCCGTTTCAATCTCACCAGTCCTCCAATTGAATGCGGTATGACACGTGATGCACCACATTTGTGCGCACCCACTCGTTTTATGTATGACTGTCCCACATTTGGGACACGATTTACTATCTTTATTTAAAAGTTTCATCGTTTCTACAACCTGTTGGTCGCATATATGGTCATCTGTCACCTCATCGTTACACTTTTTACAATAGTATCGTTCGCATAGCCCACAAAACCATTCCTCGTTTAGAAATCCTTTACATATCTCCACGGGACACTGGCGTATGAATTGTCTGGGTTCATTATCCGTGAGTGTTCCACTATTCCTGAGTTGTTCGAGGTGTCTATACGTATTTTCCATTTCTCGGTAAAGTGTGTGAATCTCATGTGGAAGAGGTGTATCAATTTCAAGTGTTCCATACATGTGATGTAATTCTATGAGATCTTCCTTTTGTTTTCGGATGATACGACGAATTCTACGCATTTGTATTATTCGCTCAACTTCTGGTTGCGTTCCAGGCATGAGTGCTCTTTCTCGCTCGAACAGAACTGTCTCCCTGTGTCTCTTTAGTTCAGTATTTCTAAAATACTTGGTACAAAAGGAATCTACAAATTCACGGTTCCATCGAGTTTTACATCCCATACAATGTGGATCTTCGAATGATTCTAATATATATCTTTGAGAACACGAACGACAACTTGTTAAATCACAAAAAGGACAGTTGACTTGTTTGTGATTTATCTTGTTTATTTTTTCACAACAGACATCACAATTTTCCATTATATTAAAGGAAGTTTATTTCTTTAAATTACAATCTAATCTTGGCACGCTACAAATAGAGACAACTTTTCGTGTGCGTCTGAAATCTTATTCTCGTATAACGTTTTCGCAAATAGTAATACCAATTCCGCATCCTTGTATGACATGTACGAATGCCCGTGCTTTTCATATATCTCGGCGATATTATCGAGGTTATTGTCACACCATTCCTTTACATCCGCATCCCCGTTAAGACCCTTTTCGATGAAATCGGCAACATCGTCGCTGAGATGCATGTCGGTAGTCACGGTACAGTCGTCATATTCATTCATTTTTATTTACATTATTTATTTTTTGTGGCTGACTTAGCCTCTCTTTCTCTCAAAATTCGCCTCTTTTCTGCGAGTGAATTGTTGAACTTCTTATTTTCTCGAGCTTTCGCTCGCATTTTTTCAGTCTCGGATATAAATCTCTTAGCCGATTTGGCAGCCTTTTCAGCTTCTTTTCTAACAAGTAACTTACCAAAACCATTAGCTTTGGTTACATTGGCTTGTGTCCTTGGTGCGTATTTCACTGCCAATTTCTTACGTTCCACTCCATTGGCTTGGCTGATTGCCACCTTTTGAGACGCTATTTTTACACTGTTCATGACTCGCTTTTCCTTATTTTTTTGAACGAGACTTCTAAATGAAGGCTTATTGGGCTTGGGTGTATTAGGGGGTTTAGGTTCCAATATCACAACTCTCTTGGCTTCTTCTTTGTTTCGTTTTTCCTTTTCTGAAATCTCCCGGTTTTCCATGACTGCCTTATTCCTAATCTCTTTCATCTTGTTGAGATTTTGATTCTTGAACGCAGTATCAAGCTGACCCTTGAACGCAGTTTTCTTAGCTTGAGGTAATTTCCTGAGTGTGTTGATAGAAGAAATAAGTGGTTTCTTATTTTCATTAGTAATTTTCTCAAATATGGGATTAGTAACCATGATTGGCTTGTTATTGTTCCCGAGTCTCAAACCACCATTGAAGCTACCTTTATTGTTAGCCACCACCTTGTTCAGAATACCCTTCATGAGGGGTCCCGTGACATTTGAAACTTTTTTATTCACATCCTTTTCAAAGAGATTCCGGGTATTCTTTACATTTTTATCGAGTTTCATCACCATTGTGGTATATTCGCGTTGTTCCTTGGGAGTGAGCGTACTTCTCTTAATATTGTTTCTCAATTTAACTCGAGTATTCAAGTTTTTCTCGATAGTATTGAGTTCGTTCGTCGTCTTAGCATTCGTGATCGCCGGATTCCATTTACCGATTCGTCCGAAAGGATTGGTGATCACATTTTTCGCCTTCTTTATGAGTGCGTTTCTTTTGGGTTTTAGGTTCAAGTTATTGAATGCGGTAGCGGCGTTGAAGGTGTTCGGTTTTTCGGGTTTCGCGCGTTCCTTTGTCACACTCGTACCCTCGAGACGACCAGCACCCCTCTTTCGGGCTTTGTTGAAGTTCCGCGTCTCCGCGAACTCTTTGATATCCGCATTTGTGAGACCCTTGATCTTCTTGAGTTTAGATGTCGCGTCCTCGCGAATATTCACCTCGACGAGACCACGGATAGCCCTCAAGTTTGTTCCGGGTCTGTTTAATTGCGTTATATACTTTTTCTTCGTGTTTTCAGGTAACGAGGATGTGCGAACATAGTTTTGGAGTTCTTGAGTATTATTCATCTTATTGAATGTTTCAAGTGTATATTCACCATTTGAGTTATTTTTCACCATCGCCCTTTCCCTGCGCTTAGCTTCACCGGCACGCTGTTTATTGAGAATGTTCAAAGCTTTACCCACGTTGAAGTTGTCTTCTGTTTTATTTGCGGCACGGTTACTCGTTGTTTGCTTACCTCTCTTTTTGGCACTGTCGATCCTTTCAGCTTCGCGTTTGATACGGTTAATATTGGTAGTATCATTCTTGACCCTACTCGTGAACTTGGTTCTTTGGACTGGGGTCAAATTCGTGAGACCATTGAGTATAATACGAAGTTCCGCCTGTTTGGTGGTGAATGTGTTACGTTTATTCTTGAGGTCTTTATCAATCTTCTGAATATTCTTCTCCAAGTCGGTCATTTTGGTATCGAGTTGTACGCGTTCGATATACTTGGTTTTGTCTTGATTGGACAATAGAGTATTCTTCATGAATTCACGGAGTTTTGTCTTTTTATTTGCCACAATCTCAGCATTTAATGATACACGCTTCTTATCCGCTTCCTCTTTCACTCTCTTCACAGTTAAAAGACCATTCTTAAAATTGGTTACGAGTTTGTTCCCATTGGTACCCAAATTCTTTGAGGATACATAGTTTATGACAGATTGTTCTATGGCTTTTTTGGATTTTGTGTTTATGTTCATACGTTTAGCTGAACTTATGACAGTGTTTATAGCTGTACCAGACTTTATGTTTGTGCGCAACTTTGTTTTGTTAGTTTCCGGTATGTTTGGTAAATTTTTCAATGCGTTTTCTAACTTTTCTTGGTCTCGAACTTGTTTCGTCGATGTTGCGTTACTTTTAGAAGACTCGAGTGTCTTGTTTGGTGATTGATTGAAGAATCCAGCAATCATGTTTTTGTTTTCACCCGAAAGTCCCAAACTATCCATATAGGTCACGAGTTCATCGCGCTCGTTAGAACGCTTTCCATTCTTTCTCTGCTGAATCAAAGACTTAGCATTTGCTTCAAATGTCTCGAGGTTACCGGGTGTGTTATTAAACTTTCGGAGTATCATCATTTTATTTTCTTGTGTGAGAATCATTGGTTTTAACAATTCTTCAAGCTTCTTACGGTTGTCGACGGTCTTTTCGCTCGCTCGTGTTTTTCTCAGCGCGTTCGCCTTTCGTTTCATGGCGTTGAGGTTTTTCGTATTGTTAAATTCAAATAGAATCGAGTTACGATCCTTCACATTAAGGTTCAATGTTTCGTTGAGGTATCTATATAATTCTTGTTTCTGGTTCGCAACCTTTTGATTCGCTTTACTATTCTTGAAGTTTTGAACATTTTGTAAGATACTATTTAATGAATTATTTTGATTTTTAAACTTTTGTAAGAATTGATTCTTATTTTCTTGGTTCAAATTTTTTACAACTTCTTCAACTTTCTTGAGATCTTCATTCTTTTTACCCCTAATGATACCGTTGAGTTTGTTCTTCAGTTTTTTTACATTGTTCATACTTTTCACAGCGTTGAGATCGTTCGAGATGTTGATGCTACGATTGAGTGCGCGTCGAGCAAGGTTTTTCTTACCCTTATTGACATAGGCTTGATTAATCTTAGCGTTGAGTGTTTTCAGGTTTTCAGTATTGACATTAAAATTTAGGTTTATTTTATTCTCTTCGCGAGCTTTTCTGATACGTTCGACGAGACGTTTCTTATCACCCGATACATTTTTAAGTCGCTTAGCTTTCTCGTGTAAAATATTCATGTTACTTGGATTCACATTGAAATTTTCCATGATCGTGGTGATATCATTGGCTGCGAGATTGAGATCATTCTTGAGATGTCGTCGAAGTGCGATCTCCTTTTCTTTTTTATACTGACTCGAAAAGGTAGATGCTTTGTTTTTCACGTTAATTATGGTCATTTCTTCGAAGTAATCCCAGTTACTCAATATAGCTTCACGATCTTCGTTTTTGAGGTCATACTTGTTAAGCACTTCTTCAACATTCGACGCATTTTCTTTTGATTTCTTTCTCATGAACGACCCGATATCCTCTCGAATGTTACCAATCTTGGAATTTTTGGTGATTTTGTTATAAAATTGTTTTCGGTCGGTAACCGGAACCTTTTCCTGATTGAGAAATTCGGTGAGTTCATTTCGCTTCTTCTGGTCGAGGATTGCATTCACCGTTTCGCGGGTGGTGACACGTTTTATCTCTTGGTTATTGAGTCCGAGTTGTTTCGCGTATTTAACAATCTCTTCTCGGTTGCGAGTATTTTTCGCTGTGAGGGTGGTTTCAATCTGCTTCTGAACGGTATCGAGATTTTTAAGTGTTTTTATGGCAGTCACTTTATTCATGAAGTCATTTTTCAACTTGGCATCGATGATTTTATCGGAAAGTGTATTTCTTCCCTTATCGACGGTACGTTCTATGACAGTATCCACGGTACGATTCAGTTCCTTAATCTTATCCTCAGAATTTAACTTACTCGTATTTGTGTTGAAATTGAACGCGACATTGTATTGTTTCGCCGCATCTATTTTGTCCGATAAAGTACGTTTCTTACTGTTAAGATTCCCTTTATTGGCCACTTCCTTATTGATCGCAACCTTGATAGTCTCTAGTGAAATAGTAGAATTTTTGAAACGCTGAATGAATTTAGACTTCTCAATGTTCAGTGGTTGTAAATACTGCTTTAATTCGTCTAGATTTTTAGCTCGTGTGGTGTTTTTCACTTTTTGTATTTCAGAGTTTATCTCCTTGCGAAGTTCGAGGAGGTTTGTACCATTCAGATTTACCTGTCTAACAAATGCGTTTCTTTTATTTTGTGGTAATACCGTATTCGTATTGATATACTTTTTCAATTGTCCTCTACGCGCATTGAGTTGCGCAGTTTCTTGTTGGATGATAGCACTTTTTTGGGCAACTCCGGCTGTATTTATTTTTTGTTGAAGGGGGATAAGTGTATTAACCGTGGTGGCTTCTTGAATATTTTTTGAGAACGTGACATTCAGTGACTTCGCGCGGTTAGTTAATTTAGTTTTACCCGCACTCATGACACGAACTTTCATAGCATCTATATCCGTATTTGTTTTTACCTTTAGGATGTCAGATTGTATGGTCGCATTCAAATTCAATTTCGACGCGATTGTGGAAAGACGCTGTATCTTTTCGGCGAATGTACCCTTCACCTTCTCGACTCCGGCTTCCCTTATTCTCGCTTCTACATTGTTTAACGAATTGAGTTTAGATATATTTTCATTCACACCTAATTGTTTAGCTAACGCGACGAGTCGTTGTTTTTCGGTATTTAATTTTATCGTATTTCGTACCCCCTTTAAGGTTTTCGCTTCCTCTACGAGTTTGGTCACGTTCTTGTTACCGTTATTAAATTTACGCATGATCACATTTTTGTTTTGTGCGTTAAGATTGAGTGTGTTAAGATTTTTAACGAGACGCGTTCTCGTATTTTCACTCTGCCCACGAGATGCTTCTTCTTCGCGCTGTTTGGCGGCGCGTTTCAACGTGTTAATACTTTCACCCTTGTTGAAACGTGTAAGAAAGGCATTCTTATTTGATTGATTAATTTTTAGAGGTGTCAGATATGTGAGAAGATTTTGTTTCGCGAGTGATTCCTTTTCCTTTTTCCTTTGTTCGAAAAGTGTGATGGCTCGATTTTTCATAGAGTTCAAGTTTGTGTTAGTATCAATAAGGTTTTCAAAACTTTTCTTGTCTTCATCAGAAAGTTTAACATTTACGAGCATACCCATAAACTTCTTTTTCTGTGTATCAATGAAAGTATCACGTTTGGTCTCATTTTCCTTTTTAGCCTCGTTGATGAGACTATTTATATTCGCATTTTCAGCTTTAGATCTTGACTTGAATGACAATTTACTCGCGTTGTTAATAAACGGGAGCGTCGCCAGGATTATATTCATCTTTTGTTCATTCGTCTTCACAACATTATTCATTTCATCTGATTTGAGTTGCGCTTCAGCTTCTAACTGTTTCAAATTATCATTTACCATGCGATTGATAAGAGTCTGTCGATTCGCATTTGAGAGTGACATCTTACCAATCTTTGTTAGGAATTCACTCTCAAGTTCGCCATACTTTATGGCTTCATCTATGACACTTTGACGATTCACACCACCCACTCCCAACTTATTGAGAAATGGTTTCTCTCTTTTCAAACCAATCTTCTTGATTCGATTAGCCGCTATATCGAGTTTGATATTCGTCTCCACAATTGGTGCGTTTGGCACATTAGGAGCGTTTGGGACCTTGGGTGCGTTTGGGACCTTGGGCACGTTAGGAGTGGGTAGAGGTCCTTGCCCCCCGGGGAATGGAACATTAGATCCTTTATTTTTGTAATATCCTAATCCCTGATTATCAGTTTTAAAAACGTAACCTTTTTTTTCACCGTTAAACTTTTTAGTTGAAATAAAATTCTTTTTATCAAAAAGTCCAACAAAAAATGATTTATTGGGTTTCTTAACTGCACTCACCTGACCGTTAAGAAATTTTGGTCTCTGACCTTTCATGAGAAGACCACCTTTAGGGAACTTTATTTGTGGAGTGGGAGTGGTGTTCTTGAAATTGTTGGCTACTATAGTGTTCTTGAAGTTATTCGTCTTCACTGTTGTGTTATTGAAATTGTTGGCTACTATAGTGTTCTTGAAGTTATTCGTCTTCACTGTTGTGTTATTGAAATTGTTGGCTACTATAGTGTTCTGGAAGTTATTCGTCTTCACTGCTGTGTTATTGATCACTGCTGTGTTATTGAAATTATTCCCCACTGCTGTGTTATTGATCACTGCTGTGTTGTTGAACACCTCTTCCTTCCTCACCGGTGTAATACGTTTCGTCCCAATCTTCACGGGTTCATGAACTTTCATGTATCTGAGACGCTTACCGATAGAATCAATCATTTGACTCTTCGTCATCTGCTCCATCTGTTTGATCCCAACTTTACGGGCAACCCGTTTAATTTCATCACGTTTCGACGAGGAATTGAATAGAATGTCGTAATCGACGGGTTTCAATGGGGATTTCTTATCTACGAGGTAAGTCTTATTAGAACTCATAATCAATGGGGGGAGGGGTAACTTTCCCGCCTTGATATCGTCATAGACTTGACATATTTGTTCTTTTGTCAATTTAATAGTGTGTCCTGTATTCATCTTAATGAGTTTTTTTAGGACATCGAGATCTACGTCGGGATCGCAAACCTCAATCATATATAGTAAACTGATAAAAAAAGTGTTATGTCGAATATCCAATAGTGTACAATTTTAACTTTTCTTCGTATTCCATATTGAAATCAAATACATTCGTATCTCTTACATTAATTTCTACGATTTCTATGGGTGTCGTATACGTCTCCCTATTTGTAAGAGCTGAACGAACGAGTGAATCTATGAATTGTTTGGGAGTATCTATATTTTCCTGGTACATTTTGTCCATGATAATCTTAATACACGTAACTTCGTGTGATTTTTTACCAAGAAATGGAACTAGAGGGTAATCTTCTTTTGTACCACCATCGATGTACGTTTTACCATCATGTGTCCCACACGCGAATATGAATGGTACAGCCATACTCATACACACAGCATCTACGACCTTCATGTTTGGGTGTGTATCACGGGAAAAATAAACAGTTTCCGCACTGTTTAGACAATAAGCTGATATGTATATTTTAGTCTCCAATTCTGCGAACGTTGGATCTCCGTTACATATATCCACCAACTTTTTACGAATTGGACCCATATCAACAAAACCAAATTTGTTAAAAAATGAGCCCAAGCGTATTTTAACAAAATTGGGGATATTTAATGCGAGTGATGTATCCAAAATTTCATCCATCGACATACCGACCGCCAAAAATAACGCTAAAATCGCACCCGCTGAAGATCCGGATATTTCCTTCACGTCCGCGAGTGAAGATTCACGAGCTTTTAGTGCTCCAATGAGTGAGAATATTCCCATAGATGCCGGACCAAGTACGAGATACTTCATCTTCTTACTTAGTAGAACTGAGGAAATTGGCGACGCAAAAGCGCGAAAACCACCGCGAAGACGATCGCGTGGGTCAATACCGCGGGGAGGCTGGTCTGACCGGAACGGAACACACCACCCGAGCCCGGGGGCAACGTGAGAAGGAGACCGGGGCTGAGGGCCAGGAAGAGTGCGGTAGTGACGAGCAGGTCGGTCTTGGTGAGCACGAGACCCATGGCCTTGGCGACGAGACTGAACACAAGGAAGAACACGAGTGCGTGGAAAAAAATAGCCATCTGGTTGGTTTTGCCGTTCGCGAACTTGACGTTTTTGCCGGCGGTGGTCACGAGAACACCGGGGCTGAGCGCGAGAAAAAGGGCAGCGGGGATAGCGACTTTCTGGGACGTGATATCGGGAAACATTTACTATAGATGTATATATTTTTTGGCGAAGTTGCTAAAATCAGTGAACGTGGCACCTCGCATCATTTCCCCATGGAGATGATTGTTATGTATGATTCGCCTGACATTCTTCCATATATGGGACAGGTGTTCATCGTACCATTCTGTATCTTCATCCCGTTCGTTAGAATGGTCATGCTCCACGTAGCAAAATTCGACAAAGTCACAGAATTCCCCTGAGTGTTCAATTTGGGCATCATACAAGAGTGTTCGCATAGTATTCCACATGTGCCATAGTTCGTCTGAGTATTCGACTTCCCAGTCTTCGATATTCAGAGGAGTGTGATCGTCATCGATCCCGTCATCATCACTGATATCGGGATCAAATCCATTTGAGGCTTCATATACGTATTGGCTCCAAACCATTATGCTTTACTTATCTTCTTTCTCGGGTGTTTCTTTTATACCTGTTAATGAAATAGATGTAGATTCTTTGGTTTTAAGTTCATCTTTGATGGCATTTAGGGCTCCTTCGACCTTTGTTTCGTCTCCACCGAAAAATGTCATGAGTCCAGCTTTGATAGCATCCTTACTCATACCGGATTTCCTGACGGATTTACGGATGCTAATTTTACCTTTCCTGAGATTGATGGTATCGATACCCTGATCCATCATGTGTTTTTTTACGTTTTCCTTGAGACGTTTCTCTTCCTGACTGAGGATTTTGATGTCAGATTTCGCCTCGGCGAGTTGTTTCGTGAGCTCTACCAGTTTAGATACATTCTCGGAGAGATCAGGTGCAACAGATGTCATTATTTACTATAAGAGTATACTCTTTAAGCGCAGAGACCGCGCTGCATGAGGTCGGGGACAATGGTGGAGTTGTTCCACACGAAAGGGTCTTTGGGGTTAGGGGGATCCTTGCGAATCTGCTGGTTGGCGTTACGGAGGGCACCACCAACAGTTTCGGGGAAGCCGATCTGCTTACGGGGCTCGAGGAAATTCTGACCCGAGAGGATATCTTCTGGGGCAAACTGACCAAAGTCCTCGGCTGACGCGACCTCACGGGGGAGGAGGGACGACGCGAGACCGGTACCCTTCTTCATACCACCACAGATGGTATCAGACTGACCCGCGGAGGGACCCGCGGAGGGACCCATTGAAGGTGCCATACCGAAAGACGCATACTGACGTTCAACGATGGCGTACCCTGATTTGTTTTTCATGGAAAAGAGGAGGAAGATCAAAGCGGCGACGGCGACCAACATGAGGATGTTCTGTTTACGACCCTTCATTATCTTTTATATATTAACAACAATTTTTTTATTGGTCATTCTCGTCGACAAAGGCATACTCGTCTGGGTAAACATCGATGATAGGATCCTCATGGACTCTGACCTGGACAACATTCCAAGTGGGACCGAATGCCTTCTTCGCAAACCATAAACCCGCGAATTCAAGAATGACATCGCATAGTTTTTCGGGTTGGATCATTTCAAAGTCGGTGATCTCCTGCTGTGCGGTATATACTTTGGTGACACCTTCGAGGCGATCACACGTCATCGCACCAGCATCGAGATTAGAAGTGTAAGCACCTTTGATTACAGTTTCAGATAACTTCTTACCGAACCATGTCTCGCAATTCTCGAGGGCGGCGTCAAGGTTCTGGGTATCGATACCATCAATCTTCTGGGTATTCGCATCCGAATCAATGTTCATAGTGACTTCGCCTGAAACATCAGTAATCTTAACCTTGTTGAGTTGGACAAAGCATTTACGCTTCTCATCATTGAGAGCCTTCACAAAGTAGAGACCATCATCGCCTTTAGTGGGGGTAGTGTAGATCATTATACATGTATCAGGGTTCATTTCTTTAACCCAACAAATGGTATTTCTGCTGCCCTGTTAAGTAATGTTTTGGGTACCCATTTGTTTCTCCTGGGGTTATACCCATAAAGGGTCTTGCTGGTATTCATACCCTTGGGGAGTGGTTTGGCGTTTACTGGGCGCAATGCGTATTCATTTTTTACGTATGCTGTGTTAGTGACATCCTTCCACCTGAGGTTTTTCACATTGAAACGCTGGTTTCCTGAAGATGTAATGTATCCATTTACTTTGGTATTCTTCACGACTGGCTTGAGACCATGAACGATCTGCTTAGAAAGACGCTCATCTGACGGTTTCGTCGTGAAATTCTTGTACTTATATGGATCAATTTTCGCAGCCTTACTGACAGATACATTGGCGGGTTTCAGTGTTACCCGCTTTTTCGATTTGATTTTGGGTATTATTTTCTTAAACGCGTCCTCCATCGAATCCGATGCCTTGATACGCTTATCGAACAATTGTGACAACCTGATAAGTCTCTGACGATCCTTTTCCGCCTTTTCCGGACGGAGACGGAGTTTGTGCATGAGAAAAATGTCTTCGATCAAGAACTCCTTGCTCGCAACGAGAATGCGTTTATTATTGACTAACTTCCCAGTATCAACACTGTGATACGTGATACCTCGTTTCTTGGTCAATGCGACCTCGTACCCGAATTCTTGTGGGCGCATAAAAGGAATATCGAGAATACCGCCCATGTTTAAATCCTCAATCTTTCCGGTCTTTGGTGAGAAAAAACGAATGTTTAAATCGAGGGCAAACAGCTCTACATCAATGAAGATGTCACCTTTACTGGGTCGGTTATTCGCCGCTATTTTCTTTTTCTTAATCAATGAATATCTCCGTGTAACGAAAGGACCACTCTGTTTAAAACCAATACCCAAAAACTTGAACAGCTTGGGGTGTGTCTTTTGCATGGACAGAAGTCTCTTTTTGATGCGTAAATTGAGACGTTTGGCGAGTTCCCCCAGTTTATTCCATAATGTGAGTTTGACCGCTTGAAGCTTGCCAAAATACTTATCATTCATCGGAATCCTGGGTACAAACTTCGCATCAATATCACTCGTGATGATACGATCGTTGAACTCTACGTACAAATTGAATGCTTCCCCGCCACTCACGATGAGATCACCTGAAGAACTCAAAAATTGGGTGAGTTCTCCTATCGTATCCAGTATAATGTCACGAATGGAGTCCGTGACAAATACGTACATGATCTTTTCAAAATCTTTAGTTGTGTGCGCACTTTTGACTCGATCACGAAACTTACCAAAGTCCCTCTGTACGTTTCGATCATAGTATTTTTTCAGTTTGGCATCCTTGAAGAATAGATTTTCAGTCGTAAATTTTTCAATCGCACCTTTTGAATAAATCTTGTCATCCATTATTATATCTTGACATAATAATATGGTGTGCAACGTTATCGAGGAATGTAGATGCTTTTCATATACAGGTGAAAGGGAACAATTCTGTGGTGTACGAAAAGGACCAAATGTAGTACCATGCCCAACCGATTGTTGTGCGGGTGGATGCCCTGATGATGGGTCTAGGCAGCCATTTAGATTCATAGACAGACCGGATTTTATAAACATAAACAACACAAAGTTTGTCTTTTATATATGGCTATTTGTTACCATGGCGACAATATACTACTTCAGGAACTTAAAGAGTAAGTCGGTAAGAAAGATATAATGTCTCTCGAAACCATCCAAACCGAAATTGCCGCCCTCCGCAACGACATTAAGAACCTCACTAAACTTGTGCGTAAGGTTAAGAATACTCAGGAAGATCCCGATGGTGAGAAGGCTAAGGCTCGTGCTGCCAACAACGGCTTCAACCGTAAGCAAGATGTGACACCTAAGTTGCGTGCGTTCCTCCAGCTTCCCGTCGAAGAACTCATCTCCCGCTCGGAAGTGACCAAGTTCATTAACAAGTACATCACCGAAAAGGGTCTCAAACACCCCGAGAACGGTCGCCAAATCGTCCTCGACGACACACTCCGCGACCTCCTCGCACCCCCCGCTGACGTTGTGGTTACCTACCTTAACCTCCAGAAGTACCTCTCTCCTCACTACATCAAGAAGGAGGCTTAAAAAATAAACACATAACATAATAAAACATGGTGACTTTCCTTACTAAAGAAAGGGCCGAACAACTTGTTGGTACAAAGATCAAAAACCTTGATTTGTACCAAAGAGCTTTTACGCATAAATCTGCTCTCAAAGAGTATGAACAATTTACGGAGTCTTTTGAAACACTCGAATTTATTGGTGACTCGGTCCTCGGGTTTGTCATCACTAAGTTTTTGTTTGATAGATACGAAAGTCGCCAAGAAGGGTTCCTTACGAAAGCTCGTACAAAGCTTGTACGTGGTGAAACGCTCGCGAAGATTGCGAGTGTTCTTAAACTCGATGAACTCGTCATCATGGATGAAAAGGGGATGAGGAACAACTGGAATAACAACCCCAAGATTTTAGAAGATGTCTTTGAAGCCCTCATCGGTGCTATCTATATGGATATTGGTCTTCTCCACGCTAAGGAATTCGTACTCAGAATTTTTCAAGACCCCGCATTTGTGGATATGAATTCTATCATGGTGGATGATAACTTCAAGGATAAATTAATGCGTCATTGCCAAATTCAAAATTGGCCACTCCCCGAGTATCGTGTCGCCGCCCACCATGAGGGGCTCTTCTATATCGACATCTACATCAATAACGGCTTTGTTGCCAGGGGTGTGGCTAAGAGTAAGAAACAGGCGGAGCAAAATGCAGCCCAGACCTATTTTAGCGTTGCAGAAGAACTTAAAAACTACAACTTTAATTAATGTAATATGCATCCCAATGTCAAAGCGTTGCTCGAAATTGAGTTCGCCGCCCAGAAGTCTGAAGAATGGCTTGCCCTCCGTGGTAAGATGCTCACCGCTTCGGATGCAGCGACGGCCATTGGTGTAAATAAATACGAAACACCTGCCGAACTTCTCTTAAAAAAGTGCGGTCTCGGTGAAAAATTCATGGGCAATGCTGCCACGAAACATGGGGAAAAATACGAAGATGAGGCGCGTATTCTATATGAACAACGTCACGGGGAAGTCGTGCATGAACTCGGCCTTTGTCCACATCCCGAATATAATTGGCTCGGTGGATCCCCCGACGGTGTGACCGAAAGTGGTAAACTCATCGAGATTAAATGTCCTCCACTTCGCCAGATTGTTCTCGGGGTCATACCCGAACATTATCTCCCACAAGTACAGATGTGTTTAGAGATTTTAGATCTGGAAGAGGCGGACTTTATCGAATATAAGCCTGCTGAGACCAATTGGCCGAAACCTGAGGAGTTTCAGGTTATCAATGTGAAGAGAGATCGTGAATGGTGGAAAACCAATTTCCCGATCATGAAAGAGTTCTGGGACAAAGTTTTGTACTATCGAGAACACTTGGATGAGCTCCCTAAACCAAAAGAGAAGAAAACGCGTAAGAAGAAGGAGCTACCCCCAGTCGTATGTGAGGTAGAAATCATACCCGATGAAGATTATTATAATGATGATTGAAGGGCTTCTCGAGCCTCTTATGCTTCTTCTTTTGTAATATAGGATCCTAAACGCCTTTTTTTATATTGAAGGATCCATCTATCACATTTTTTATATACACACCCTGCCCTTTTTTAGGTTTTGTAAAGTTTTCTGGATCTTTTAAATACCTTTCAAGTGCTTCTTGAGCCTGTTCTTTTGTATCATAATTACCTAACTTAATATCCCTCTTATATGAAAGTCTCCATCTATTGTTTTCTAATCTTATACAACCAATGGGTTTTTTTAGTGGTCCATCAACATTTGTGAAGTTGTTGGGATCTTTTGTGTATTCTTTCAGAACTTCGACAGCTTCTTCTTCCGTCCGAAATCCGCCATTCGAGAGCGCAACTAAAATACCATCAATCCTAATTCTTGGATAAAATGTGTTACCCCATTTGGATGCATAACCCATATACCCATCTTTCTCAATTTTCGATTTATGTTTAGCATCCTTCATGTTATCACACATTTCTTGTGTGGCTTTGTAAAAACGACCACCTGTTCTAAGATTATACCCATCAGGTCTCAGAGAATTTAACTCTTTTATCCAGTAGATTTCTCTCTCATCAAGATGTTCTTGAGGGACATTTTCTTCTATGATTTCATATTTCATTTCATCCCCATACTTATCTATAGCATTCCTCACCGCACTACATGTTGATTTCATGTCTCTATGTTCTTGCATTCGTTTTTCAAAGGAACGTATAGTTTGCCCCACATATACCTTACCCGACGGACTGGAGATTTTGTAGATGATGCCTGTAGGACCCATACATTCTTTAATCTCATCCTCTTTAATTTCATACTTCGCGAGTGTTTCAGGTTTCGGTAACTTCTTGGTCTTTTCCATTTGGCGAAGAACCTTCTCTCTACTTATACGTTTCAAAAAATCTGGATCTTTTTTCCTGTCCTCATATGTCCTGTACTTGTTTGTGTTCAAACACCTGGTGAGACCCTCCCGGCTTGTGACAAGTTTCTTGAATATCTTGTCGACAGGTTGCCCGTGTTCGAGTACGTGGAGGACACTCAGTGTGGATGTTTCGTTCTCACCGTCCCACCCAGCCTTGAGAAGTTCTTCGAGTTCCTGGTACTTCTCTGGTTCTTTGTTGATCTTGTATTCAAGTTTAGACAACCAGCGCTCCACACCGTAGCACGCACTCCATCGTTTGTTTAGTGTCACCAATGTGAGGTATGCGTTTGGACTGTGGTACCTTTCCACCAGTTTATCGTTTAGTTGATCTTGGGTTATAGACCGGTACGGACACATACCGTATCCATCAAGGGTCGATTCAATCTTACCGACCCACCACGTTCCCAAGATTTGATTTTCTAAGATGTAGAAAATTGTTGGTTGATGACCCATCTATCTATACCTGAGAAAATAATTATCTGTTTTCAAAATGTGATTGTCCTGGGTTTTTTCTTATTTTCGAAAAAAAGTTTATGAACCCGGGACTACCTCATCATAACTTTTATTTATTATATAGGATATACTTCTTCTTGAACATGTTGTTTAAATTTTTATAATAATAAGTTGAAGTGTAGTAGT
>Ga0208413_1000814_pt1 | contig 21936 bp, 17 predicted proteins | sample AntAceMetag02UKD_FD_184761 | JGI IMG/M metagenome (GOLD analysis project Ga0208413, IMG submission 184761) | Saline lake microbial communities from Ace Lake, Antarctica - Antarctic Ace Lake Metagenome 02UKD (SPAdes) (version 2) | ecosystem: Environmental > Aquatic > Non-marine Saline and...
TGCGCACTGCCCGTGCGTCCTCTCCCCATACCCACCGATAATTTCGGATCTTTAACTCCCTTAAATATCATTATGAAAACCTCCCTCATCCTCATCGCCGCCGCCACCCTCACTCCCGCTCTGATGCTCATCGGCGTAGGCGGCACCGTCACTTTCGGAATCGTCAGCGTCATCGGCGTCTGCGCTATGATGACCAATGATTACGCGCCCACACATTCCTACCGCCACGAACTCGCCAAGGTTCGCGTGACCCGGAATGAACGCCATCCGCTCGCCGCCTGATCGAGCGCCACCACTCACTACTGGCAAGTCCAGTCGTTCAAAACGCCCGGTCGATTTCTCCAAGGGAATTGACCGGGTTTTTCGTGTCCGGAAGAAAACCCCACCCACCCCTTCCGCCCGCGTAATCTACCGCCGGTCTCCACCCGACTGAGCCCAACGCCTCCGCGTGCGCAGCCGCAATTTGTGGCGCCTCGATCAGCAGCTCCCGTCAGTCGCCGCCCTCCCGCCGACTCCGCCACGCGGTCTCCCTAAACGCGATGGTTTCGATCGTCTCAGTCAACGCGAACGGAACGGAGCCGCTGCTGAAAAATTTCCCTACATCCCGCAACAACGCGGCATAAAGTTCGCGTAACGGATCATTAAGTTCCAACCGTCGCGCACCTTCTTCCCCCGTCCACCTCGGCCGCAAAAGACAGCTCTTCATTCCGTTGGGTCGTAATCGTGCCCCCCCGACCATCTGGCCAATGACCCGTGATGATTTCATTCGCCTCGTCGCCTTCGCAAGAGGCCCGCTGGCCGCCCCGCCCCATCAAAGCGAAAAGCACCTCGATGTGATGCACCGCATAAAAAGCCCAGCCTGACAGGTCGGAGAATAACGGCCACGGACCCTCCGCCGCGACGACTGCCGCAATCGAAGCGAGCCCCGGGACGCCAAACTCATTTTGCGTCTGATCGCGAAACCCGGGCAGCCGCAAATAGCTCAGTTCCCAATCCATCGAACCGCCCGCATCCGCGGCCACGATACGGGCACCCGCGACATGCGGCGGAAGCGTCTGATGGTGGAGCAGCGTGGTGAATTGCGCCACATGGCTCGAGTCCCGTCCAACAATGCCAATTTTGATTTCGGAGTCACTTATGAAACGGTTGGAGGGGGGCGCTTTTTGTCGATACCGCGGAGTGTAGGTCAAAACCATCACGGGAGGACCCTCACCCCAACTTGTAGCGAGCCAAAACCCAGTGGCTTCGCGAATTAAATAAGGCGTTGTCGGCGGTTGTGATGCCGCGATTTATCCGGCGGCGCAGGGGAAGATCACCGAGGTCACGACCGTGTATCCGGGGTGAGTCACTGGGTCGGCGACCGGTTCGCTCGCGCCATTTGACGGGAAGCCGACGAGGCCTAACTTGCGGCCGATGTTTTCCGGTCGCGATTTAGAGAGTTTGCAAAGCCTCGTGCTACCCGACCGGTGGCAGGCGGAGGCGATTTATGCGCTCAACGACGGTCGCGATGTGGTGTTGGATGCGCCCACGGGGGCCGGGAAAACCTACGTCTTCGAGCGTTGGGTAGAGCAGAGCAACTTTTCGAAACGCGCGATCTTCGCGGTGCCTACCCGTGCGCTCGCCAACGACAAATTCGCCGAGTGGCGCGCCCGCGACTGGCGCGTAGGCATCATCACCGGGGACCTTACCATCGATCCCGAAGCCCCGGTGGTCGTGGCCACGCTGGAGGCGGTGCAGAGTCGCTTGATCAGCAGAGCGCCCACCGGCTCAAACGGCCGAAACCGCAACGCGCCCGAGTTTCAGTTGCTGGCGGTCGACGAATACCAATGGCTCTCGGATCCTGCCCGCGGCAACCACTACGAAGGCGTGCTCGGGAACCTCCCTCCCGACCTGCAACTGCTGCTGCTCTCCGGATCGGTCGCCAACCCGAGCGACGTGGCCGCGTGGTTGCGTCGCATCCACCGCGATGTGGCCGTCGTGCAGACCGCCGAGCGCCCAGTGCCGCTGGAGGAATTCGATATCGACGATTGCATCACCGGACTCCCGCGGACCATTACCAGTTTTTGGGCGAAGCGCCTGGCCGGCGCGTTGCGCGAGGGACTGGGGCCCGTGTTGGTGTTTGCCCCGCATCGCCGCGACGCCGAACGCCTGGCTCGCCAATTCGCCCGCGAGCTGCCCCTCGCCGATGCGCTCACCCTCACTCCCGCGCAGAAACAAATCGCCGGCCCGGGCCTTACGCGTCTGCTGCAGCAACGCCTCGCCTTTCACCACAGCGGCTTGAGCTACGGACAACGCGCCGGGTTGATCGAACCCCTCGCCAAAGCCGGACAATTGCGAGCGGTCGTCGGCACTCTGGGACTGAGCGCGGGGATCAATTTCTCGCTACGCGCCGTAATGGTAACTGCGGAAAGCTACTTCGTGGATCGGGTCGAGCGCACCATCGCGCCGCATGATTTCCTGCAGATGATCGGCCGCGCGGGACGACGCGGGTTGGACGATACCGGCTATGTATTGGTGAGCGGGCGCACACCGCGCATGCGGATGGCGGCCCCCCAGCACTTGAAACGTGCCGCGCCGCTGCCGTGGCCGTTCTTGCTCCGGGGGGTGTCGCCGGGTGAATCCGCCCGCAAAATTATGGGCGATGCCGCCACTCGGTTTTTCAGCCCGTCGCTCCTAAGTCTCGGCGATGAGCAGACCGCCCCGCTGGTCGCGGAAGTGGGGGCACTGCCCTGTCGTCAACTAACGGATACCGGCCGCGCCCGCGTAGTGCGCCGACGCCGGAACCCATCCGTGGCGTGCCAGACCTGTCAATGGCGCGAAACCTGCCGAGCGCTTTCCCCAGAACCGACGCTGCTCTGGCAACTGCAACGCATCGGCGTGCTTGATCGCGAATTGCGGGTGACGGCGCGCGGCGCCATTGCCGGAGCGTTTCTTGGCCCGGAAGGACTCGCCTTAGCGGTGGCACTGGAAGACCGGCGGTATCCGCTGGACCACCTTATCTATGACGGGGCGAATTTATTTGGCGGCGATCGCTTCACCGAAACAAACCCCCGGCGCTTGGGCCGACTAGCGGCCATCGGCGAGAAAGCGTTTCAACGTTTTGACTTTGAAGGCTGGCTAGTCGAAGGCGTGCCTCCGGGCTACGGTTACGGTGCCAGCGAAGTCGTGCAGGCGATCATGGACCGCACCGCCAAGGTCGGCACGTTGGCGGCCGCATCAGAGTCTGCGGGCCGGGGAGACATTGATCGTCTGATGACCGAGTGGCGGTCGTGGCTGCGCCAGGTCGCAGCGGCCGCACCCTTGGATGGTGGGACCGAGCGGGAGCTTTCCCTCGCCCAGCGCTGGGACGATTTCCGCGCGCTAGCCGCCGTCACTCTCGGTGCCCGCCGCGAGGATGCCTTGCCGGAATTACCGACTATGACCGCCGAGCAACAACGCCCCATCATCCACCGCCTCGGCCGGGTGAAACGGTGGGCTTGAATGACCCCGCCGGTCTGTCACCCCAAGACCAAGAACGGCACGGGTCGGATCGTTTTTTAGAGGGAATTAGACTACGAGCCTGCCCGCTCTGGACTTCCTGAGATTTTACCCCAAGGCCGCAGAGAACGCCAAAGGCCGGCGCACCGGGACGGCGGGCAGGATAAATCTGGAGTCACTATCCTTCATTCTTTGCGCCCTTGGGTTGAGTAGCCGCAGCGGAGTGATTCGCTCGACGCCACGCCCGCAATGATCCGTTTGTCACGCTACGTGATGAACGAACAAACGGCGATAAATACTGCTCTGCTTTAACCGGTCTCTTTTACGTGCCTGTCCCTTCTACGTGCCTGTCCCTTCTACGTGCCGGCCCTTCTAGGTGCCCATGAAATCGGTCGACCCCTAGCGCTTACACCCTAGCCGGCGATGCGGTGCCTTTTGCGGTAGCGGGCCGGGGTCTCGCCCACTCGCGACACGAATGAGCGATGAAATACCACGGCGTCCGCATGCCCCAACGCAGCGGCAATCGCCTTCAAGGGTTGATTGGTTTCCGTGAGCAATCGGCGCGATTCAACTTCTCGTATTCTTCGTAAAAATTCTCCAGCCGATCGACCTTGTTCTACTTTAAAAAGCGTGCGGAAACGACTTTGCGAAAATCCCGTAAATCCGGCCAACTCTTCGATCCCAGGATTCTCCGCCAACCGGGCCCGCACCCAAGTCTCTAGCGAACTCACGTCGATTCTCAATGCTTGCTCGGCCGGCTTGGTTTCCAGAAATCCGCCTTCCGCCAGGATCAGCGCCAGCAGCCCGCGCCGCATCGTCAGTAACTGGGGCGACTGCTCTTCCGCCCGGGCAAACGCCAAAGACCGATCCAAATCACGCTCTAATTCCCGGCCCACCGGACGCAGCTGCTCACTCCATCCCTCACGTTGATTTAGCAATTGGTCGAAGGGATCGGTCGCGCCGCGTTCAACTTCAAAATGATGCGCCGAACCCCGCACCTGCCGGGTAATCGCCCGGCCGTGGAACGGCGTGTGGGGCCATATCAAAACGCCCTGTCCCCGCTCCAAAATGAGTTCACGTTTCCCCATCAGCTCCAGGGACAATCTCCCGCCATGCACAAACAACAAATCGTAATGAGGCCACACCGCCGGACCTACCGTTCGCTGGCGATCAAAGATGCCATATCCGTGGCGGTGGAAGCGAATCATACCGGCGTATTTATCAAGACATAGGCAAACTCGTCAATTGTGAGTCGGCGAGTTTTCAGGCAGTATTATCAATATGTCGTCCTCCATTCCCGCCCCGGCACTTACCGCTCCGATCAAGTCCGCCCCCCCTGATTGGTCGGCTCAGGCTATCCCCGATTGCATCGCGCAACTCACCGCCCTCTTTGCCCTTCATCGCGAGCTGTTGCGCCACGAGGCCATGTGGCTGGTGGGGGTGCCCTACTGGGATGCCAAGCAGGCCATTGCCCAACATATCCTGACCGAATCACAGCACATCGAGGCGATCCTCAAACGCTTGCATGAACTCAAGGCCGTCTCCTCCGAGCACAAGCAAGTCGCGGGCGTGGAAGAGCTGGTTCACGCTCTGGCCAGCGCTCAACACGGCGACGAATGGCTGCACGGGTTGTATAACGAAGTGAAACCGTGGCTGGTCCGGCTCGTGCAAGACTACCTCCAGAACAGCGACCCGATTATGGATCAGCCCACGCACCTCGTGCTCGTGCAATTGCTGGCCGACCAGCAGGAACACATCGCGTGGTTCCAAGACTATACGCCTCAATTCTCCAATTGGGAATGCGAAGAGACCCGTACGTGGACTGATCATGTGCAGACTATGCTCGCTGCCACCAAACTCGAGCAGGGGATTCTAACCACCGGCCTGCTGCCGCCGCCGCGGACCACTGATACGCCGTTCCAAGTGTTTGCACAGGTCCGCCGGGATCGCACCATTCAGCTGACGGAGAAATGCCAGTTTCCCGCCGAGGGCGACACGTTCGCCGAAACCCGCTTCTACATTTTCTACCACCATACCCAGGAGATGTTGTTCGCCGAATCGTTGTGCGCAGTCCTCTACGAGACGGCGGAAATGCCTTGGGCTTTCCACTACGATCTCGCTCGCCACATCGCCGACGAAGTGCGGCACGCCACCATGGGCCAACTTCGACTGGAGCAACTGGGCATCCCTCTCACGGACCTTCCGATGTTCACCTTTAACTACGAATTCCGTTCTCACATCGACCCGATGGAGCGCTTCTGTCTGATGACGCTCGTAATGGAAGCCTCGGGGTTCGCCGTCAAACGAGCCCGAGCCGCGCTCCTCAGAGAACACGGCGATCTCGTCTCCGCACTTTATGAGGATTATGATATCAAGGATGAGATGATGCACGCCAACCTCGGACACGTCTGGGTGCCCATCATGCTCCGCGTTTATCACGATTCCAGAACGGTCCCCCAGCTCACCGAGCATTGCCGTAGACTCTTCGAATAAAAGGTCGCCCGTGGTGCGTGGTTTGCCCCGCAACAAAAACGGCGGTGAAGCCTCCCGCCAGATCCTCAACCTGATCAGCCCTCGTCCCTCGTCTTCAACCTGTCCCTTACTGTTTGTCCCTTACTGTGAAGTCTGGCCTTTTAGACTGCAGCGGCCAAACACACTTAGGCTTGGCCTCGTAGTTGCAGTGAAAAGCTAAAGCGGCTTCAGCACCCACAGCTCCACGAACTCTGCTTCCCGCCAGTTCTGATTTCGGCGGGTCTTCGTCGAAGCCGCTTTCACCTTTGATTTGACCAAAGCCTCTTTGCGAAATCGGCCGCCGTGCTCGATTTCTTCTGCAATGGGATTGGTTTTGGTCTGGTGAGTTACTTGCGCTAAGTTTGAAAACAGCACGACAAGTCGGCCGTCGGGGTTTAGGTGCTTAAGGGCTTCCGCGAAAAATCGCGGAAACAGATCCGCATCATAATACATGGCCTGATCGATTCCTTCCCTATCGTTAGCCAGAGGTAACCACGGGGGGTTGAATACAATCAAATCGGTCCGCCGATTGGAACCGGCAAACAGGTCGCCCAGCGCCAGCTCAACTTTTGCGACGATACGTTTATCAACCAAGGCCTCTTTCATGCCGTGAATGGCATTGGGGTTTGAATCGGTCGCATATACCTTCTCAAAGCCGTGATTAAGGAGTTGATAGGTAATCACCCCGCTGCCAACGCCCACCTCTATGGCCGACGCTTTGCTGCCTTGGTCGTGCTGCAGCCATTCATCGAAAATCTCCAAGTGCTCAAACCGCGTCGGGAAATAGGTTCCGTAAAAGGGAAATACTCTATCTTTTAGTACCGGGATCGAGACGCCTTTTTTGAACCATTGCCACGAACTGTTTAGCCCTTGGACCTGCGCAAACGGGATCAGGAATTCATCCACATCGGCATACAGTATTTTGAGCCAACCGATTACGGGCGCTTTTCTGACCATCAGCCGGTTGTCTTTTACCTGGAGCAAAAGCCGGTTTGAGAGCTCGCGATATAGCGCTCTATTTTCTCGCTGTCCTTGATAGGACTTATCCGGCTGATGATGATTTACATATCGTCTAAGTTCACTGAGCACCAGCAGCCCACTGCTGTAGTAGTCTTTTACTAGAATGTGAGCCCCCTCCGCGAGTCCATCGACTGCAGTTTGAGGCATCATTTTTTTCGTGAATGGCACCACCTCAACGGCTGAGACAATCGGCTCGGGACGATTCAAAATAAGATCACTGCCCATATGGTTAAGTTTCCTCGATTAGTGAGCTCGTTTGAGTAGCTTAGGGCGGACGGAAGTCGGCGGTGACGGGCGGCGTTATCGCCGAGTGAGGAGTGGGCGAGCGCGCCAGAGGGGTCAAGCGAAGGCCCTCCGGGGACCACCATGCCGGTCTCCGGAGGATTCATCGGCAAAGATTGAGGCGGGCGCACTCCTGCGTCGGAGTCTTCGGGATCGGCGTGGGCAGAAAACGGTTGGGACCAAGACCCCAAAAGGGATCGGCCGAATATGACCGATCCCGTAAACTTACGGCTGAGATGCGTTGGTTAGAAACGCACTATGACGGCAAGGCGGGCGTTGATCGATGCCCCTACCGTGGCGTTATGGTCGGAGTGGGCATTCGGGAAGTAGAGCTCGTCGGTGAGGTTTTCGACATTGAGCTGAAGACGGACGTTATCGGTCACGTCGTAGTCGCCGGCGGCATCCAAACGCACGTAACTCGGTAGCGTGGTTTGGTTGCCATTATTGATGAAGGTTTCGCCTTGGTAAATGATCCCCAGGCCCAAGCCTAATCGGTTGGTCAGCTGATAGCTGTTCCAGACGGAGAACATGTGCTCGGGCAACTCGCGGGGACGATTACCGTTGGTGGCGTCCTGACTGACGACTGCACCATCGAGATAGCTGTAGCCCCCTGAGATGTGCCACTGCTCGCTAAACTTCCCTTTAACCTGGGCTTCAAAACCCGTGATGGTGGAATCAACCACGGTGAGTGCCGCCGCGTCATCCTTGTCCGTTTCGGGGGAGCTTTTTTCGATCTCAAAAACTGATGCGGTGAAGCTCAAGCCGGAGGCAAAGTCCCACTTCACGCCGGCTTCTAAGTTGGTGAAGGTATCCGGATCGAGGCGAGCGCTCTCATCGCTGATGTTGGCAAACTGTTCGCCGCTGCGCGGGAGGAAGGTTTCGCTGTAACTGGCGTAGAGCGAAATTTTCTCCTGCGGCTTAAAAATGAGGCCGAGCCGCGGGGAGATTTCCTCGTCCGTGCGACTGCGTTCGGCCCCGGTCAAGCGGTCGAGCACTTCGATCTCGAAGCTGTCAAAACGTGCCCCCAGGACGAGGTTGAGACTATCCCAGAGAGCGATCTCGTCTCGAAGGTAGAATGAGAAGGTCGTGACGTCGGCGGCGGTGTCGTCGTTTTTCGGATCAGTGAAAATGTTGGTCGTGGTCGCGCCGTTCGCGTTGATTCCGACGCCGTTGCGGAGCACTTGATCGCCGATCAAAAAGGTATCGGTATCATCCATCGTTTGGTCGAAGAATGAGTTGAAACGATCATTGTTATTCGACGTCTGAATGAACTCGATACCGGACACCATGGTATGGCCGACGGAACCCGTCTCGAACTCGCCGATGAGGTCGGCAGAAAAGATCAGGTTTTCGCGCTGCGTGGTGTCGATGTAACCATCCAGCGTCACCCGGTCGGGCGTGACCGCTGCGTCGTAATCAGATGCGTAAAGGTTCGAGTAGACCTTATCGTAGTCCCCGTAGAAGAAACCGAGTCGGCCTTTTAAAACATCGGAAAAATGGTGTTTCATCGTCGCGCGAAAGAGATGCGCCTTTAGCTCCGTATAGTTCAGGTCTGTATCGCCGAAAAAGAGGTCAGCAAAGGCTTCGACCGGCCTACCGTCAGTGCCAGTCGGAATGCCGCGGTCGATGAACCGCTCATGGTCGACCAGCTCGTAGGAGAAATCGAACGTCGTGCGATCTCCCAGCGCGTAGATGAGGGTCGGGTTGAGGCCAAATCGTTCGCCGTCGTAGTAGTCCCGATGATTTTCGAGCGTTTCGTAAAACGCGTTGATGCGAAAAGCAGCGTTATTACTGATGGTGGCGTTGTTATCGATCTGAGCATAGACCTCACCGAAGCTATCAACACCGACCTCGTAGCCGCCGAAGGTGTCGCCGATGACGCCTTTCTTCATGACGCGGTTTAAGACCCCGCCCGTGCCGCCTCGACCGAAGAAGAGAGCGTTCGCGCCGCGCAGGATCTCCACCTGCTCGATGTTGTAGAGCGAACGGTAGTATTGCACATCGTCGCGGAATCCATCGATGAAGAAGTCAGCCGTTGATCGCACCCCACGAAAGACAACGGTGTCGCGGTGCCCCTCGCCCTGCGAGGTGTTCACCCCCGGGGTGTAGTCGATAATCTGACCGATGCTGGTGATGCCCCGTCGCTGGATTTCATCCGCCGTGAAAATGGACAGGCTCTGCGGCACATCCAAGATGGGCGTAGGCGCCTTCAAAGCGTTCACCTGATCAGCATAGAGATACTCTCCCGTAACGATAAATTCTTGGAGACGAACGACGTCTCGCGATTCGGCTTGCGCCGTGGGTTGGGCCCAAGTCGCAGAAAGAGCAAGCGTCATAAAAAGCGCCCCCATTCTTAGCTGGGATGAAGCAATAATTAGCCCCGGTTTGAGTTTTTTCTGGTTCAATTTCATAATAAATCGGTCTGCAAATGAGACCTGATAGCAGCAATTAAGGCTGTCAATTAATTATGATACTGAATCTCACTTTCACCGAGTTCGGGTAATCAGAAGGCGTCAAATCAGCCTGCCAATAGGTCAATTATGATGGCTCGGGCGCGCTTGGCCCGGAGCGGTGGAGACACCTGGTCCCACCGGTACTCCTGTTCTACATATCGTTACGCTGCAACTGCATAGGTATCTACCGTGACGTGCTGTAAGGGTTCGCGGTTGAACTCAACTCCGAGTCCGGGGCCTTCCGGGAGCCTGAGGATTCCGGCAACGATGGGCACCGGGTCACTCAGAATGGTCGGGCGCCTGCTGAACTCCAGCAGGCTCCTTACGGCGTAATCAAAATACGCGTGCAGACCAATATTCCTCGCCGGGGCGGGTCAATCCCGTCACGGCCGCGAGGTGGAGAAACGCAGTATTTCGAATGCCGAGAATACCAGATGAGCCCATGGCGTTCTCCCCGCCCGCAGCCTGGGCGGCATGAGCGATTTTCAAGGCGTTGGTCATGCTGCCTTGGTTGTGCGGATGCTGGTTGATGATATCGACGAGCGCCGGGCTGAGGGAGTGTTTCAGGTGGGGCCAGTAGCATTCCTTGTCGAGCATGGTGCGCCCGGACAGCTGCTTGTGGGCGAGGCGAAACGCATCTTCGTTACCGATCTGAAACAGATCCTCGATCACCGCGACCTCCGCTGCGTTGAGCCCCGCGATCACCGGCTGTGCCGCAGCGACGGTCTCGTAGGCTCCGTTGGCATCCACTTGGAGATTCATCCCCGGGCCCAGGGCTTGCCTGATCTTTTGGACGATCAACCCATCGCGATCGGCGTTGCCGCATCGTTTGATTTTAAGGAATCTCGAGCCCAGCGCGCGCCAATCCTCGGCCTCGGCGACCATGCCCTCGATCGGCCCTAAAGTGACCGCCGGCATCCCGGGTATTTCGGTGCGGGCGATTGAGCCCACCAGATCAGCAAAACGCACGCCCTCATGGCGCGCATGCAGATCATGCAAGGCGATGGAAACGGCTTGGCCCACGCCATCGACCTCGGGGTGACAATACGTGCCACGCTCGGCCAAACTCATTTTCGGGCGATTGGCGGGCCACCGCGTCAGCAGGGTATCAAGCCCACTCGCTCGCGCGCCGATTAACGGCGGTACGACTTGCCGGGCCCCACTCCAAAAAGGCTCGACGCGCGGCATCAACACCTCGCCCCAGCCCGGGTGCTGAGTCGTCGAAACTTCGATCACCAACCCGTCCATCGCATTGCGCGTATCCGTCGCATAACTCACCGACATGGGTTGAATGCAGTGATAGATCCGCACGGCCGTAATCTGGTCGGATGACGACATCGTGCTCACCATGCGGTTGCCCCGAGCGTTTTCAGCAAATTAGGATGATCAACCGGGAGAAACTCAGGAGTTAGGGTTTGGCCTACGTCCCTCACATTCAGGTCGCCGGCCACGACCTCGATTCCAGCAACGATTCCAGCAACGGAGTGTTTCTCCGTCCTTCGCGACCTCCGCGACCTTGGTGTGAGCGCCCGCGGCGGAGTGGTTCAATCGACGCGCGGAATGAGCGAATAGGGAAAACACTGTTTTTGACCCGCTCATTTAAGATATTCATTTGAGGTGCTCTACGGCGGAGGACGGGGTGAAGCCGCCCACCTCCCAACAATTTCGTCCCGCCCAATCAAGTTCATGCGTAAAATCTCAACAGCGTTCCGTCTGATCTCCCTCGCAGCCATCCTGTTGGTCACTGGGTTAGGTTCCGGGTGCCAGAGTAAGACCCTGACCGTGACGGTCCCGCGCATCGAACGGTTCATGCTCAGGGACCCCGATGCGCCTCAACGCGAGATCGACCGGGCGCTGAGTGAACGCGCCGAAGCCTACGCCCGCACCCGCCCCTATGCTCAAGTCTGGCGCGGACGGGGCCTGTCCATGGAGCCACTCATTCCACCCGATGCTTGGATCGTTTCCGAGACCCTACCTTATGAAACCCTGGAGCGCGGCCAGGTCGTGCTCTTCAACCGCAGCCCGGGCCGAAGAGTCGCCCATGCGCTGGTGAAAAAAACGAGCGAAGGCTGGATCACGGTTGGCGTGAATAACCAACACGTCATCGACCACACCCGCGTCACCCGCCGCAATTACCTCGGAGTAATCACCGCCGCCTTCGTGGCGGATAAGGAGCCCGAGCCTTCTGACTACGCGGATTAACGCGCCCCCTTTGGCCGCCCCCAACGGTCGACTTGCTTTTACGGTGGACCGAGACGCTGCGGTTGCGTGCCCAATATGATCGCATCGACCACGATTTGTTTCCCGCCCGCAGCGGTGAGGCCAATGATCGCTTCGATGGGCAGTTGGGCGTTGGGCTCCACGGTGTAAGTCTGCACCGTCTTGCCCGCAAAATTCAGGGCGCTGCCCAAGGTTTTGCCGGAGAGCTGATCGGCCGTAAACTGGAGGGTTATCAATTGGGTCTGCGCCGTCCGGTTGTGGAGGATCGCCCTGACGATGAGGGCTCCGTCCGCAGATTCCCACGTGGGGTCGGAAACTTCGAATGTTTTGGCCGGCGTGAGAGCGGCCCAGCCCAACAGCGCCAAAATGATCGCGCCCGTAATAAATGCCTGCGGCCGAGCCCGACGACGTGGTTTAGGCGCCGGTGGAGACGATGGCGGAACGGTATGACGTCGCAGCGGAAACGGCGGGATGACTATTCCGAATTCGGCCTCCACTTCCCCGCGAATGGCTTCGAGTCGCGACTGCAACGCGGGATCGGTGTCCGCGGGGGCATGATCGCAGAAGAACGCCGCCTTGGTGAGCAGGACAGATTTCTCCTCCGGGTTTTCGGAGATCATGCCTTTGGTGTTTAGCAGTTCGGCCATGATCAGGCATTTGGCATCCACCATTCGGTTGGACTGCTCAAACAGCCGCAATACCTCTGCGACGGGCAAGGAAAACAAGGTTTCCGGGGGTAGCCCTATATACTGACCGGTCAAATCTGCGATCTCCGCGTCGCGTTCAACATCGGAGATCTCGCGGTTCATGATCCGCCGCACCAGCACCCCGAGTTGCTCGATCATCTGGATGATGTAGTCCTGACGAATCACGATCAAACAGCGGGTGTAAACGGGGGCAGAATCAATCTAATTTAACCATGCCTCCGCTTGGTGAGAACGGTGGGACCATATTATTGGTCGGCCTCGTTGGCGGCTTCAAACCAACTTCCGTAACTCGGGAGCGATTTGAAAGTTTCAGGCGGCCCCGGGTGGACGCGGAGCCGGGATGAAAACGGGTGAAACAAACCTGCATCTATCCCCTCCATTTTAAAGCTCCTTACCGTCCTAAACCGCTCAATAACGGAGTCTTTAGATTTTGCTTTCGGCTCCTTTTCAAGCGTCGACCCGCCTCTTAGGCACGGAACCGATCTACCGATTTTGTCATCCTCAATCGAAGGCCGCGAACGCTCTCGGCAAAGGCTATTCCGCAGGATAAAGGCACGGTCGAGATCAGGCGTGAAACACAGTTTTTACCAAAGGCTGCCTGATTTACCAAAGGGCATAAGCCCAAAGCACCAAGACGGGCGTTACTTATTTCGCTACACTCTAACGCCCATTTATCCAACCCAATGAATTCCTAGTTAACACTCCATTTGCGCTTCCTGCGCTTCGAGCTTAGTTCGGAGCCCATGAATCACTTTTCCCTCCTCTTTTCCTATGACCTTTTTAGCCGATAAGCTCGAGCGCTCGACGGATTTCCTCATTGGCGCGGAATTGGTTTCGACCCGCGGGACCGTTGAGGAGCCCCGGGCAGCGAAGACGGTGGCATTTGCGCATGAACTCGCGGCCTCTTCCCAAATAGACTGGGTATCGATCACCGATAATGCGGGCGGCAATCCAATGTTGGCGGCGGCGGCGTTGGCCGCTCCGTTCCGCGATACCAACCGCGAAGTGATCATCCATCTATCCTGTAAGGACTTTAATCGCAATGGGCTGGAGAGCCAAGCATGGCACTTGGCCAGTGAGGGCCTTAACAACATCCTGGTGCTGACCGGCGACTATTCCGGCACGGGAGTGAGTGGCGGCAGTAAACCCGTTTTCGATATCGATTCGATCGGCTTGTTAGGCCTGCTCGGCAAGATGAATGGAGGGCTCGATGTTTCCCGGCCGAACGCGAAAAAGCCCACGCAGCTCGCACCCACCCAATTCTATTCGGGCGCGGTGGTGACCAATTTCAAGCTGCATGAAAACGAGGTCATCCCTCAGCTGCTGAAGATGGAGAAGAAGCTCGAAGCGGGAGCTAAATTTATCATCAACCAGATCGGTTACGATTCCCGCAAGATCCACGAACTCCTCGTCTGGATGAAGCGCCGCGGTCACGGTGACGTGCCGTTGCTCGGCAATGTTTACGTGCTTAATCCCGGCGTGGCGAAAGTCTTTAGGACGCAAAAAATTCCCGGCGTAGTGATCTCCGAAGCGCTTGGCGAAATCTGCGAACAGCAGCGCGCCAGCGCCGACCAGGGAAAGCAATTTTTCCTCGAACTCGCCGCCAAACAGGTCGCGATTTATCGCGGATTAGGTTATCGCGGAGCCTACCTCGGTGGGGTTCACACGATTGCGGAAATCGAGCGCGTGCTGGAAATCGAAAAGAGCTTCGGGTCAGACGATTGGAAACAATTTGCCCGGGAGATTCGTTACTCCCGTCCCGGCGAATTCTTCGTCTTTGATGAAGATACCGAGACGGGTCTAGCCAATCCCGAAAAGCTGCATCCCGACTACGAAGGCTCGCTGCAGACGCGGCCGAAGACTGCCAATGTAAACCTCTCGTATCGCTTCTCGAAATTCACCCACGATCTGATGTTCACCCCCGGTAAAGGCTTGTGGAATCTGGGGGCCAAACTCTGCGGCAGTGCGAAGGATACGATGCAAGGACCGCCGGGGATGCATGCGGTAGAGCATCTCGGTAAGAGCGTGATGTTTGGCTGCAAGGACTGCGGTGACTGTTCATTGCCTGATATCGCTTTTCTCTGCCCCGAATCGGCCTGCGCCAAAAATCAGCGCAACGGACCCTGCGGCGGCACCCGCGACGGGAAGTGCGAGGTAGACGATTTCGAATGTATCTGGTCGCGCGCTTACGATCGGCTCAAATTCGAAGGCCGCGAACAGGATTTGCTCGCTCACGCCCCGGTGGTGCAGGACCAGAATCTACGCGGCACTTCCAGCTGGGCCAATACCTGGCTGGGGCGCGATCACCTGACGAAAAAACCGCTGGAATCCCACTCCAATGGCAAAGATGCCCTTGAAAAACCGACTCCAAGCTAGGGCTCTACCCGGGGCCTGCTCGGGGTGCCCTAGCCCAAGACGCCAACTCCAACATCCCCTGAACATTTCAAATAACAACCGATACCAATTAACCCCCCCACCCCATTAAATTATGAGCACCGAAAATCCAAAGAACCTCGAAGCGAAGCTTCAGCAATATTCCAGTCCCGTCGAAATGCTGCGCAGCGTGCCGACCGGCGGTTATCAATTCCCCGATAAACCGGAATACACCAACTGGCGCGATGAGCAGGAGGCCTGGCAAAACTCCGTCGTCTTCTTCGACCAATCTTTCCACATGAAGGATGTCTATTTCGAAGGACCAGACGTCATGCGCCTCCTGTCCGACGTGGCGGTGAACACGTTCAAGAACTTCGGCCCCAATAAGGCCAAGCAGATCGTGACCTGTAACCACGAGGGATTTGTGATCGGTGATGCGATTCTGTTCGGCCATGCGGAAAACAAGGTCAGCGTCGTCGGTCGTCCTTCCGTGCCCAACTGGATCGAATACAATGCCGTCGCGGGTAACTACGATGTGAAGGTCACTCGGGACGAGCGCAGCGTGAACAATGTCGGTGGCCGCATGATCTACCGTTATCAGATCCAAGGCCCCAATGCTCTCGACCTCATCAAGAGCGTTCACGAGGGCGAATTCCCTGAGATCAAGTTCTTTAATCTCGGTGATCTGCAGATCGCGGGCTGCAAGGTGCGCGCGCTCAACCACAACATGTCTCGCATGGGGGGACTGGAGTTGCACGGTCCCGCAGCGGATGGTGACGCCGTGCGCGCCGCCCTACTCAAGGCCGGCGCGGCGTTCGGCTTGGTCCAAGGCGGCAGTCGCTCTTACTCGACCGTTTCGCCAGAGAGCGGTTGGATTCCTTCGCCGATGCCGGCTATCTTCAGCGAGAAACTGAAGGCTTACCGGGAGTGGCTCCCGACCGATGGTTTCGAAGCCAATGCTTCCCTCGGGGGCAGCTTCAACTCCGCCAACATCGAAGACTACTACCAGACTCCTTGGGATCTCGGTTACGGTCGTCACGTGAAGTTCGACCACGATTTTATCGGCCGCGAAGCCCTCGAGAAACTCGCTGATCAACCGCATCGCCGGAAAGTATGGCTGCGTTGGAACAACGAGGACGTGCTCAAAATTTTCGCCAGCCAACTCGGCGACGGCGACAACTACAAATATATGGAAACGCCCAACGCCTACTACTCGACCCTGCCGTTCGATTCGATTCAGGCCGATGGCAAGCTGGTCGGTCTTTCCACTTACACCGTTTACACGACTAACGTTCGCGGCTGGTTCTCGCTCGCTATGGTGGATGATTCGGTCGCTGATGGAGCCCCCGTGTCCGTCGTTTGGGGCGAAGAAGAGGGCAGCCCTCGTCGTCCCTGTGTTGAGAAGCATATCCAGACTGAGGTGCGGGCCACCGTTTCCTATAATCGTTTGAATGAAGACTCCTGAACAGGCTCGTTTACGGCTGATTGCCTCCTGTCCCGAACGGATCGGAATCGTGGCTCGCGTAGCCACCTTTCTGGCCGAGCGGGGTGCTTCGATCACGGAGGCCAACCAGTATCAAGACTCCAGCACGCAGACTTTCTTCATGCGGTCGGAATTCGGCATCGACGGCGGTACTGATATTCTGCCGCAGCTCACTGCGGACTTTAAACCGATCGCGGACGAGCTGCAGATGGAATGGCGTTTGACCGATGCGAATCGGCGCCCGCGCGTAGTCGTGTTGGTCAGCAAGTTTGATCACTGCCTAGCTTACATGCTGCACCGCCGCAAGGTCGGCGATATGAACTTCGATATCCCCTGCGTGATTTCAAATCACGAGGATCTGCGTTCCCTGGTCGAATGGTATGGGATCCCTTACCATCACGTGCCGGTGCCGAAAGATTCGGCGGCGAAACAAGCGGCCCTAGAAAAAACAGCTGAGCTCATTGGCGCAGCGGAACCGGATACCATTGTGCTAGCGCGCTACATGCAGATTTTCCCGCCATGGTTATGCGAACGCTACCTGCATCGCGTGATCAATATTCACCACAGTTTTCTGCCGTCCTTTGTGGGGGCCAAGCCCTACCATCAGGCGGAAGAACGCGGCGTGAAACTTATCGGCGCGACCTGTCACTACGTCACCTCAGAGCTCGATGCCGGACCGATCATCGAACAAGATGTGACCCGGATCGGACACAGTGATACCATCAAAGATATGATGCGCCTCGGTAAGGATGTGGAAAACTCCGTGTTGTCCCGCGGGTTGCGCTACCATCTCGAAGACCGAGTGCTCGTGAACGGCAACAAGACGATTCTGTTCTCGAAATAACCCCCCACATCGCCGCCGGGCGATACGGGTAAGTCTCCGATGGCGCGGCGCGTGAAAACGCATCGTGCCATTTTTTTGCTCGGGCAAATCGGCCGTAAAAAGTTTACGCTTAATCACGGTGGTCATTAAACGAAATCTGTCCGCCGTGGCTGCCAGCTTTCCTCCCGCAAGAATTCGCCCCAAGGATTAAGCATTGCCTCCTTGAGCGCTTTCCTTGGGAGCGCCCCGGCCAACTCATCGCCGAGTTCCGACCATCTCCGCCTTAAAATCGCGCCCCTTGGTTCAGGCCCATCGGGAACCATCATGCCAGAGTTTCGGTCCCTTGATCAGGCCCTTGATCGATTCCCCGTAGCCGCGTTGGAGCGTAGCGACAACGTGGCCGGAACGCTCAAGAGAACGAAGTTAGTCCATCCGAATCCCAAAACCATGAAGCCATAGGCTGACCTCATTTCGTGACCCCTTCGACTGCCCTAACCGAAGAGGCTACCCGTTATCTACATGCACTAATCTTCCGGATTTATACACGCTTTGAATGCATTTCGCATTTTCTATATCCTCGATGGGGTTTTTGTAACATATCACCATATCTGCAAAAGCACCTACCGTTAAACATCCTCGCTTGCCATTCTCACCTATTAAAGAAGCGCCGCCCCGGGTTGCTGCCTTCAGAATAGCAGGCCCTGGTAATCCAGCATCTTTAAGCAATTTAAGTTCTTCATGAAAGGCATAACCGGGCACACACCTAGGCACCGGAGAATCAGTTCCGACGCCGAGGGAAACTCCCATTTCATATAATTTTTTAGTAAGAATTTCTAAGAATTTATACTGTTTTCTTCGATAATTTAGCGTCCCTTTCGGATATGGGGACATAGCCACCGTTTTACTCCATTCTTTCGCGACGTGTTGAGGGACATGTTTAAGATGGACCCGGGTGGCATTAGATATTTTATCACGCAACAAGACCCAATTTTTATAGACTACTAAGGTGGGCACAAGTGCAGTCTGGGTTCGCGCAAACTGATTCACTAGACTGTCGACCTTCAGGTCGGTTATCCTCAGCTCTGACTTAATTCGCAGAAGTTCACGTTGGATCTTCTCCAGCTTCGTCTTTGCTATATTTTTTCGTAAGTGCAGCTCGGGCCACTTAGGAGAACCCTTTGGCAATATGAACTCCAGCATACTCTCCGTGTGCTCGATACAATCGATGCCATCGTTTAAAGCGTCTTGGACTGTGTAGCCCCATTGAAGGTGGGCGGTAATTTTTAAGTTTAGTTTTTTAGCCTCCGTTACGAGATAGCGGCCAAGTGCCGTGCGAGTGCCTCCGTATATTTTGACCGTCGTTACTTTATGTTTCAGACACAAATCAAGTAAGCGCTGGATGTCTTTTCGACTGCGGGCACTGTAAGACCCGTCTTTATGATACGGATTTCGGCCCTCGACGAAAGGTGATGCTAAATAAATATGCGGACCAGCAATGACTGATAAATCTACCGCATCTCTAACCAATCGTTGCGAATATATATCGTCTCCCACACAGCGTATCGAGGTTATGCCGCATTTGAGATATTCTCCCATCGAGTGCAAAGCAGATATTTCAATTCCCCGGTAGCCATGCGCTAAATGGATATGCGAGTCGATCATCCCTGGGATCACGAACATACCTCGACAGGATATTCTTTGGTAATTCTTCTTGAGGGCAGTTTCCCCACGTGGTCGGCATTTATTTATTTCGCATATCTCATCATTTTTAATATAGATTGAGTGAAAAGGAACCATGGTAAAACTAACTGGCTCCAAGTATATGCCGTTGGTAAGCACTATTAAGTTCATATAAATATTATTTATGGTGGATTAAACGAACAGTTTATCGGCAGATATCTAACTTAAGGGGATTTTTATTAAGGAAGAGCGAGTCGAGGGGTTCAAACGCATAAATTAAAGAACTAGGCCCGGTTTTTTGCGCTGAGATGAGGCCGCCGTTGGTTGCTTTATTCGCTTCCCGATCTGTCATATTTGTCAAGAGTCAAGACCTACCGTCTTTTGACATCCTTATAGTAAAAGGGGAGTCCCCCTGGAGTCAGCAGTTAGGTATCGTGGTTTTGCCGAAGGTAGCGTCCCGTTGCCGCGATGGATTTTGAGCCCACTTTCGTCCGCAAGAACCAAGTAGAACAAAATGGCAGACCATAGCCCCCATCATTCGAGATTCGCCAACGCTGCAAAGTGGGCATCCCCGGCCTCCAACCCCGCGCCGTGCTGCCGCGCGCAGGCTAAGATTAGCAGGTCAATGGCGGGGCAGATCAGTCCGTTTTCCCGGGCTTTCCGAGCCAGCGCATACGCGGTCTCCCCAGTGGTCGAATCGATAAGCAACTCAGGCAAGGCATCCTTCATCTCACGCAACCCGCGTTTCCTTCCTGTCCCCTTTCGCTCCGTTCCCCAACTCCAGTCGGATCGGCGGAGCCCAACCGGCATCTCCAGACTGCAAAAGCGCGATCACCCAGTCTCTGGCCGACCGTGCGGCCGGAGCATTTCGATCCAAGATGAGGTATCGATGATCGTCATTGCGACTCAGAGAAGCGCATCTGCGCCCATGCATCCGGGATCATAAAATCGGAAAACGTGCCGACCATCTTGCCAATGCACTCATCCGTCGCCGCCGATTGTAATTTCCGATCGCCGTGAGAATCGCCTCTCGCTTGGTTTTCGCCCCCGTGAGTTCCAGTAAATCGACCAGAGCCTCGTCAGGAATATCGACAGTCGTTTTCTTGATTTCAGAATTCCTAGATTAGGATTTTTTTAAAAAACTTTAATTCGAATCTCTATGACGGCCTTCAATCGTAGAAATTTTTACTAGATAGGAATTTTTGAATATTCTGTGAACGATCTTCACCGCTGTATTATTCCCATCAAAGCCGTGCCGAACGCATCGCGCAGTGAGGTCGTGGGTTGGTTAGGCGACGCGCTGAGAATCCGCCTCAAAGCGCCTCCGGTTCAGGGTAAAGCCAACGCCGAACTCTGCCAGTTTTTCGCCAACGAGCTCGGGCTACCCAAGGACGCGGTCCGTTGGGTAACCGGCATTTCGGCTCGCCAGAAGCGCGTGGAAATCACCGGTATTTCAATCGACATCTTACGGGAACGTTTTCCCATCTAACGGTCTCACTCTCTTCTCATGTTCTGCCCGCGTTTCGTTTTAATCCCCGTTTTAGCCCTCGTTCCGAGCTGGGGAGTCACGGCGACCGAAACCAACCATAACGCGCCGGTTTTCCCGGATCAGGATTGTTGCACCCAAGCGGTCGTCGCACCGCCCGAGGCCAAACCCCTGCCCGCGGATATCGTTGATGAATTCAAAATCGTGTCCTGGAATATCGCCAAGGGTAACACCGATGGCTGGCTCGAGGATTTGCGCACGATCGCAGAAGGCGCGCAGTTGGTGATGCTGCAGGAGGCCGTGCTCATCGACGAGATGAAGCAGCCGCACGCCGAGCCCATCTACTGGTCGTTCTCCCCCGGCTACCGCACCGAGGTGTTCCGCAGCGGCGTGATGACGTTGAGCCGCGTCGAACCGACCATGATCTGTTCGCTGTCCTCGCGGGAGCCGTGGCTGCGCAGCCCCAAGACCACCAGCATCACCCAATACCGTTACGCCGCGGATCGCGATCCCGTGCTGGTCGTGAACATGCACGCCATCAACTTCACCTTCGGCGTTGCCGCCTACACCGCCCAGCTCGAAACCATCGGTGAAATTCTCCGGTCCCATCCCGGCCCGATTATTTTCAGCGGCGATCTCAACGCGTGGAGCGGTCCGCGGGCCAAAGCCCTCGCGTCGATGACCGCCCAACTCGGACTTGCCCCCGTGACCTTCGAACCCGATCACCGCGTGCGCCGTTTCGGGCGCGCGCTGGACTACGTTTTTGTGCGCGGTCTCGAAGTCCGCGATAGCCACACCGTCGAAGTCGAAACCTCCGATCATAATCCTCTCATCATGACCCTGGCCATAGCCGACTCCTGACATGCGACTCCTGCTGGCAACGATCACGAGCGTGATGCTCGGCGCTTTTCTATCGGCCGAGGAGACCTTGCCTCCCGCTCAACTATCGCCCGACCAAGAGATCACCTTGCTGATCTCGATCGTCGAAAACACCGATGCCACTTTCCATCGCAACGGTCGCAGTCATACCGCTGAGGACGGCGCCGACCACCTCCGGCTGAAATACCGTCGCGGCGCCAAATACGCCAAAACCACCGAGGTCTTTATCGCCAACCTCGCCACCAAAAGTTCGTGGTCGGGTAAACTCTACGAGATCGAATTCGCCGATGGTTCCCGCGAGCCATTCGGCGATTGGCTCACGAAGAAACTCCGCGATCTACGCACGGTTTCTCCATAAAGATGGGGGGGTGGGGAAACGCGTAAATCAAGACGTCGTATGTTGCCCATCAACGGCGAGGTGACCGACCAATAGGCTGCGACGACACGGAGGTCGTCTCTCCCGGGAGGGAGCGGCTCCCGTCCGGTGCGCAGGGTGGTGGTGTCTTCTCGTCTTATCCAAAACCGCCTAAGTCCGGGAATCC
>Ga0208413_1000816_pt1 | contig 21928 bp, 10 predicted proteins | sample AntAceMetag02UKD_FD_184761 | JGI IMG/M metagenome (GOLD analysis project Ga0208413, IMG submission 184761) | Saline lake microbial communities from Ace Lake, Antarctica - Antarctic Ace Lake Metagenome 02UKD (SPAdes) (version 2) | ecosystem: Environmental > Aquatic > Non-marine Saline and...
CATGGACCAGATTACCCTGCTCATCATAGAAATTGGGCGGCATAGAATAGTACGCCCGGAAGACGTAGATAGATGCATCGATCAGGTGCAGTGTGGTCATGAACGGAGGCGCTTAACCACCGCACTAAAAGTCAAACAAATTTCACCCTGGCAAAGGACCTCGCCTGTCACGAACACCATGGAACCTGTGACGCGATTCACCCGGGGGACGCAAGACACGACCTGGTCGAGTTCTGCGGCCGCCAAGAATTCACTACTAAAGCTAACAGTGACGCAACTTTCGCCGGAATAACCATTGGTGGCGGCCATACATAGCGCATAGTCGGCAAAGGTCATCAGCACACCACCATGAACCGTGCCATTGGTATTGCAGTGATGGGGTACCGTCAAAAACGCGCAGTCCATCTGATCTTCAGCGCGCCGAAAATAAAAGGGCCCAATATGGTCTTCGGCTGGGTCAAAGCCCGGTTCAGTTTGATAGTCAATGGGTAACATCAGTGGGTAGGACTAGTCCGGCAATCTTTCATAGCAGGTGATTCTATCATACGACTTGCCCTGTTTATGTTCATCTCTGGAGAGGTTGGAGAGCGAATAGAGGCTAGCAGCAAACCTGGCTGCTCGACCATCAAGGCCCCGTTCTACTTTTTTTATGGCGGCACCGCGAATGGCCGCGCGGAATGGCACGCTATCGTAATCCTGAAGTACGAGATTATCAGCACTGACCCGAAAGCGGATGCCGAGCGCTTCACTAAATATCCATTCAAGCGCCTGGGGATGTATCTCCACCTGCTCAAAGCATTTTTGTTGGTGCCAGTTGCGTTCACCCTGATACCAATAGCCATAGTCATCGAGACCACGCCGATGCGGCCCAGCAAGGCACCAGTGCGCAACTTCATGTAGGGCACTTGATACATAGTCATAGCAAAAATGGACCTGGCGCGGCCCATCGTCACTGACTTGATAGAAGGGTTCGTTAGTGCCGCCGACCAGTCGGGTTTGATGGGTACTATGAAAACAATCGTTGAATATCGAGACGACCTGATCTGCTTTCACTTTCGGCACTGTCTGTGTTTTCAACACTATCAGGGTTCCACGTCGGAATCCGGTAAACAGACAACGGATGACAGCCGCTCAAAGTAAGGGCGAGACAAATAACGTTCGCCGGCGAGCAAATGGTTAAGGTACCAGCTCGCGGGTCTTAACCCCGCTGCCAGATAAGCTTGATTGGCTATATAGACCCAGGATTGGACTATCGCCTGAGAGGTTTGAACCGACACAAGGGTACGATCGTAACGCACGGGATAACCCTCGAACGGGTCCATCGCCTCAATACCACGATCGTCCTCCAATGCATATAGAAGCCCCTCGACATTATCGTTATCAGAAATTTCTATGTTGGCAGAGGCTGCGCCGGGGTAAATCGTCGACCGCTTGTTGAAGACCAAACGATAACCTTCGAGCATGCCGGCCTCGAAGCCAGAGAATGGCATCTGGCGCTTTTTGACTCGAGCAGTATTCATATTACTGCCATAGGCGAAGTAGTAATGCATGGCGGGGCAACCTAGCCTTTCTTGATCCAGTAGCGGTATTCCACATCGTCAGATTCTTGCTGCAGCAGCTCATGATTGAGGAATTTACAAAATTTGGCAAAGTCCCAGGAGGTTGACGGGTCAGTCGCGACAATCTTGATGACCTGACCACTGGTCATATCCATCATCTTATTTCTGACGACCATAAGCGGCTCTGGGCAACGAAGCCCCCTGGCGTCCACTTCAATATCTGCTTCCAATGTCATGAAATCCTCGGTTTTTCGCAGAATTCGTCTAGAATGATGGTTCCCTTTGGCGGGGTGAGCAGTATAATCCCCTGCTAAATTTTTTACACGCTGCAGAAAGCTAATGATCCGCGTACTGATAGAGAGACAAATCGCCGAAGGGCTCGCACATTACTACGACTGTACCATCAAGCGTACGGTCAGCGCTGTGGTAGCCGCGCCTGGCTGTATTTCCGGTGAGTCTCTAAAAGATGCAAACAACGCCAATCGCCGTATTGTCATGTCCAAGTGGGAATCTATGGAAGATTGGCAAACCTGGTATCAATCAGATGCACGCCGCCGCGTCATCGCAGAGATTACGCCGATGCTCGAGGACGGCGAAAAAGTCACCATGCTCGAGCTGACGTCAGTTACTGGTTAAGGGAGCGGCTAGCTACCCGTCTCTTTACCCGTCACTTTACCCGTCACTTCACCAGGGTAACGAGACAACATATACACCGCCAGATTCTCTCGCTGCTGATCGCTCATCGGGAACACTGGCATCGGTGCAACAGGACGCTTAAAGTAAGCTGCCAGCCCCGCTACATCGTACTTTTGCCCCAGGCTCTCAAGCCTCTTTAGCGCATTATTATTGTCGGCATGGCAACCCACACACTGGTATTGATTGTAGATGACTTCCCCAGCTGACTCCGCCACCGACCGCGCCGCGGCATCAAGATGCGCCAGACTCTCTTCAGCATTGAATGTTGGCGCAGCAACACCCGTTACCGCGTAATTTTGTGGCATCGAAGGTTCACCGTAAGCAACCCGGTAGACCACATTCGCATAGTCATCGGCGACGTAAAACGCACCGTCAGGACCTTGCGTGACTTCAGCCGGCCGACCGACGGTGACATCGTCTTTTAAGAAGCCCGTCAAAAAATCCTTCGAGGTAATGTTACCGCTCTCATCCCAATGCAATGAGACAACCTTATAACCATCTTTTTTACTTCGATTCCAAGAGCCATGCAACGCAACAATGGCGGCATTTTTATATTCCGCAGGAAACACATCGCCACGCACAAACTCCATACCCAGCGGGGCATTATGCGCATTGAAATCAAAAGCAGAGCCAATTGAGCGCTCAATTATCGCTTCATTACCTGCACCAAAATCTGGATCAGGGATTTTTGCCCCGTTGGCATAGGGCCAGCCGTAGTGTTGGCCTTCTTGTACCAGATTCAATTCACAGGGCGGAAAATCGTCACCCAACATGTCTCGGCCATTGTCCGTTGCATAGATTTCTCCATCCGCAGGCGACCAATCAAAGCCTGCACTGTTTCGCAAACCCTCAGCAAATAATTCTTCACCTGTACCATCCGGCGCATATCGAACCATGGCTGCTCGACGCTTATCCACTTCAATACAGGCGTTGCAAGAAGAACCCATGGTCACGTACATCATGTTGTCAGGACCAAACCGCAGGGTCTTTTTCCAATGATTCTCACCGGGCGGTAAGCCCGTCACCAACCGTTCGTAATCACTCGTCAAACTACCGGTCTCGTGGTCAAATCTGACACGACCGATCGCGTCGGTTTCTGCGATATATAGCCAACCCTCATAAAAGTCGATGCCGTTGGGACCATTGAGTTCATCAATCAAGACCCTAGATCCATCTGCGGCACCATCACCATCAGCATCAGGCTCAAGAATCGTAATTTGACCGTTATTAGGATTGGCCACCAGCAAATGACCACCGCGAGAGAAGCGGAGCACGCGGGCGTTGGTAACCTTGCCATAAAGGCTTAACGAGAAGCCTTCTGGCACAATCAGTTGAGCTCGTAACGTTTGATCGTCTGCCTCGGATTCACCCAGAGGAACGTTTACTGCACCCACGTAAACCTTTACAAATATAAACAAGCCGAGCGCGATCACTACAATTGCGCCGAGAAGATAACCTAACCATTTCATAATCGCTGTCCGATAAAATTATTGATACTTCAATTCTTCTTGAAGTTTATGAGCTTCAGAGACCACATAACCCTGGATAGCTGAAGCATCGTCTTCGGTCAATACGTCTTTGAACCCGATCATGCCATTATTTCTAAGCAGACCGTCCAACACAATTTCTTTGAACGCGAGATGCTTGGCCGTTGACATATGGCGCAGGTCAGGAATCACGCCACCACCCTTCACACCAGCACCATGGCAGACACCACAATAGCGTGCATAGAGCGCGCGACCTTGGCCAATTTGCTCTGCTGAAGCCGTAAGCGCCGGTGGTTTAGGAATGGGTCCTTCTGCTTGAACCGGCGGTAGTGATTTATCGCCCCCTATTTTGAACGTTAGAATCCGACCACGGTTTTTTTGTTTGAGCTTTTCGGCTGCACCACCACTCGCGAGGGCAAACGCACCACCCCAACCCGCCACAACGGTCACATATTGCTCACCATCCACAGTAAAAGTAACCGGTGGTGCAATGACACCCGTCTGGGCATCCATTGACCAGAGCTCTTCACCATTATCGGCTCGGTAGGCTTTGAACATGCCTTGTGAGGTGCCCTGGAAAATCAGGTTGCCCGCGGTTGTCAGCATACCGCCATTCCATGAGCCGGCATGCTGAATACGCCAGACTTCTTCCTGCTTGATGGGGTCCCAAGCAGAAACATAACCGCGCAACATGCCATCAATGCGATCAGCCACGCCCTTGTCGGGTAGCGGAATATTTAGCCTGGTATCAATCGCCAAATTCCACTTATCTTCTTCATAGAAGAACTCTGGTTCATTGCCATAGGCAAAGGGAATATCCAGCGCCGGAATATACACCAGCCCAGTGTCTGGATTAAATGCCATGGGGTGCCAGTTATGACCGCCGTAGGGAGAAGGCTTATGAAACGCGCCTTCGATCTGCTCATCGGTCATCTGCTTTAAGGTGGCAACCTGCTCATCTGGCGTCATCGCCGCAAGCGGGTTTGAGGCTTGATATCGCGCGTTAGGCGTTTCAACGGGACGGCCAGTTTCAGGATCAATGTGGCTCGCCCAGGTCACTGGAATATAGGGTTCGGCAGAAATAAACTCGCCGGTGACTCGATCTAGTACATAGAAGAAGCCATTTTTAGGGGCTTGCATGATGACTTTTCGCAACTCACCATTGATCTCCAGCTCGGTCAAAATCATATGCTGAGTGGCGGTATAGTCCCAGGAATCACCCGGCGTGGTCTGGTAGTGCCAGACGTATTCACCGGTGTCCGGATTTAGAGCAACGATAGAAGAAAGATACAGATTGTCGCCGCCACCGGGACTACGAACAACCCGGTTCCAGGGCGATCCATTACCAACGCCTACATACAGTAGGTTTAAATCAGGATCGTAGGCAAAACTATCCCAGGCTGTGCCACCGCCGCCCAGTGCCCACCATTCTCCGGTCCAAGTTTTTGCCGCGGCTTCCATTGCGGGCGACTCAAAGCCATTGTCAGGGTTACCGGGAACGGTATAGAAACGCCAGACTTCTTCTCCGGTCTCTGAATCGTAAGCTGTCACATAACCGCGAACGCCATACTCTGCACCGCCGTTACCGATGATCACCTTGTCTTTGACAACTCGCGGCGCGCCGGTAATGGTATAGGGCAGTGTTCGGTCAATGGTATTTACATCCCAGACTTCCTTACCGGTCACCGCATCAATCGCCACCAAACGGCCATCTATGGTGCCGACATAAACCTTACCTTTCCAAACCGCGACGCCGCGGTTAACAACATCACAACAGGCCTTTGCGCCCCAGGCTTTTGGGACTTCTGGGTCGTACTGCCAGATTAGCTCACCGGTGCGCGCGTCATGAGCAAACACCACGCTCCAGGAACCGGTGGTGTACATAATGCCGTCGATCACAATGGGGGAGGCTTCAAGGCCACGATTGGTGCCGGTATCAAAATACCAAGCAAGACCTAGCTGATCAGCGTTATCGGCACTAATTAGCGTAAGAGGACTATAACGGCTCTCATCATAGGTGCGTCCGTGGGCGAGCCAGTTACCGGGCTCGCTGTCTGCATTGATAATCCGCTCGCCATCGAGGCTAGCCGTCGCCTCTTCAATACGCTGCTCCATCAAGACTGAACTATCCGTTGAACTACCGGTTGAACTGACGCCTGCTGGCGTTGCCGTGGGGCTAGAGTCGTTGTTGACCACCAGGTATGCGACGATCGCAAGTGCTAACAGCAGTCCAACTACCACAAGGTTTTTCATTATTATTTTGCCTGTTTTTAGAATTGTGAATGGCGTTTGATGCCGATGCTAACGGAGCGACCCAAAGCCTACAAGCAGGCCACAAAACTAGCCGCCGAAAGCCTATGTGTCACCAGCTGCCGTCTGTCGAGTATCATCGACCAGTGGTTCAGGAATCATCTGTAACTTATTGATATTGATTACATAATGTTTACAAATGAAGTGCAGTACGTGCTCGCCATGAACTACAATAACGCGATAAATTCCTCTCGCTTCAATATGATGCTGAAACACTGCTTGTGAATGCTGTGAAATTGTCAAAGCGCTTATGCCAAAAGGGCATCCTACTCGTAGGCCTGCTAGCTGTCCTACTTGGAAGCTCGCTGACATTTGCCGCCACGGGTGGCGACAACGTTATTCTTCGCAAAACCTACTCTGGCAATATCGACTACGTCGCCAACGGCGCGTCTTTTCGGCTCGACCCCAATGACACCGATGCCTGCTCATTCCCTACAGCACCAATGTCTTCTACCGTTAGTATTGATATCCCGGTCGGAGCCGATGTAATCGACGCCTATCTCTACTTTGCCGGCTCTGCAGAAGGGCTCACCATCAATTTGGATACCCAGAGCTTAACGCTCAATGGCATCCCATTGAATGTCAGCGCAGGATTCAACGAGATTGACTATATCGAGCTTGAGGACGTTGTGCGTGACGGGATCGACTTCTTCGGTGCGCGTCGTGATGTCTCGAGCATCGTCACTGGCCCTGGCGCTTATACCTTCGCTGGCCTAGATGTTTCTCAAACTGCCTTTCGAGCGACTAACCAGACTTGCCTGGGTGCCTGGGGCCTCGTGGTGATATATGAAGATACGTCCATCGCACAAATTCGAGTCATCAACCTCTTCGATGGGTTTCAGTTCTACCAGAACGATACCTTCGACCTGCAACCTCGAAACTTTGTGGTCGATAGCGTTACACCGGCAGGAAAGATGACTCACTTCAGCTATGAAGGTGACGAAACGCTGGCCACTGCTGGTGAGCAATTTCTTTTTTCACCAGACAGTATGACCTTTACACCGCTCCCAGACCCACCACCGGCATCAGGCTCTGGCCTACCTAATAGTGTTGATAACCAATACGACAGCACCGTAACTGGACCTTCACCCTTTTTTAATCGCGCAGACGAATGGGGTTTAGATATCGATACCTATTCCCTAGATGGGCTACTCAGCGGTGGAGATTTTGAAGCCATTACCCGCTACAACACTGGGCAGGACCTGGTGATACTGATGGCTGAAGTTATCCAGATTGATAACAAACCACTGGCTGACATTGAGGTGACGCTGAACGACATAGGGACCTTCCAAACCGGCACCACGAACAGCGCGCAATACCTTATTTCTGTGCAGAACAATGGAGACGGAATCGTCGGCTCGACGACGGCCTTCGCCGAAGGTTTTATGCATGTCTACAATACTCTACCAGCCGGCATCTCAATTGACAGCCTGGGCGATATCACTGCTCCCGGTTGGGATTGTACAGATACCCTCCTAGATCCTACCAATCAAGTGCTTTGCACCTACGATCTATCGAGCTTGAGCGATAGCAATGGCAACTTCATCGGCGATCTCAATCCCGGCGAGTCTTTGCCCGATATCTTAATCACCGTTGACATTGCCACACCGGCGAGCCCTGTCACCAGCATCGCGTACGTTACAAACTGCGGTAACGACCCGGACACCTGCACAACCTTTGACAACAAACACAATGACTCGACCCAATTTGACCCTATCAACTTTTTTGAATCTACCGAAGACCTGTTCGACATCGTGGCGAAGTCCGGTGTAAACAACAACGTCGACGCGGAAGTCACGCCAATCGTTACGGGAATACCCAGCGACCTCTCAACTTCGACAAAAAGTGTGGCAGGTGGCACCAACGGCACGGTGCAACCAGGAGACGTGCTGACCTATACGATCACCCTGACCGAAAGTAGCGGAGTGACCGATGCCCTTAACGTGACTCTCACTGACACCATTGATCCAGACACCAACAATTATGTTTTTGGCAGTAACACCTGTGGCGGCGGCAGCGGCACATTTAGCGTGGGTGTATTGACGCTGCCGGGGAATACTGTCACTGCCGGCACAAGTTGCGTTGTAACCTTCAATGTAACCGTACCTATTTCTGCAAATACCAGCACGTCAATTGATAATACAGCAGACATCACCAGTACTAATGGCGTCGGGGCAACACCCGCAGCGCCAACGCTGCTGGTCGCAGGCGTCGCCACCGGGTCAAAGATTGTTTACTTCGACGCTCTGGGCGGCAGCCCCATTCTGACTCGAAATGCACCGAGCTCTGATTCTACAATCACGCTTGCTAACGGCGCATCGACGACGCTTACATTGTCACCCGTGCTTACCAGCGCTCTGCAGATTAACGGAGGTATAACGCCCGTTTCTCTTTGGGTCGAGGCTTCGGCAAATGCCAGTGATTATTCGGTCACCGTAACATTTGATACTCCAGTGTCTGCGCCTAGCAGCGATACGCTGTCTGGTGTCACGATGACAAGCGGCTCTGGCAACGCCCAGCTATTCCCCCTCCAAATAACAAATGGCACTATCAATCTGCTCACTGGCCAGGCACCCACACTACAGATTACTAACAACAGCCCAAACAACATCACCCTTCATGCGCTGTTGAACAGCATTGATTCAAAAGCTGTGATTGATGCAGAGGATGTGATCAATGTAGATAGTGTCTTGTTCTTCTCAGATTTATTGCGAACTATTCCGGTCATTACACCCGGCACGATTGACGCTGGCGAAACCATCTACATCGAAGCCACTATCAGTGACCCCTTTGGCTTCGAAGATATTACGGATGCCAGGCTTACGCTGATTGATCCTAATCTCGCAAATCAGCTGACCAATGTGGGTATGGGAACAGAAGTCGCCAGCACCGCTGGCACGAAGACCTACGCCTATGCCTATTCGATACCCGATGCGACCTCGATTGGTCCAGGTATCTGGGTTGCGCAGGTCACCGGTTTAGAAGGTAATGAAGGCACAGTCACCCACACTGAAGTTAACAATTTCACAACCGCAGCTCCGAGCGTTTCTGTCGCCTATACCGTCGATAAACTGACCGCCATACCAGAAGAAACTCTGACCTACACCATTACCATTACCAATGGTGGCGGCTCGACCAGCCTCGACATTTCCCAACTTATACCCATCGGTACAAACAATGTGTCAGTCATTACTTTACCGAGCGGCTCCGCTGCTCTTACTGGTGGCACGACACTGGATATCCAAAACATCAATGCCGGCACAGGCACCACCGTCGTTGAGTTCACGGTAGATGTTCTGGGGGGCGCACAACCAGGAGATCTCATTGACCATACAATCTCTCTCGATAACATGGGCACCATCGTCCAGGACATCGCACCATCTGTTTTGATCAGTCCGTTCGGCTTCGCTAGCGGTAACAAACCCATATATGCTGACGCCCTCAACACGGCACCTCGTTTCGATCGCACCGAGCCCACGACTGACACTACGACAACGATTGCCAGCCAGGGTGGATCGCAGTTATTCACCATGTCGCCGGTGTTACAAAGCGCACTCACCCTGGACGCGGGTGACCTCACAGCGTCCATTTGGGTGAGTCGAGGTAACAGCAGTTTCGCGGGGCAGCGTATCGTTGAGGCAACCCTAGGTTATAACGGTGCGTTGAACGGCACGATTGGCACTGACTCCGTCACGATTCAACTCGCAGGCGGCGCGCCCAATGCACAGTATTTGCCGTTCACCTTTAATCTCGGCTCCGATCTTGACCTGCCGGCCAACACTTCGCTGACATTAACCATTACCAACGATACGACGATAACGGGGGAGACGATTACGGTCCATAGTCTGCTCAGCAGCGAAGCGAGCCTCATCTCCTTAAATGCGAGCTCCCCTTTAAACCCGCTTTCACCGCTAACCATCACCGTGATTGAGTACTTTACTGACAGTGTGGACAGTGCCGGTGTTGCAATAACTGAAGCCGCCCCTGGCGAGACCATTTGGGTGCGTGCGACGGTGTCGGATCCGTTCGGTCGCGATGACATTACCGGCGCCACGCTTACCATTGAAGATCCCAATGCTCTGGAAACTTTGGCTGCGACGTCTATGAACGTGCCAACGACTCAGCCCGCATCAACGGCAGAAAAATATTTTGAATTGAGTCATCTACTATCAGCCGAACTTGGCGATTGGACAACGACTGTGACCGCGGTCGAAGGGGCTGAAGGCGTTGTTTCAGAAACGGATAGCGCGACCATCAACGTCAACAATAATGTGCCAGACTTAACAGACTCCTTTAAAATCGTGTCGAATACTACCACCGCTGACAATAACAATAATAATCCTGGGGACACGCTTCACTACGCCATCGAGCTCATCAATTCAGGGCTCGCTGCTGCGACCGGCGTTGACGTCACCGATAACATTCCAACCAACACCTCGTTTGTCAGCGGTACATTCACCATTGATACTGTTGTACAGACGGACCCCGGTGATCCTATTACCCTGACTGGACTCACGGTTGCCGCTGGCAGCACCGTGACGATTGAGTTTGATGTGACCATCGATGGTGGAACCACAGTCGGCAGCCTGATCAGCAACAGTGCTTTGATTGAAAGTGACGATAACGCTGATATCACAGTGAATGCTGAGGACCTACTCCTCGCAGGACCACCGGCAGTCGGAACAAAACTGTTCTATCTAGAGAACCTCAATAGCAGCGCAATCATCACGCGTGTGGAGCCCCAAACAAAAGATGATATTGATTTTGTATTTTTGGATAATGCAGGTGGTTCAGTCACGATGGATCTGGATGTTCCGCTCCGCAAGGACATCAGCATAGACCCGGTTGATGGCGATATTATCGTCACACTCCGGGTCGAAGGCTCTAACGCAAATAACAGAAATCGGAATACGACCGTCACACTGGGCTATCAAAACGGCGGCCCCTTTACAACAATCGGCTCCCAGACGCGATTTATACGATTGTTCACAAACAATATCACGACCGAAGTCTTCACGATCCCCGTCAGTTCTGTCATCAATATTCCGACGGGCAACCAACTACAATTAACCGTCACCAACAATCACGCCGGCAACCGAGATATCAACCTTTATAGTTATGATGAGGAAGGCGATTCTGTCAGATCTAGAGTAGCTCTGGTACCAAGCCCCGTGATTAACGTTGACGAAATTTCGTTTTGGACGGATACCATGGGTGCTGGTACTCAGGTCACTAACGTCAACCCAACCGTGGCCACGGACATCTATGCCAAGGTCGTCATCAGCGATCCATTTGGTGAAGCTGATATTCAAGCACCAGATGCTGCGACAAACCCGACCACCATCGTCATTACTGATCCAGACACAAGTGCAACCAACGAAGGCATCAACACAGCCTGCACAGCGCCTTGTTATGCCTATGATGGCGAAGATACAATCAATGACGTTGCCGGCGATGCGACGAGGACGTTTTACTTTATTGTGCGCCTAACAGCGACGCCACCGGCGACACGCGGTACCTGGACAGCACAAGTGACGGCTAACGAAGGTTTAGAGGGAGATATCTTCCACGTGGCAGCGGATGATTTTACGACATCGTTAGATGCCAACCTTTCGACCAGCACAAAGACACATGACGCCGTGGGTGATATCGGTATAGGCGACATCGTGACCTACACTATTACGTTGAACAACACGGGCGGTGTTGACGCGGATAACGTCACCTTCTCAGATACCTTACAAACAACACCGGTCGAACTGACCTTCAATAGTGCCTCGACAACCTGTACCGATGAACTTGCCGCCGCATTGCCGAGTCCAGCCTTTTCAGCTGGCGATGTTACCTTGTCCAATATCTCTGTGACTGCAGCTAGCAGTTGTACCATTACGTTAAGCGTGACAGTCGGCGCTGGCACCGCGGGTCAGCTGATTAACAACAGCGCTAACATCGTCAATCCAAGCGGCGCCGGCGCTACGCCTGCCGCACCGACGATCATTTATCTTGAATCTCAAATACCCATCGCCGGTAACAAACAGCTTTACCTGGATAATCTTGACTCGGGCACGCGCAATCTCACACGAACCCAACCGACCAGCACCACTCAGGTAACGATTGCGAGCCAAGACAATTCATTAACGATAGACCTCGCCGCGCCAACAACCCGCATTATGGAGCTCGCGAATGGGTCGATTGCTGTCTCGCTGTATCTTTCGGAGTCAGGAGCGGGTGCAAATCGACAAACCTATGTTGAACTCTTCGTGGATCCAGACGGCGGCGGTGCGTTACCGTTCCAAAGTATCGACAGTGAACAACAGAACCTTAATTTGACGGGCACGCCATCAAAGCGAACACTGAGCCTGACCTATGCCCCTGGTTCAGGTCTGCCATTGTCTCTAGGTGTGGGAGCTATTTTTAGACTGTTCATTGAAAACAGAACCAACCAGGCTGGGCGGGACTTGATCGTCAATTCAGACTTTGGTGGATCCTACTCTGAGTTAGTGATGCCGCTTATTAATCCGATTGAGGTGACCGAGCTTAAGTTCTATGACGCCAGCGCAACTGACACCGGCGCCGGCGCTGCTAGTTGTGAGGTCACCTTTAGTTGCGGCGCCGAAATCGATCCCGGGATTGTTGTCACCGGTAGCACAATTTGGGCAAGAACAACGATTGCCGATGGTTTTGGTGCCTTCGATGTGAACACCGGCTCACAAAATTGTGATGGCGTCACCGTTGATAACTGCCCCACCATTACCGTTACGGACCCCAGTAGCGGCAGCAACGTTTTTAATATGGTATTTGTGAATGCACCCGATACTTCATCACGCCAGTATGAATACGAGGTCAATCCAACAGGCTTCGGGCTCGAGGGTATCTGGCAGGTGGAGGTTGAGGGTAGTGAAGGTATTGAAGGCGTTGTTTTGGATACTGCAGTCAACACGTTTGAAAGATTTGGGCAGCCGACACTGACAATCGTTAAGCTGGTCGAAGGGCTCGCTACGACAACGAAGTCACCTAACACCATTGCGTCCTACACCAATAACGTCTCCAATACAGGGCTCGGCCCAGCAACAGGCGTAGTGCTAACGAATCTGATGGGTGATTTTGTAGATCTTGAGCTAGTAAATAGTGGCGGCACCTGGACAGCGCTGTTCAGCTTGAGCGGGTTGTACACAGTTGCGACGGAAACCTTTTCCACCGATGGCAGCAATTTCGCCTACGATCCAAATACAACAGGCATCTGCACCTTACCCACTGCCTCTCCTTGTTATGACCCTGCCATCACGCACTGGCGCATCCTGCTCAACGAGAACATTCCCATAGGCGATTCTCTTACACAAGGGTATCGAGCAAGAATCGAATAGGCACTCAAGCGCTGACCTGCGGCATCGCGACGCATCATTCTTTTCGAACTTACGAGTTACCAACCAAATTTGAGTCGGCAGGTGATTGATTTACCACAGCTCTCGCTACTGATTTCTTTCCTGCGCTCTCCCATTATTCCAATCCGCCCAATACACTAAACAGACAGAAGGAACGGCTTTGCGTGAGCCTATCTCTGGTTCTGTTAAGAGCGGTGATAAAGTTGTTTCGAAAAAGAAAACGAACGCCGGCCTGGGTACGGCAGCGACAAACCTGGTATGGATTAGTTACCCATCAAACCAAGAATACTATTCGCCGTATTCTGATCAAACTTAACCCGATACTTTAAGAAGATGCCCTCGGATGTATATTCCGAAGCACTGAAGTCTTCATCCTGGAAGCCATCAAAGTTGTAGCCCATAGAGACCCAGACGTTTCGCGCCATGTTGTAACCAACGGAGACTCCGTAGGAGTAGTCTGAAACATTGGAGTTATAGCTGTTATAAAGACTGCCTTGGAAACCGACATCCCATTTGTTACTGAGGTCATGACGGACTTCCATACCGTATAGATCGGTGAAGCCGCGATATTCATCGTCATCAAAATTATCGACCACGTATTTTAATCCATATTGGAACGCGATCTGCGTGTCGTCGCTGAGAATGTAGTTAGCGTTGAGATTGTTTATAACCTTCTGCGATGTGAGATCAAAACCAACGTTTTGACTTTGGTTATGCTGTAGATCTAGTCGATTAAATACTGTCCAACTACTATCGTTCGGTCGAAAGGAGTAGCCCAGCTGAACATCCATGGACGTCGACTCCGAATCAGCCGAATCGGATCGCTGTACGTTGAGTTTTGCTAATAGTTGCTGCCCGTCGTCAAGATTGTGGATGACATCACTCACAAGGTTTATTTTGTCTTCAGAATCAGCATCGCGATACTCGACCCGTGTCGACCAGTCCCATGCATCCTTTCTGAATTTCGATCCAAACGTGACCGACGTAAAGTCATCACTGCCGGGGCTCGAAAAAACCGTCGTGACGGTTAGCCGGGGCGGCGCTTTGCTGACATTTTTGATTGTCTGTGATCGATCCACACCAAAATCGAAACTCCAATTTTCGTTGAGATCGAAGCGTTGCTTTAGGCCAGCAACCGCAGCCAAGCGCTGAGAGTTTTCTTCGTCTCTTTGCTCAACCGATGTGACAAATTCAGCGCCTGCCCACAACCGCGAGCTTATGCCGATTCTAGTACCCTGAGTATCTTCTGCATCGCCCCAGCTAAACTCTTGCTCCGCTTTCAATGTGATGCCGTCAGTCAACTTGTAATCTAGCCCGACACGCAACCGTTTCGGGAAATCGCCAACTTCGCCTTTCCCACCGACCGGGGTATCGGCATTCGCTGATAAAACTAGCCGACCATCTAGGACACGGTAACTACCGCCCACTAATAGTTGATTCGAGACCTTATCTACGCCACCTGAATCTGACATTGAGGTTCTAAGCCCCGCAGTAGCCGAATACTTGTCACCCTGCATCTGCAGGTTTGTCGTTGCCACATCGACATCGGAACCAGTCGCCAGATCCGAATCTCGATACAGGTCACCCGCAACCTCGATTCCTTCGACAACCTTGTATTTGACCCTAACACCCATCTTTCGCGTGCCGGATTCACCGGCATTTTGTTGCCCTAATCCAAACGAACCTTGCTGTTCTCGGACATACGCCATGGCATCTACCTCGCCCGTTCGGCGCGTAGCCTCCAATACGTAAGAACTACCGTCTGAATCGACACCATTGACCGTGGATTGAGAACCCGCGATTTCAGCACGAATTTTTGTTTCGTCGTCTAGTTGATACTCGAGATCGAGACCGGCCAGTTCACTCTCTCGTCCTTCAACCCCTTCCTTGACTAATGTAAGTCCAACTTCAAGCGCGTCGTTCGGCTTATAGGCTATTCTCCCTCCGGTATTAAGTTCGTCGGTGCCATCACCATCCACCTCATAATCCACCACAATGAATACTGGATTGAAGGCATTATCCTGACTGAAGATTGGTTCTTTGAAGAACATCGTACCGGCGTCGTAATCAATGTTGTAATCGATGAACCGTCTGAGTTCTTTAGTATCAAGAATATCTTGCGACTGAAAACGATCGCGGGTTTCGAGTGAGATCTTTTCGCTGTTAATCACAATCCGATTCGTTGACAGTCTGTAAATGCCTGAAGTGCCGTCGCCTCTGATTTCATCTTTGATGAAACCTTGATCGGTCTTGCTGGCAAAAAGAACGACCTCGAAAGTGTCATTGGAGAATTCAGATTTTAGCCCATTCAGGCTTCTAGAGTATGAGGTCAGCTCCCCGCCGCCCAAACCCGTTGTGAAATCTCCAAACAGCGCGTAAAACTGCTCCTTCTCAAGCTTCAAAAAGAGCTTCTCCTGACTAGCCGCATCGTACTGCACAGCAGATCTATCGCCATAAAGGGTGTAATAAGCACTAGGGTCGATTGATTGTTCGAGAGCATCCTTCTTTTCTTTCGCTGTGTCGTAAGCCATCGTTAGGACGAATTCGCCCTTCACCTGCCCCTTGGCATAAAACGCGACCCGACCGTCCGTATCAACCTCGTCCTTTAAGCCGGCATCTTCGGCGTTCACCATGTTGCCAGAAATACTATTATAGGCAGCAGTGCCTTCGGCTAAACCAACCATGATCCACTCGCGTTTTTCCGGCGCCGCAAACACCTCAAATTCTTTTTCAAATTCATTGTGGCTTAGAGTGAACTTATAAGTCCCGCTTACCGAAACTGGATCAAATCGAAGCAGACCATCTGCGGCAATCTGAACGAAATTAGAATCGGCTATCTTGGATAAGTCCGTCAGGGAAAGATTACTAATATCGCGCTTTAGCTGGGAATCTGTGAGTTTCATACGATAGCTAATCCCGAGAGGTTCGCCAGCTTCATCATACAAAGCCATCTTGACAGTAACCGGCGTACGTCCATCCGCCACGTTATCACCAGCAGAAACCAGTTTGGCTGTAAAAAGTTCGCCAACACGCACAATACTGACCGTCTCGGAAAACCTTGAATTACCAAATGGTCCAATGCCTTCGAAGGTGATGGTATGCGCACCAGGGTCTCCAAAATCAACGCCAATATAGCTATACAGAGTCTTACCGGTACTTTCATCAGCTCTCTTAAAGCCGATTCTTTCCGCAGAAATTTCTACGCCATCCAATATAAGCCTCGGCTGCAAGCGACTGTCTAGATCGACTTTAACGGTGCGAGTTGGTAAACCCAATCGTTCGCCATCCAGGAGATTAACGAAGCCTTGTACATTAGGATCACGAACGATTGACGCTGCTGTCTGATTCAAAACCTTATCCCAACTACCAACCGCAACACCTGTCGCCGAGGAACTTAACTTATCAAAACCACCCATAAGTCGGTTAAGGGGAATTGTACTGTTCTGCGTCTTGCCCCGTGGACTCCCAGCTGAGACGAAACCCAATCGCGCACGACTTTCACCGTTTAATGCTTCAGCGCCAACAACATTTCGTATCGCGACCTGTGGCACTGGTTTTAAAAGAAACTCCACGCGCCGGTTCATCGCGCGACCAGATTGCGTAGCATTTGACGCGACTGGATATTGTGCTCCAGCACCCACAACGACCAGGTTTTCGACCTTAATCTTGTCCGCAAGGTAATCTGCAACCGCGGCTGCCCGTGCCTCTGAAAGCGCCTTGTTATCGGCAAATTCACCACGGTTTCGCTGTGCGATAGGCACGTTATCGCTGTGCCCGATGATGGTAATTTGTTGCCAACTTTTCTCGCTCCAACGCCGAACAAGTTGACTAAGATCACGCTTGTCTTGATCACTCAACTCCGCACTGCGAATCTTAAAACGGGGTCTCAACACTGCCAACACGTTTTCAGCATCAACAATGGTTTCAGTGGCCCTAATGTTCTTTGGCTCGATTTTGAAACGCAATATTTTCTGCTCTTCAGACAGACGGCCAATATTGTAGATAGTGCCGACGATAGATTTTTGGTGGCTAATAGGACTTCCGTCTAGGACCTCGGTCGAATTAATAATACGCCAACCTTTCGGCACGGAATAGATAACGCTCGCATTGTCTATCCAGACATCACCACTTCTGTTGGCAAGAATTTCGACCCAAACGCCTTCGCCATCGACCTTTAAGGTTTGCGTTAATTCTATATCTGATTCAGGCGCTGCCCGCTCTTGCACTTTGAAGTCAGCTCGCCAAAGCGTGCCGCCCTTAACGTCCACAAATTGACTATAGGCCGAACCTGCGAATTGGTTACCATCATTACATGGGCTCACCTCATATCGCTCTTCTAAGGATTCCTTATCCAACTGCAAAATGTGGGTGCCAGGCTCAATACCCTCCATATGCCAACTACCATTTTCATCAGTCACCACATATGATCCGTCTTCTAAATAGATTCGCACGCCAGCGATGCCAATAATTTTTGCATCTGCGTCTTCATCCGCTGCACCAGCTTCTAACGATGAATCTGACCCAGCTTCGCATTGTTCAAGATGTACTTTACCGATCAGAAAGGCTTTGTTTGAGAAAAGATCATTGCGAACAATCACCGTTGCGAACGCCGTGTTCGAAGACTGCACTTGATCACCCACAACTGTCGCGCTGTTGACAGCTTCGCCGGGTGACGCCGCCGGTGTCACTTCCGTTACGTAGGTGATGTTGATTTCAGCACTGGAAACTGATGGAAAATTGATCAACAGACCACGGCCATTTGATTCAATGACAGGATCGTCAGCTTTGACACTGTCAACTCTTAACGATCCGCTTTGATATCTGAAGCCCTGCGGCAAAGTATCTTGCACCTGAGCGTTTTGGACCACAGAGGCAAATCGGTTTTGTAAGGTTATTCGATATTGGACAAAGTCGCCGATACCAACCACCTGACTGCTGGTCTGCTTGCTAACAAAAAACTCACCTAATGGCTCATCTACAGGAACGTCAATATTCAGCGCTGGGCCTATCGGCACTTCAAACTCATCGCCAAAGGAACCATCTACAATTTGGAAGGGCGCGCCGGGCAGCGCCTGAATCGATTCGTTAGTCGCTGTCGACGGCAGAATAAGACCACCGGGAATGTTGTCGAACTGCAAGCGGTAAAAACCCAGCTCAACAAACGGGAACCGATACTCCCCTTCAGGAAAGTCATAGACGATCCCTGCATCATCCGTTACTTGCGCACCGGAAATGATGGTACTGGGATAATCCGCAAAGGCTGGGCCATCACCAAAAACATCGGCGGGTAGGCCTGTGGTCGTGTCGATCAGCGTGACCGTGACACCATCAATGAGACGGCCATCCTTGGTACTAAATATCTTACCAAAGGGATCTACCAGCACGAGAGATTCAGCATTATCAGTTTCATCGAAAATGTCAGAGTAGCGGGTACGAATCAGCTGATTCTTCACCACTCCCAACATACAGTTACCATTTTGGTTTTCGTTCGATGTTGACTGCACATAACCCACAAACCGGCCGGAATTAGGTTCAGTTTCTGTCAGGCGCAAGAACTCGCGATCGCCACTTGCTGGTACGGTTAACTCGATGGTAATTTTTTCGCGAACCAGGGGATCAAAATTCTGGTCGGCATCGGTGACCCGGACAAATATCGGTTGGCCCGCTTTAAACACAGTGACGGGGGCCAGATTAACCAACCCTGGAACAGGTACGGACACATCGCGAAGTTCTGCTACTTGCCGCTGAACGCCGGCGACACAGGTGGTCTGGCCCACATTCACCACAGTGCCGATATTCGGCTTGGCCGAATACTGTAAAAATTCAATCGTTGACGGTGTGAGTTCGACTGGCGCAGGTCTAAGCAGCTGTTTCACAGGAATATCGATTCTTGGAAAAGCGCCCTGGCTCACAAAGAAAGACTCACCACGTGAAGCATCGGTCAGCACGAACTGCCCCGTGGAGGTGGTCGTCAAGGTGGTTTGGCCACCCAGTGCCTGGACCTCTTCATCGATTTTCGCTGAGAAGTTCCAGCCTTCGTCATTGAAAATGACTAACCGGTAGTGACCATCGGGAATTGCCGGAAATCGATACTCACCTGGGCCATTTTCATAGATCCTACCGGCGGCATCTTTAGTCGTCTCACCCGTCAGAACCGAAGATGGATACAGAGCAAAGTTTGGACCATCACCACTCACAGCAGCAGGCTCACCCGTATCTTCATTAATCAGCGCGAGAATCACACCGTTGATGGGTTCGCCTGTGGCATCGTTGAAGAGGATACCGACTGGAGCAATCTGGGCCAATGTCGATACAGTCTGCAAGCCATCGATATTGGTGTAGACCGCATCAACCTGGGTACGGGATGCCACGGTCAATATACAATCGTCCGTCACACTCTGCTGTGAGGTGGTAAACACGAAGCCAAAAAAGCTGCCGGTATCAATACCAGTTTCTGTCAATTTCAGTAGCTCCGAATCACCGGTCGCAGCGATTCTAAGTCTTACTTCGATTCGGTCTAATTCGAAGGGATGCAGATTCGCCTGGGCGTCTTCAACGCTGACAATGATAGGATCTCCAATCGCGTAAGCGTCGACGACCGACAGAGTTCGCGCCCCGGAGACATCACCGGGCGCTAGATTCGCTCGAAGCGATGTCGCACCGGTATCCAGCAGAAAACCGGGCGCTGGTGAACAGCTGGCCGGTGGGATATCCACCAAGTCACCCGTTGCATTGGGCGCCATAAGATCAATGACCGGGCCGCCCGGTGCAGGCGGCGGTGTCGGCGGATTAGTTGAAATATTAACCAGGAGGCGCGTCGTGAGACCGCCCTTATCCGTCACCGACAGCGTGATGGGAATCGTCACAGAAGCATCTAAAATGACGCCGTCGGCAAGGCCAAGGATGTTGCCATCCAGTATGGTGAACCGGTCATCGCCGATCACCATGAAGGTTTGTATCTCGTTTGCATCTACATCGGATGCAGTTAGCACACCGATACGGCGTTCGGCACTGCCGGGTACGACAAAGCCGTTAGTGGTTGTCAGATCGAAGGGGGCTTCGTTGACATCACGAACAACGATCGAAATCACTTTATCGATACTGAGGCCGTCTGGGTCTAACGCCCGAATGGTGATCTGGATGGTGGGTTCGGTTTCAAAATCAATGAATTCGCCATCTGCTAATTTAAGTTGCCCATCAACGATGTCGAAGCGAATGTCATCTAAAACTGAAAGGGTATGCAGGCCATCCGAGGTATCAAGATCAACTACCGTGAGATTGGCCAACACTTGACCAGGTACATTCTCGATAATCAGTCCACCAGTACAGTCTTCTTCGACAAGGCACTCTAACGTGATATCGGTAGGCGGCAGCGAAGCGCCTGCGCCTTGTTCAATAAATCTAACGTCAGAGCGGGCAACAATAGACCGAGATAGTCCCTGATAGTTGAGATATGCGAGATTGGTTAGGGCGCTGCCGTTAGCGGGAGCTGCTAGCACAGGATGGAACGAGAGTAAGCCTACCGACAACAGAACTGCACTGGCGACTTTTATAAGTTGGCAAGAGCTCCGGCGATTGCGATCGCCACGCATGGGGCCTAGTAACTTCGCAAGCGCACGGCTTGCGAAGTAATTTTTGCCCAGACTTCCCTCTTTGAATGCCATCTAAACATGCTTATTTACAGGACCGTCGTTTGATAGACGATATTGACAGTCTCTTCTGCAGCAACCTCACCGTCACCCTCGCCATCGTCTGTTGTGGCATCCGATTGGATTAACAATCCCACGTTATCCGTATCAGTCGATAGAGGGAATGTTGCGGCACCGACCTGCGCGTTGTCCGTATCACCTTCATCATTCACGTTCTTCTGATTCATAAAAGTAGAATCAGCTACGAATGTTGTAAAGTCAGGTAGAGAATCAGAAATAACCGCTAGAGCGAGAGCACCGTCCGCAGGTGTAACCACACGAAGCAGGTATTCCAACGTATCGCCTGTGCGACCATCGATCACGCAGTCACCTGATACAAGGTCAGTGTCGCCGTAATAAGTCTGCGCACCAGCCGAACCAGTCGGGTCAAATGATACTGTCGTTGCACAAGTACCTGTGGCAGCACGACCTCCAACGCCATCTTGAGTGTTTCTAACATACTTGGTGATCGTCACGTTGACGATGGTAACGCGAAAAGTATCTGTCGCGGTGCCCGCAGTTGGAATAACAAGGACCGAGGTTAGCGTCGTTGTGACGTCATAGCTTGTCGCGTCGTTCGGTGTAGTTTGGTTACCGACGCCGGCCGTATCATCCGTCGCAACAGTGAATGTCTTCTGTTCAAAAACAGCAGTACCCAGCGTCAGAGCTGAGACCAAACCAACCCTGTGTGTCAACCTGATCCCAGACACTCACTGTTTGAGATAACATAGTTTTCAGGGTAATGATTCAGGACTTATTGAAATGCCAAAACCTCCTTCAAAAACCAATAGTACCCAGGTGACACCGAA
>Ga0208413_1000843_pt1 | contig 21441 bp, 20 predicted proteins | sample AntAceMetag02UKD_FD_184761 | JGI IMG/M metagenome (GOLD analysis project Ga0208413, IMG submission 184761) | Saline lake microbial communities from Ace Lake, Antarctica - Antarctic Ace Lake Metagenome 02UKD (SPAdes) (version 2) | ecosystem: Environmental > Aquatic > Non-marine Saline and...
CCCGAGAAATGGCTGAATATTTTGAAAGTGTCGCCACAAAAACAGGTGATGCAAAGATTGCAGCTAACTGGGTAAGCGGCGATTTGCAGGCGCTTTTAAACAAGCACAATTGGAATATTTCTGACTCGCCTATACAGGCTGATCGACTCACCGATCTCATTGTGCGCATTAAAGACACGACGATTTCTGGCAAGATAGCAAAAACTGTCTTTGAAGCGATGATCGAAGACGCCTCCGGCGTCGATCAAATAATTGAAGCTAAAGGTCTTAAACAGGTCACCGATTCAGGGGCGATTGAGGCGTTGGTCGACAACGTTATCAGCAATAATCCAGACCAAGTCCAGCAATTTAAAGAAGGCAAGGAACAGGTCATCGGGTTTTTGGTTGGTCAAGCGATGCAATTGTCCAAAGGTAAGGCAAATCCGGGACAGGTAAACCAGCTACTACGAGACAAAATGAAATAAGTAAACTCGCCCCTTGATCGAGAAACTTACCGTTGCACACAATTGGAATCAACATGGCAGAAGAAAAGAAAAAAGTCAGTGAGCGGACTCAAAAAGCGACTCGAGATGAAGATTGGTCTGACGAAAGGCTGAAAACTTTTTTCGAGCTGCTTCCCCCAGAAGATATGCCTGCTGATTACAACATACTGCTTAAGGCCTATCGCGGCATGACCGACGAACTGTTCGCTCGTTTCGTGCCGCTGTTTGTAGCTGACGGCCATGACATAAACGCGGCTCTGGCCGATGGCACAACCGTGCTTGATCAAGTGTCTCGCCACCGCAAATCGTCCGCCTACGCTCAGGCATTAAAGGACGCTGGCGCTGGCGGCAAACTCAGCTAAGAGTCAGTAGGGCTTTTTTTATAGAACTATCACAACAGAGCTATCGCAATAGAACTACTGCAACCCAAGTCTAACGTCAAATAGCGGTGGCTGAACAACAAGGCTAGCCTGGTGACGAGCGGCTGCCGCCAATAGGCTAGCTAACGCTTCTGGGTTGCTGCTCGCGACATTAAATCGCTCCGAAGGATCTCGGTGCAAATTGTAAAGCTCCGGCTCAGCAAGCTCTGTCTTTACCGGAGGCTGCCCGTAGGCCCCTTCAACAATAAAATGAAGCTTCCAAGGTCCCTGCCGGTAAGCGTACAGCTGCCCACTCCGGTAATAAGGCATTTCTGTGCGGGGACTGGCCTCTGTTCCTAGTAATACCCCACTCAGATCAAAACCATCGACACCCGATTGATTATCAATTTCAGCTAAACCCATCGCTGTCGCAAACAGATCTAAAGTAGACCCTATTTCACTAACAATTCCAGGCTGTATTTGCCCTGGCCAATAAAAAATAGTCGGTACTCTTACGCCCCCTTCAAAGGTTGACCCCTTGCCCATCTTCAGCAAACCCGCGCGGCCACCTTCTTCATCCATAGTCAGCCAGGGGCCATTGTCACTGGTAAAAACAATCAGAGTGTTTTCTGCCAAGCCTTGCTCTTCTAAACTGCGCCGAATTTGACCAACGCTCCAATCAATTTCCTCTACAACATCTCCGTAACGCCCGCCTATGCTTGTCCCAACAAATTCACTGCTTCTAAACAAGGGGGTATGAGGCATGGTATACGGCACATAGACTAAGAAAGGGTCATCCGCATTGCGTTCGATGAAATCAATAGCCGCTTCGGTATAGCGTTTGGTTAAAGTCGTTTGATCTGTGGGCTGCTCAATAGAGCTGCCTGCTATAGCAGAACTACTCACCAAAGGAGAATTAAAATACTCAAGTCTAGGCTGCGCATACCCCGCTTGCCTTTTCCCATAGATCCGCGCCCTTTCCTCCATTTCACCGCGCGCGGCCATGGCTCTCATTTCGTCAAAAGTCGGCTCGCCTGCCCAATTCATATCATTGCTATAAGGCACTCCTAACCATTCATCAAAACCATGCTGTGTAGGATAAGCATGTTCAGCATCGCCAAGATGCCACTTACCGAAAATGCCGGTAGCATAGCCGCGCTCTTTTAAGGCTTGTGCTATGGACACTTCTGAATCTGGAAATCCGCCCGGCTCATCGGGAAAGTACACCCTGATAAGATCGCCATAAAGGCCAGATCGAACTGGCAGGCGACCAGTTAACAAAGCAGCCCTGCTAGGTGAGCAGACAGGAGCCGCAACATAAAAATCGGTCCAGCGCTGACCCAGCCTAGCCAATTCATCAAGCTCGGGGGTGCGTATATAGGGGTGACCAAAACTACTAAGGTCGCCGTACCCAAGGTCATCAGCAAATAAAATCACAATATTGGGCGGCTGATCAGGTGCACCAGGAACTACTGGCGCCGGCGAGCAAGAACTTAGGATGTTGGCAAGAAGGGGAAGTACTGAGTATAAGATCGGACGCATATTGGGGACCCGTTTCGCTTTTATTATTAGTTAACTGCAGTATTAAGCGTCTGTATTAAGTAAATGAAGCAAAGACTTATGCAGACGTCGGTTACCGTTTAGCTATTCAGGATATGACGATTGAATTCGAGAGTCCAACTTTGAAAGTTCCGATGGTATGTCGCGACACTCTACCTCGCTGTTATTCTTTTTATTTATCAATGATCCGTGAGTAGGCCAAATGAGCTTCATCGCCTGACCGTCGGGACAGCGGTATTAGCGGGTAACCGGGGGTGGTTGATGCGGTTTTACACCGCTCACATCCCTTTATCATATGATCAGACCGTCAGGGGCTAGGGTGTTATTTTCTCATAGCGCTATGGGTCTGATTATTCAAAAACAACACCCCGATCCCTGACTCACTTGTTTGAAATCCAGAGGTATCAAAAGAAAGGGGACACATTTGCAAAAGTAAGTATAGAGAGGGTTTTCTGAAGGTGATTGAGAATTCAATCGGCTTAGCGAGCAGCAAGCCGATTGGACGCTATAGATCTATCACTAACGAGGTCGAGAAGGTTTACGGGGGGCAGGCCTGCCGCCAGCCGATTCTTTTGCTTTGAATTTTGCAGAGCGCGTGAAGCTGGGCGCTTTTTCTAACAGTTCGGTGGCCGGGTGAGTGCAATCGAGTTTTGTACCGAGCTTTTCTTCAATGTCGGGCAAGAGAAAGGAATCTTCTTCGCAGGCAAAGCTTATTGATGTCCCTATTGCTCCTGCTCGTCCTGTTCTTCCGATTCGATGTACATAGTCATCGGCCTCTTCAGGCAAGGTATAGTTTACGACATGAGTGATATTGTTGATATGCAGACCGCGGCCAGCCACATCGGTTGCAACTAATACTCGCAGTTTGTCGGTTTTGAAGGCTTCTAAAGTACTGATACGTTTGTTCTGAGCGACCTCACCCGACAGCAAGCCACAGTCGATACCATTGCGATGAAGATTATCCGCGAGTTTACGCACCTGATCGCGACGATTACTGAATACTATTACTTTTTCAGCATCTGGCGATGACAATATATTGTAGAGCAAATTGTACTTGTCCGCTGTGGTCACCAAATAAACGACTTGATTCACCGCATCAGCAGCCACTTTCTCGGGCTCAATTTCAACCATGATGGGCTCCACCGCCCAACGCGAGGCCAAGTCCATAATCATTGGGGTAAATGTTGCGCTAAACAACAAGGTTTGACGGCATTCCTTCTTTGGTGTGCGCGCGACAACTGCTCGCACCTGAGGAATGAAGCCCATATCCAACATTCTATCTGCTTCGTCTAGCACCAACAGTTCGATCAAACCGAGATAGAGATTATCGTTTTGGACGAAATCTAATAGCCGGCCAGGCGTTGCAACAACAATGTCCACAGGCTTTTTATCTAAAGCCCGATTTTGCTTTTGATAATCCTCACCACCGACCAATGTCACGGTATGAAGATCAGTACCATGCGTTAACAGTTGAGCATCACTGGCTATTTGAATAGCCAGCTCTCGGGTCGGCGCAACGATCAAGGCTCTGGGCTCAGCGAGAAATTTGTCTTCAATGGGGTTAGATAAAAGGTCATTGATGATGGTAATGAGAAATGCGGCTGTTTTGCCAGTACCTGTTTGTGCTCGCCCAGTTACATCGTGTCCGGCAAGGGTATGAACAAGGCTTTGTGCTTGAATTGGCGTGCAGTGCTCAAAACCCAACCTGCGAATAGCTTCTCGCAGAGGAGGCTGAAGGGCGAAGCTATCGAAGGAAACAGGCTCTGACGGCTGGATGTCCTCTGGTGCTGTATCTACATTACTTAAGTCTACCGGTGTTTCTGAATCCATTGAGTTACAGCCATAAAAACCAAGAGGGGGACTACTGCTTTGTTCATTTTGCTGCGAGTAAATCCACAGGCGCAGGCATAATAGCCGTATGCTGTTAACACTGCAATTATTGTCCGGACAGTTTAAACATTCGAACAGGCCGGACAAGCTGGGTCTCTAGCCAATTTCATTTCTCGCCACTGCATGGATTTGGCATCGAGAAGTAAAAGCCTACCCAGAAGAGATTGGCCTATTCCAGTTAAAACCTTTATTGCCTCCATAGCCTGAACAGTGCCGATCATCCCGACCACAGGAGACATCACGCCATTGGTGGCGCAGCTTGTATCCTCGCCATCCCCTTCGCTATAAAGACAGCGGTAGCAAGGACTGCTAGGTTCGGCGCTATTAAACACAGTAACCTGCCCTTCCATGCGGATTGCCGCGCCGGACACAAGCGGTGTTAAGTATTTGATGCAGCTTTGGTTAATTGCGAACCGAGTAGCATAGTTATCACAGGCATCGATCACCAAATCTGCCTGCTCAACAGCGCTATCCAATTCAGCTCCTTGTAAGCGCGTATTTAGAGCAACAACCTCAAGGCCGGGGTTAAGTCCCAGCAATCTTTGTCTGCCGGACTCAACTTTAGACACGCCGATTGATTCTTGGCTGTGAGCGATTTGTCGCTGCAGGTTGCTGACCTCAACGACGTCATCGTCGGCAACAATGAGCTTTCCAACACCCGCAGCGGCTAGGTACATTGCCGCTGGAGAGCCCAGACCGCCTAAACCAACAATGAGCACCGATGAATCAATAAGCTTTTGCTGGCCCGCAATATCCATGTCAGGAAGCATTATCTGGCGAGCGTATCGAAGTAACTGATCGTCTTTCATAAGCTTAACGAACCCTATTTATGCCACTGGGCGAACGCGACCCTCTCGATTCCCGCGAGATCGGCTTGCGAATCAATACAACAGTAACCCGCTTTAGCCAATCGCTGCGCAACTTGCGCGCGCTGATCAAAACCATGCTCTATAAGCAACCACCCGCCATCGCGCAGACAAGCCCTACTGTGCTCAATAATTTGCTGAATATCAGCCAGCCCTTGATCATCAGCAACAAGCGCCATGCGCGGCTCAAATGGTAAACTCCCCTCAGTTAAATGAGAGTTTCCTGCTTCAACATAAGGCGGGTTAGCCGCAATTAAGTCATAGCGTTTAGCGGCCAAAGGTTGGCACCAACTACCCTGCAAAAAATCGATATTGGTGACCCCTAATGCTGCCGCGTTTTCTTTTGCAACAGCTAATGCCTGGCTACTTTTATCTACAGCGGTAACCTGCCAAGCGGGACTTTGTTTGGCCAAGGCTATTGCGATAGCCCCGCTGCCGGTACCTAGGTCTGCTAGGTTGATCTGGGTGGCAGGGCTCTCAACAATTCCTACACCCCCTACACTTGCTTCAATTAGCTCTATTGCCTTTTCTACTAAAAACTCTGTTTCTGGCCTTGGAATCAACACATCAGGATTCACGCTAAGCTCGAAGTCCCAAAAAGACTTTTTACCAATTAAGTAAGCAACAGGCTCGCCTTTTGATCGTCTATTTAGTAACTCGCCAAACTTTTTCTGATCTGATTCTTCAACTTCAACTTCAGGCCAAGTAAGTAAATACTCTCGGCTCTTTTTTAAAACATGAGCAAGCAGCAATTCTGTATCCAAACGCCAACTATCACTTGAGCTTTCCAATCGCCGACCAGATAAAACTAGTTGTTTAACAGTGTCCACCAAGATTAGCTTTCGCCGGCGAGGCTGGCTAGTTGATCGGCTTGATATTCGTTGATCAATGGCTGAACCACTGCCCCTAAATCTCCCGACATGATCTCCGCCAAATTATACAGAGTCAGTTTGATGCGATGATCAGTGACTCTACCCTGAGGATAATTGTAGGTTCGGATTTTTTCAGAGCGATCACCACTACCGACCAATTTACGCCTAGCATCTGATGTTTCTTGATGCTGGGCTTGCTGCGCCGCATCCAGCAATCTGGCCTGCAGCAGAGACATAGCCCGAGCTTTATTCTTATGCTGGGAGCGTTCATCCTGGCACTCGACCACCATACCACTGGGTAGATGGGTAAGGCGGATAGCGGAGTCTGTTTTGTTTACGTGTTGCCCACCTGCACCACTGGCTCTAAAGGTATCAACTCTCAAATCGCCCTTGTTGATCTCGATCTCATCGACATCATCCAGTTCTGGCATGACAGCCACGGTGCAGGCGGAAGTGTGTATTCGGCCTTGTGTTTCAGTTTCAGGAACTCGCTGCACCCGGTGGGCACCGGATTCAAACTTTAACTTTTCATAAACATTATTACCTTCCACTCTTGCTATTATTTCTTTATAGCCGCCGTGTTCACCTTGACGCTCGTTGATTAGCTCAATTTTCCAGCGCTGATTTTCACAAAACCGTGAATACATCCGAAAAAGATCACCCGAGAAGATCGCCGCCTCGTCACCACCGGTACCGGCTCTGATTTCAAGAAATACATTACAGCTATCTTTGCTGTCTTTAGGCAGCAACAGCTTTTGCAGAACCAGCTCTAATTCTTGCAGCTCATCTTTAGAGCTCAAAATTTCCTCATCTGCCATCGCACGAATATCTGGGTCAGCGTCTTTTTGCATCTCCATGGCTTCATTAAGGTTTTCTGTTACTTGAACATAATGATTATAAGATTTTACAACGTCTTCTAGCTCAGAATACTCTTTCGATAAATCGCGAAACCGATTCTGATCGGCGATCACCTCAGCATCGCTAAGCAATGCCTCCAATTCATCAAATCGATCGTTCAGCATTTCTAACTTATTCTTAATTGTGTCTTTCATAGGTTTTCTTATCGAGTTGAATTCTTGTCTAGTTAAATTATCATCAGTGCAGGGCTGGTTACGGCACCCTAGCTTTCATCACTTTCGTCGCCTTTGTAACTTTTATCGCTCTTATTAACCCCTAATTCATAGAGTTCTTGAGTTATCTTTAAAACGTCCAAACGACCTTCTGCGCTGGCTTTCTTCATGACAACACTTGGTGAATGAATAAGTTTATTGGTAATCCCGCGAGCAAGACTGTTTAAAACAGATTCTGGCGAATCACCTTTTTCTAGGGATTTTAAGGCTTTTTGCAGTTCTTGTTCCTTTATGGAGGCGGCTTTGTCTCGAAAAGCTCTCAGTGTCGCCACTGCATCCAAAGACTTAACCTGTTTCCGATATTCTGCAACCCCGCGTTCAATAATTGACTTCGCTTGATCTGCTGCCTCTTCACGGCTTTTTACGCCGTCTTCTATCACTTCGCTGATATCGTCAATGCTGTATAAATAAGCATCAGCAAGTTCGCCAACTTCCTGTTCAATGTCTCTAGGTACCGCTAGATCAACTAGCAGCATCGGCTTATGACGACGCTGCTTAAGGGCTCTCTCAACAGCTCCTTTACCCAGCAAGGGCAGCTGGCTATTGGTGGAAGAAACAACCACATCCGCCCTCACCAGTTGCTCTGGTATATCTGAAAGCAAGACGCCTTTGGCGGCAAACTTAGCAGCCAATTCTAGCGCATTGTCCAGCGTGCGGTTTGCGACGGTCATATTCGTGACCCCCTTATCTGCAAGGTGTCTAGCGACGAGTTCGATAGTGCGGCCGGCACCTATAAGCAATACATTGAGACTCGCAAGATCAGAAAAAATCCGCTCCGCCAGAGTAACTGCAGCATAAGCGACTGAAACCGGGTTCTCACCGATAGCAGTATCAGTACGGACTAGCTTTGCAATGGAAAATGCTTCCTGAAAGGCACGGCCCAACTCTGGACCTATTAGCTCTAAATCTTTGGATACCGCATAAGCCGACTTAATTTGACCTAAGATCTGAGGCTCGCCTAGCACCATGGAGTCTAATCCACAGGATACCTTCATCAAATGCCTAACCACATCATCTACAGCAAAGGCATAACAACTTTCATCAAGCTCTGCCTTCTCTAACTGATGAAAATCAGATAACCATTGGGTTACCAACTGCTGGTGGTCGAGTAAGCTCCGATTTTGCGACTTTTCATCACCAATTAAAGACAGGTTCTTGTCACAACAGTCTAGGTAAATTTCAGTTCGATTGCAGGTGGACACAATAACCACCTCATTGACGGACTCAAGTTCACAAATCTGCCGCAGCGCCACAGTAAGATTTTCTGGCGAGAACGCGACTTTCTCGCGAAGCGCGATACTAGCGGTAGTGTGATTGATGCCTACTAAAACCAGAGCCATTGTAATTTGTCGACGATGAACGAGTAAAAAGCCCGCTATGGTACTAAATATAGCCCGCAGTTCCCATCAACGGCGAGATTATCGATAGCTACTGCGACTTGAGCCAAATTAGGGACAGTCCGTTGAAGATAATCAGCCTAAATTGAGGTCTATTGTCAATCACAGTAAAATTACCTCAAAGTCGCGTCAACAGCCTGTTTCAAGTCAAACAAACTGCTACAATCCGTCCACCTTTAAGTATTGTGAAACCATTAAAAATGCGCCTAATAAACATCCTCACACTTACATTGTCAGCTGCTGCACTTAGCTCTTGCGCGGTTAATCTAGACAATACCTTCACCGATACTGATACCCGAGCCAATTCAACACCTCAAGCGGCAGTTGAGGCGCTACCTGAAGAACCCAATACAGTGAAGTACGGAGCATTTACAGAACAGCAGCTTTATCAAACCATTATTAGCGAGTTGGGCGCCCAGCGCGGAGAGGTCATCAAGTCCGGCGATACTTACTTTGATCTCGCCATGCAAACACGTGATTTGCAGTTTATCGAGAGGGCTGTGCAGTTTGCCTCAGTTAATGGCGATACTAACGCCCTGCTGCAGCTTGGCTTATTGTGGGCTGAAGTCGACCCTCAAAATCCGCAGCCTCATCTTATGCTTAGCTTCCAGTTTTTAGAAACTGGCAATTTCCGTCAGGCCCTCGCACAGATGTCACGCGTTATAGAGAAAGGTGGCGAATTTGATTTCACTGCACTGGCGTCGCGCACAAGCGGATTAGGTCTATCAGCCAGAGCAGCATTAATCGGCAACCTGCAGCAGCTAGTAAAAACCTACCCCGACCAGCTTTCGATTAGGACCTCTTTAGTGCAACTGCTTGCGCAAAACACCCAGTACGTGGAGGCACTTTCAGAGCTCGACGCTCTCGCCAAATTAGAAGATCTTACTGCTAACCACGTCTTGCTTCGCGCTCAAATCCAACAAAGCATGCAGCTGCCTAGTGATGCCTTAAGAACTCTTCGCAGAGGCGTACGTCGATTCGGCGACGACCAAGATCTGCGTCTCAGCTACGCTCGGTTACTCATTCAAAACCAAGATTTTGAAGCGGCCCAAGCCCAATTCAAAATACTAATGGATCAAAGACCTAAGGATTGGGAGACTCTATTTTCTATCGCTTTGCTGGATTTGGAGATGGAAGACTATGCCGAGGCGATTCAGCAATTAAACCGTTTAGTCGCCGAGGATCAACGCCTTGACGAGAGCGAGTATTATTTAGGGTTTAGCTACGAAAAACTGGGAGAATTCACCGAGGCTATTGGGCACTATAAAAATGTGCAGATAGGCACTACTAATTTTCTAGCAGCACAGCAGCAGGCAACACGGCTAGCGATCCAATCAGGCCAGCTGGACGAAGCGCACGAGTGGATTTTAGAAAGGTCACGTGGAAACCCTCGCCTTGAAATAATTCTCACTACCATTGAGTCTGGTGCCCTTATCCAAAATGGCCATACCGACAGGGCGAAAAATCTCTTGGACAGCGCCCTTAATAAGTATCTAAACGATACTGACCTGCTGTTTTCGCGAGTCATGCTCTACGACACTTTACAAGACAAGGCAAGTTCAGAAGCAGATTTACGTCAAATCATACTCATGAAACCAGATGACTCACGGGCCCTGAACCATCTCGGCTATATGCTGGCAGACCAGACTGACCGCTATCAAGAAGCCCTTGAATTGCTTGAAAGGGCCATTGCTATTTCACCGGATGATCCGGCGATACTGGACAGTCTCGCTTGGGCCCAGTACAAGCTGGGACAGTATGAAGAGTCGTTGAGTAATCTTCGCAAAGCATTCGTTAATTTCCCCGATCACGAAGTCGCCTCCCATATTGGCGAGGTGCTCTGGGCTATGGGGCGCCGAGACGAAGCTAGAAAGGTCTGGGCAGACGCCCTAGTTGACCGCCCTGACAGCGAGCTTGTTAAAGAAGCAATGGAGCGGCTTGACGCTACTTAATGATTTTGTCGCTTAAGCTTTTACTATTAATAAAACAAGGGCTCGCTCGATCATTCCTATGAAGTCGACTTTAGCCATTTACTTCACCTTGTTGCTTAGCGCTTGTAGCAGCCTTGCGCCACCAGCAGAGCGCAGCAGCGATTGGGTAAGGCAGCGCGCCGCTCTGGAAGAACTTGATTCTTGGCAACTGCGAGGACGAGTTAATGTCCGCTACAACGACGAGTCAGACACACCCAGTATCCAGTGGACGCAGCAGGACATTGAATATCATATAAGGCTGTGGGGAACATTTAACGTAGGCACTACCGTTATAGTAGGTCGCCCAGGTTATGTCACACTCGAGCAAGGTGGTGATATGCTCACCGCGAGCAGCCCGGAGGACCTTATCCTGCAACAGCTTGGTTACGAGCTGCCTGTGTCCTATCTCGAATATTGGATTAAAGGAATACCTGCGCCGGGATCTAGATCTGATCTGCGCTTCAACGAACTCAATCAATTAATTGCACTAACTCAAGGTGGCTGGACAGTCAGTTACACTGACCTTCGTCAATATGGCAATCTATCCTTACCGCGCCGGGTAGACGTTACCCGTAATGAGGATGATATACGGTTAAGGTTTTTCAGGCTGAATTGGCTATTAGACGGCTCTGAGCCCAATGCTTAAAACCCAAATAAAACTCTTTTGTCCTGCCAAACTGAATTTGTTCCTGCACGTTTTAGGGCGCAGAGATGATGGCTACCATGATTTGCAGACTCTATTTTGCCTGCTAGACTTTGGCGATGAGATGACGTTTTCAGCAGTCGGCGATGGCATTTTGACTTTGCATATCGAAAGTTCTTTAGAATCGCCACTGCCAATGGACAACAATTTGGTCATCAAAGCGGCTAAAGCCCTGCGCCGCCTTACCAATAAGCCATTACTTGGCGCTGACATTTCATTAGTCAAAAAAATACCACAAGGTGCAGGCCTTGGCGGCGGCAGCTCCAACGCCGCGTCAACACTTTTGGCACTAAACGATCTTTGGAGTCTAAAGCTCTCCACTGAAGAGCTTTGCGAAATAGGAATCAAGCTTGGTGCGGACGTGCCTGTTTTTCTTCATCGCAAAAGCGCCTGGGGCGAAGGAATGGGTGAGAAATTAGAAGCGGTTGAGCTAGATGAGAGATGGTATCTAGTAATAACACCCCCGTGTCTTGTTTCAACTCAAGAGATTTTTTGTCATCAGCAATTGACACGGAACTCCTCAGCCATCAAAATAGCCGACTTTCTGGCAGGCAGGTCCAGAAATGACTGTGAAGCTATTACTACAAAGCTTTACCCAGAGGTTGCTAACACTCTGAATTTACTAAATAAATTTGCCAAATCACGGATGACCGGAACAGGTTCCAGCATCTTTGCAGAATTTAAGTCAGAAGTTGACGCGATGGCCACACTTGCTAAACTTCCGAAGCCTTTACAAGTATTTGTAGCAAAAGGCATAAATTCACTGGATGAGAGGCTCGTCGGCGATTAGAATATGCCGCGTCTCAAAGAGTGGATGAAAGACTAAACAGACAATAAGTTTTCTTGGGGTGTCGCCAAGTGGTAAGGCACTAGGTTTTGATCCTAGCATGCGTTGGTTCGAATCCAGCCACCCCAGCCATTTTTCAGCTTGTCCGACCACCGTTTTTGGCTTGGTTCGGGCTGGGCCAATCATAATAACAAGTAACACCCACCTCTATTGAGCAGGCAGCAGGAATCATTCGTGGCAAATAATTTAATGGTGTTTACTGGCAATGCTAATCCAGACTTAGCAGATAATATTGCCAAAAATATTGGTGTCCCTCTTGGATACGCAAGCATTAGTAAGTTCAGCGATGGTGAAGTGTCCGTTGAACTTAATGAGAATGTTCGCGGCAAAGATGTTTTTATTATTCAGCCAACTTGCGCTCCAACCAACGACAGCATCATGGAGCTATTGTTAATGGCCGATGCACTGCATCGCGCTTCAGCAAATCGAATTACTGCGGTAATACCTTATTTTGGCTATGCCAGACAGGATCGTCGAGTGCGCTCAGCGCGCGTAGCAATCAGTGCCAAAGTGGTGGCAGACATGATCAGCGCAGTCGGAGTGAATCGAGTTTTGACGGTTGACCTCCACGCGGAACAGATTCAAGGATTTTTCAGTATCCCGGTTGATAACGTTTACGGATCGCCGGTTTTAATTGACGACATCGAGCGTCAAAAATATAAAGATTTAATCGTCGTGTCGCCAGATGTTGGCGGTGTTGTACGAGCCAGAGCTGTAGCGAAACAGCTTAATGTAGATTTAGCCATCATTGATAAACGACGTCCGGCAGCCAACGTCGCTCAGGTTATGCACATTATTGGCGATGTTAAAGATCGGTGCTGCTTGATCGTAGATGACATGGTTGATACTGCCGGCACTCTTTGTCAGGCAGCCGATGCACTGAAAGAACATGGCGCAAAAAAGGTTGTTGCTTACTGCACCCACCCCATTTTGTCAGGACCGGCTATTGGGAATTTAGAAAATTCAACTTTGGACTCTCTTGTAGTCACCGATACGATCCCATTAAGTGATGCAGCGAAGAATTGTAAGAAGGTTCGACAGCTTACAATGGCTAAACTATTAGCCGAATCAATTCGCCGCGTTAGCAACGAAGAATCCATAAGCGCGATGTTTGATAACACTTAAACCTTTAAGTCTTTTAATCATCCGCTGGATAATACCGGGTCATCAGACATGTCGTTTGGGGACCTTTTTTTAACCCTCTTTTTAGCCGGTCGCAAGCTAGGAAGGGAATACTCTCAAAACCATTTATCGAGAGTAAAAGGAGACAATTATGTCTAACTTAGAATTTGAGCTTGATTGCTCAGTCCGGACTGACCTAGGGAAAGGTGCGAGCCGCCGCCTACGTCGTTTGGAAGGCAATATCCCCGCTGTTATTTATGGTGGAGACAAAGATCCGATATCTTTAACTATTCCCCATAAGGATATTTACAAGGCTATCCAGAACGAAGCTTTTTTTGCCCACATCATTACCTTGAAAATTGGCAAGAAAAAAGAAAAGGCGGTTATTAAAGCGCTTCAGCGTCACCCGGCTAAGGATTTGGTTCTTCATGCTGACTTTTTACGGGTCAACGAAAAAGAAGCTATTCAAGTGCGTGTTCCTCTTCACTTTATCAATGAAGAGAAGTGTGTCGGCGTTAAGGTCGGCGGCGGTAACATCATGAAGACTCTTAATGAGATAGAAGTCGCTTGTTTGCCAAAAGATCTTCCTGAATATATCGAAGTTGACATGCTTGAAGTTGAGCTGGGCGCAAACGTCCATCTCTCTGACATTGTCTTACCAGAAGGCGTGACAAGCGTATCTCTTGCTTCACACAACGAAGACAACGACCTTAATGTGGCAGCAGTTCATGCGCCTAAAGGTGCAGCTGACGATGACGCCAAAGAGCCTGCTGAAGGCGCTGCAGACTCATCAGGCACTAGCCAAAACTAGCTGTCTTTAGAGGCCAGGTAAAATTTAATGCCAGGCATTTCTAGTAGTCCTATAAAGTTTATTGTGGGTTTGGGTAATCCAGGCCCACAATATGATTCTAATCGTCACAACGCCGGCGTCATCTTTTTACATCACCTCTGTAAAAGCTATAGCGGTTCCTTGCGTGGCGAATCAAAATTCTTCGGTGAATTTGGCAGCATTACTATTGGCAGCCAAGACATCAAATGTTTGTTTCCTACTACCTTCATGAACGGCTGTGGCAAGTCTGTTGCCGCCGTATGCAAATTTTACAAAATTCTGCCTGAAAATATGTTGGTTGCCTACGATGAAATTGACTTCCCTGTAGGCGTTACTAAATTAAAGGAAGGTGGCGGGCACGGCGGGCACAACGGCGTTCGTGACATTATAAATGCCTTAGGTGGCAACCGCGATTTCCACCGACTACGTATTGGTGTTGGCCACCCTGGCCACAAATCGTTGGTAGCTAATTACGTACTGGGCGACCCTTCCCGGTCAGAAGCTGACTTAATCATGCGTGACATCGAAGATTCGATTCGAGTCATGCCTAAAGCCGTCGCAGGTGAATGGGAAGAAGCCATGCGATTGCTACACACAAATCAATAGGAACTCATCATGGCAGTAAGATGCGGAATAGTTGGATTACCCAACGTCGGCAAGTCGACACTCTTTAACGCGCTAACTAAGGCGGGCATCGCGGCTGAGAATTTTCCATTTTGCACCATCGAGCCAAACTCAGGCATCGTCTCTATACCAGATACTCGCCTCAATAAATTAGCCGAGATCGCTAAACCTGAAAAGACCATACCAACCACAATGGAATTTACCGATATCGCAGGTCTCGTTGCCGGCGCCTCCAAAGGTGAAGGCCTAGGCAATCAGTTTCTGGCCAATATCCGCGAGAACGATGCCATAGCTCACGTTGTGCGCTGTTTTGAAGACAGCAATGTGATCCATGTTGCTGATAAAATTGATCCGGCGGCTGACATCGAGATTATCAATACTGAGTTAGCCTTAGCAGATTTAGAGTCTGTCGAAAAAGGCATAGCGAAAGTGGCACGCACCGCCAAAAGCGGTGATAAAGAGGCCATGCGTTTAGGGGTTCTGTTTGAAAAGGTCAAAGACCATTTAGATGAAGTAAAGCCGGTGCGCAGCATGGAATTAACTGCCGACGAATGGACTGATCTTTACGGGCTGCATCTACTCACCGCAAAGCCGGTTATGTATATAGCCAACGTCGATGAAGAAGGTTTCGAAAACAATCCACACTTAGATAAAGTCATTGAAATCGCGGAATCCGAAGGCGCTCAAGTTGTCGCTATTTGCAACAAACTTGAGGCTGAAATTGCTGAACTCGAAGACGATGAAAAGGCAGAATTTCTGCAAGACCTTGGTATGATTGAAGCAGGTCTGGACAGAGTTATTCGTGCCGGATATGAGCTATTAGGCTTGCAAACTTACTTTACCGCCGGGCCCAAAGAAGTTCGCGCATGGACCGTAAAAATTGGCGCTACCGCACCCAAAGCAGCCGCTGTGATACACACCGACTTTGAAAAAGGTTTTATCCGCGCCGAAGTAGTAGCCTATGACGATTTCGTCGGCAACAATGGCGAAAATGGCGCTAAAGACGCTGGAAAGTGGCGCCTTGAAGGTAAAGAATATATCGTCCAAGACGGCGACGTTATGCATTTTAGATTCAATGTCTAGTGCTGCGCTCTAGACATTGAATTGGCCGCGCTCAACACACTACTGCTGAACCTGCTGCTCAAGATTCCTTAAATAAAAATCTCTAAACACCGTGTAGGTATCCACGCCTGGCGGCAACTGGGGCCGATCAAGCAGCCTTGCTCGCATCGAGACCAGAAAGGTGAAAAACATCGAATTTCGAACAGGAACGTTGTTTACGAAGCGAACTGGCTGAGCAATTCTCCCACCACCAAAGTTACCAACGTACTGACTAACCAATCCTCGGCCACTGGACGGCCCTAGCATTGGCAGAACGATATAAGGGCCCTGTGGCAATCCCCACACCCCCAGCGTCTGACCGAAGTCTTCCTGATGCCTTGGCAACCCCATTGAGGCAGCAACATCAAATAATCCTGCCACCCCTAAGGTGGAATTCACTAAAAAGCGACCAGTGTCGCTACCTGCCATTTTAACCCGGCCCTGAAGCAGCTGATTAATGGCGGTCCAAGGCTCCCCGAGATTAGAAAAGAAATTAGAAACCGATGTCTCTACCGGTGCGGGCGCTATCGCTCGGTAGCCTAGCGCTGCCGGCTTTATCAAAACTATATCTACCCCAGTATTAAACGCCGCCATTTTGCGATTAAATCCCTCATAGGGGTCCACCTCAGTTGAGGCACAAGCCACTAGCGAAAGGCTTCCTAGGACAACCAAACATGTTCTAACCCAGTGTAGGGAATTCAGAATCTCACTCTTTTCCATTTGCTGTATCTCCTCCTTCTTTATTATCCCCCCCGTTTTCGAGGGGGGTTTTAACTTTTGGGACTATCTTAGTTCTAAAAACACGGGAGCATATACAGATTCAAGTGAATATTGGATTCATTTAATCCGTAGTTTAAGTTCGGTTGTATGATTTATGGGTTCTAAACAGCTTATCCAATTTATGGGTTTAGTAGCCGCTGACAATAAGCGAAGGCTTCCTTATCCTGCTTAAGTGAATTTAAATGCTAGAGCGCCGTAGCGAGCAGTTGGGATTATTTCTCACCTGTCTTGTTAATCGAGCGTTAAGTGAACAACTCAAAGATTAACAACGTTACTGGCTCTAAGCCCAACATCTGCCCCTTCCAAGTCATTTAGTCCTGCGAGCGCTTGACAATTTCACAGGAAATAGCCAAAATTCGCGCCCTTTCGAGCTTTCGAAAGACTTATACCCGCATCATTGAGAGTTTTTAACTGCGATTTGATTACGTATAATAAGTAAGTCTGAAGATTTGTGGCAATGTAGCTCAGCTGGTTAGAGCACAGCATTCATAATGCTGGGGTCGGTGGTTCAAGTCCACCCATTGCTACCATACATTTCAATGGCATACATAAAAATGTAATTTCAAAGATTAGTGTGGGTAAGCACAGGGTAAGCAGAACCTCACATTACTGACACTAACTAGATTAACCCCCCTCCTGCAATAACACCCTCTTGCTCTCGTTGTATTCATAGCAACCAACAAGAGATTCAAACATGCAAACAACCCTTAGCAACAATCAACAACCCGATTTACTTCACACTTATCTCGATCATGCTAGCGAAGCAGCAGCCAAATGCTCTGCTTTGATCGTACCGCTGTATCAATATGTAGACGAAATGGAGCAGGGATCGACACCAAAGGCTACAAAGAGATTGCTAAAACTGATAGGGATTGAATTCAAAAAGCATCAAGCTGAGATGGAAAAATATTGGCAAAATCCAAATCGGGCCAAAGAATTATTTGACCAAGCAGACTGCCAACAAGATAAACAGTTTGAGTTCCTCACATACATGAAAATTTTCAAAAATTGCGATTGGAGTCAAATCGGAGACGGTAGCGCAACCACGGGTATTAGGATTTTCCATCGACTTGCGGATGAGCTCTGTGAATGCTCGTCTAGGCTTTATCTAAAAGCCTGCACGCTTCGTAAACACGAGAGCTCGCCAATCGCCAGCGCTGCATAAATAACTTTTTCTAAGGGCGGGATACCGCCCCGCTTTATGTAAAAGCCGCGCCTAGCCCGCAATATCTGATATCGCACAAAGACCCCGCGGCCCCAAAAGGTCGCACACATCCAACCAAGCCCTCGAACAAAATTATATGGAACTCAACTAATTTTTTATGCAGCTCTTTTAACTAAGCGCATTTCTTCTAAGTCTATACTGAAATCGAAAACAATCTGAATCGGCATTTCAGGTAACCTGTTATCGTTGTAGCTATCCATATCGTTTTTCAATTGATTACAATCACCAAGAATCTGCTTACGCCTTTGCTGAAAAGCTCTTTCCATATGCTTATGCGAAGCCGTCCGAATGTCATCCCATAGTACTAATTGCTCTTTACCTTCTGTGCAGTGAGCCGCATGTTTTGTTCGAACTTTTCTGCCCTGATTGTCTACCAGATACTCATCGCGCATAGCACCAGCTAACTCTTCTGCGCATCGACTTACAATCGCTGAAGGATGAGGAGCCCATCTGTTTGTTTTTACAGACCATTCAGCCACTTCACGCATAGAGGCTGGCCACTTAAGACCTGCATCCTGATACTGAAGCACGATTGACTGCAATTGGTCACTCTTACTCATAGCACATTCTCCTCATTCACCGATTTATCAAATCATTAATAGTTTGGCCAAACCCGTCAGTAAGTGTCGACGAAGTCACCTGCTCGCGGATTTTTTCTAATCTCTTCCGAAAATGACTCCAATGAATTAGCCCTCTATGCTGTAATTGACCAATCACAATACTTGGATGCACACCCATGCGCCTTGCAAACCCAATAATCTGGCTTTCTGAAAACGAAGGATTTACTCTTGCTATGAATCCTGTCATCTCATCGTTTGGTACTAATAATTCTGCAGCAGCCTTATTAGCTCTGATTTCGATATCAGGCATTTCATCTAATTCTCCGCCAAGTATGTTGACATCAATAACAGGTTGCTCAACTCCCTCTTTATGCTTTACGTGATCTAACTCATGCAACAGTGTATGCCAGAAATTATCGACTCGATTAAATCTCAAAGACATTGCCACAACAGGTTTACTTTTATCCAGCCAAAAGCAAGCGCCATCTATTTCTGACTTAGGAAGCGCCTCAACAATAACAAATCTGATACCAGCCTTGCTTAAAATTGACGCCACGTTTCTAACACCATCGACATACTCGAGCTCACCTTCTAATTCGCCTATAGCTTTAACCAGATTCGCAGCGGTATATTTTTGAGCCGGCGCACTAGAAGCAATAGCCCGAGCTCTACAAAGCCAAGCAATTTGTTGAATTGAAGTCTCGGAATATGCCCTCTTCTTCGCGGCATGCTGGAACGTAGGAGCTTCAAAAATCTTTTCAATACCAAAATAACTGAATATTTGTTTTTCTAATATATCAACATTCTTAGTAGGCTCAATCCAGCCACGCTTAACCATATCTCTAACCGGAAATTGAGAATGTAGCAGAGCTCTCTTAGAGACGGACGATTCTTTACTCCTTACTTTTGAGAGCTGATACTGACTTTCAAGGTTCATCCAAAGCTCTGGGCTAGTACCAAACGCCTCCCCAAGAATAACAGCTGTTTCAGGCGTAATGGCTCGCCTACCATTAACTACCTCGTAGACAAGTCGCGTATCCTTCCCAATAATTTCAGCGAACTCAACCTGAGTCCAGTTCCGAGCTTCGAGTTCGTCCTTCAAATATTCTCCTGGCGGAAAAACTTCAGCAGGAATGCGTGCATTCATGATCCCTCTCCTCACTTGTGATAATCCTCAATTGAAATTACCAAAACTAACTTTCCCCGATCTTGTGACTTAAACTCTAATATCAGTCTCCATTGACCATTCAATCTAATTGAGAACTGATTCGATCTAGACCCTTTCAATTTTTCAAAATTCAGCGACCTCATAGCGTATAAGTCCCGTTCATCCATCGCCGATCGAATAAATGCGATTTTTTTCCTATATGATCGAACAATCGCCACTGAATACCCCCCATCGAAAGTAAGGTCAATTTCCAGCTTATCTAAAGACTTATCCTTGAACTTGATATCCATGACGACAATTTATTTTAGTTTTAGTAAAATGTAAATATGCATGAGGCACATATTAACACCTAAAATTGATCCTTAGCACCTATTAGTTCGAATTAATCAGCAGTCATCGATTAAAGGTCTAGCTAGCTCGCGAGGTATCAAGCGCCTGCTCAGGCCATGCTCCTGCCTCTTTGGGCCAACACAGCACCTCCCTCAGCCGCACCCGCACGACCACCCAGGAGTTGCGTCACCCGCATCGTCAGACTATTGAGGGAACTTGCCATGCAAAACTGAAAAGAGATGGAATTAGGCAGCAGAACTGGACACCGGCAAACAACTTGAGCATGTAGCTAAGCCCATCTAGTCTGTTAAAATGCCTAGACATACTAAAAAGTATTATTCAAAGAGCTAGGAACGCACCAGGCTGTCTCGCGTGAACGGCTTGTACAAATACCTAAAAGCCCGAGAAATATAATAGAAGATCAGTTCCGTTGGGTTTTTGACATTTCAAGCTCTAAGGCTTTTGCCTCAGCCAACAGCAACATGGTACCACTTGCCAATTTCAATACCCTTAGCATTTTAATTTGAGCACGGGGATCATCGCCAGTTTCCCTTATTACAAGTGCTTTCATATCATCGATAACGCTAGATTCAGATTCAACATCACCAATAAGCGAACTTAGTAGTTCTCCTGAGCGTTTAATAGTTGGCCGCTGCTGAACGTCCTTTCGCTTTATCCACGCAAAGCGCTTAGCTCGCTTTCTTATGGCTCCTTCAGTAATGCCGTTCTCCCTGGCTATAACTACGTTGGATTTCTCACCATGACAGAATTCATTTTTAATACTCTACCAGTCGATCATCATTCGTACCTTTTTCTAGCTCGTACCTTCGATATGTACGAGAGAAATTTTCTCTCTAAGTGGGGTCCTTGCGGTCTATGAGATAAGACCCTCAAAAGATTTACCCCGCCCCCTCATTCAGCGCCGACAAGCCACAGTAAAAAAGGCCGGGGCCATAGCTCCATTACCACTTTAACTCGTGGAAAACTTCATCAGCTTTATAGCTTCAAAGTTGGTAATACCTCCTCCAAATCGCTTTCGAAAATTGAATTTCGTTTGCCCTTCGCTGATTAGATTGTCGCGAATCAGTGAGACTCCGCTTGGTTAATAATTTTGCAACCCTCTTGAAGTTTCCAAAGGCTATCGAGAGCGAACCAGCGCTTATATCTGGCATGTTTTCGTCGATCTCGACCTCGTGCCCTAGAATCCTACCGCCAAATGCTGCGGCTGGGTCAGGCTGCCAGAGATAGTATCTTTCACTGCCATCTTTGAGCTGGCGACCCAAAGCTAGCGCGCTGTCATTCATCAAGAATACCGCACCCTTGCGATATTGCTGCTTTAGGGAATGCTGAAGGTTTATGACCCTATCCGCAGGATCTGATGACGCAAATACATCTGAACCGCTGCACAGCTATCGAGCGTCAATTATGTTGGCCGGTTGACTCTGTGTGCTTTACTCCTGTTTTTGCATAGATGACTTCCTCCGATAACTCTCGCCCTGACATTGAATGATGGTTGCGCGATGGACTAGTCGGTCGATGGCGGCAACGGTCATCACCGTATCATCGAACAGTTGGTCCCAGTCCTCGAAGGTCTGGTTCGATGTGATGATTAGGCTACAGCGCTCG
>Ga0208413_1000845_pt1 | contig 21418 bp, 27 predicted proteins | sample AntAceMetag02UKD_FD_184761 | JGI IMG/M metagenome (GOLD analysis project Ga0208413, IMG submission 184761) | Saline lake microbial communities from Ace Lake, Antarctica - Antarctic Ace Lake Metagenome 02UKD (SPAdes) (version 2) | ecosystem: Environmental > Aquatic > Non-marine Saline and...
CGGATGTGCAGGCGGTAATTGATCCGGTTATCGAGGGGATGGATTTGCTTTCAAAAGGGCAAGAGCGGCAGGAAGCCCTCGCCTATGCCGCCCGTGCCGCCCACTATGCCGCCGCCCGTGCCGCCCACTATGCCGCCGCCTATGCCGCCCGTGCCGCCCACTATGCCGCCTCCGATGCCGCCAGTGCCGCCCACTACGCCGCCTATGTCGCCCGCTATGCCTCCTATGCCGCCTCCTATGCCGCCAGTGCCGCCGCCCACTATGCCGCCAGTGCCGCCGTACGCATCCGCCAGCGCGACACGTTGATTTCACTGATCGCCAGCGCACCTATGGGGAGCCAGTAGAAAAAGGTTGACAACACCCTACTCTAGTGTTATATTAACGCATAGGGCAACACAACAAGAGGGACTACACAATGATCAACACACGCGATGAATACGCAGTATGGGCTTTCGGATGTGGTTCAAACTCAAAGACCGCTTTGAAGATCTTACTCACAGCGATCCACACTATCGTCTGGGCTACATCACCGCAATGAAAAACGGTTGACACTGACAGAACTGAGTGTATACTAAGTGAGTAATAGGGCAACACACAAGAGGACGCACACAATGGCTTATCATGTTGTACACGCTACCTACCGTAAGCGCAACGCAGAGGCAGCACTTGCCCGCTATGACAACGCTTACCTGTACTACACTCCGCACAGCGGATGGCAAGTGAGAGTTCCAACGGAATAAAGGTTGACACGGCTCAAAGGCTGTGTTAATATAAGTTATAAGAGCAGATAAACATCTGCTTTCAGGGCAACACAACAAGAGGGATATACACAATGAACACTACTGTTGAAACACTGAACTGCCAAGCCGTAGCAGAGGAAATGCGCACAGCCGCACTGGAGGCAGCACTGGCACGGATTGAACAGTATGGCGAGCAATGGTTCTGCGGCTTTGCTTGGGTAACTGTATACCCACAGCACCGAGGCAACACTCGTGCGGGCAAGGCTGAGCGTCGGGTACTGGAAGCAATGGGCCTGCGCAAGGACTGGACTGGTAAGGCATATGAACTGTGGAACCCCAGTGGCTTGGGCACACAGTGTATGAGCACTAAGGAAGCGGGTGCAGGTGCTGCTGCGGCGGTGCTGAAGCGTTACGGCTTCACAGCATCGGCACACAGTAGAGCAGACTAACAGCAACTAGTCATTGTTGTGTTCCGGGAAGGGTATAGTGTTTGACACTGTACCTTTTCTCTTGTGTGATTAATAAACTAATATAACATCACTTGCTGTGCGGTGCGAGCAAAAAGTTTTGTTAGATTTCAAGGGGTTATCAAAAAAAAAAAATATTTTTTGATGGGGGGCGGGGCATATAAAATAAATTGTTGATAAACAACAGCTTATGCTTAATGACACGTTTTAAAATATAGGTGATGCAAAATCACCACCTCACTTCTATAAGTACTTCACCACAAAAAACTGCGCAGCAATTTTTTCTCATCCAAATACCCATTTGTATAAATACTGTATGATGCTTACAGCGGTTCAATTGTATTTCTTTTTGGGTATGGCCACTGGCGCTGTGTTGATGCTGCTGTTGATACTGATGTCATGGTTAGCATCTCGGTTCTAAATTTTTCTGCGCAATTGAGATTTGCGTAGCAAAACCAAATCTCTCAAATTTTTTATCACTACAAAACCAATTTCACCTCTGCGAGTGACGCGGGCTTACGAAGTAAACTGCGAAAGAGCAGCTAACCAGCACTGTGCTGGTTCATACAATAGATCTACAGTTGACAACACAGTGCCTCTACAGTATACTATTCATATGGCACATCACAGTAGATAACTCAGTGGGCACTGGCTCACAGTTCACTTATCCTATACACAGTCTCATGCTCAGCCCCATAGCAGCACAGTTTGAACTGTTGGGATTCACTGTACAGCCAATGCCTTTGCACGGCGGGCCAGCTATCACAGTGAGTCACGCCGCCCACGGTGCTATCACACTGTTTCTGCTTAAACACAGTGCGGAAAAGATTGTTATACAGAGAATGGCATAATCTCTCTCTGTTACTCTGTCAGTCTAATCTAAAACACCATCTTTTAGTCAATCGCCCATTGCGGGGTGTTGCACAGCGTTGATTTCAGTGTTAAACGCAGGTTGTTCAGTTTTGTTTTTTATACTGTGCAGTAGTACCGTTGTACTGATCGGGTGGATTTTTGCTCAGTAAACGCTGATTTTACGTTGTAAAAAAGCGTTTACCGCTCTGCGGCTGTGGGGCTTACCGCTGCGGCTTCGCCGTGTGTTCGGGCTCTAGTCGCCCGGAAGGTTGTTGAGAAACTGTCTCAGTTTGGTTGAGTCTGTTTCAGCACGTATCCGTTTAACAGGTTCACCTTCGTTGGGGTCTGTGTTCACTGTGCCTGAGTTGCCCTGTGTGCTGTTGCGCTTCAGTGCTGCCAGTATCTTTGATCCGCCTTGTGTAGCAGTAGTGGTTTCTTCTGCGTCTTCACCTAGGTCAAAGATTCTCAGTGTGTCCACATCAAAGCCAAGATCAATCTTTGAGTTAACACCACTGCTACTTCTAGTCTTCATCAGCTGGATCTGATAGCGTCCACGTTCTCTCATAGCTCTGCTGGTAAAGATACCGATCAGATTGTCTGCTGTGTTGATCTTGGATATACCACCAGAGATGTGACTATGATCAAATTCAATCTCTTCTACACTGCTTCTGTTCAACTGTGCTGCTGTTACAAACACCACTTTGAGTTCCATGGCCAAGTTACGCAGTTCTTCTGATACATACTTGTCTTTGACGAACAGGTTCTCTGCTGATATCTTAGCTGCAATAGGATGCATCAGATCTAGATAGTCTACCAATACTGCGTCCACACGTCGACCCATTTTGATTTCATACTCTTTGATGTATGCTCTGATATCGTTGGCGTTCTTGCCTGTGGGCATGTACTTGACCTGGAAGGCACCGCTCTTCTTGCCGATCATGCGCACTTTGATTTCAACGTCGTCGATATTCTTAAAAACGTCTCTACTAGGTATGTCTGATATCATTGAGTCCAGTCGCATACTCACTAGGTTCTCGCTGAGTTCGAAAGTGAGATACAGCACGTTCATACCTGTTAATGCCCAGTTCACACCCAGATTGGCCATGAACAAACTCTTGCCTGATCCTGATCCACCTGCGAAGATGTTGAGTTCGCCTCTGTTGAATCCACCAAACAGTTTGCGGTCCAGATTGGGCCAACCAGTGCTTACTTGTCCGTTGTTGTCTTTGATAGCTTCCAGTCTAGCTCTGGGGTCTGCCCAGTAGTCTGTGCCAAGGTCTTTCTGTAAGCCTATCTGCACAGCCTTCTTGACTAGATCCTCAACAGGACCATACTCACCCTTTTCCAGTAGGTCAGCTGATTTGAGAATAGCAGCTTCCAGTGCTTTGTGTCTACTAAAAGTTTCAAACTCACTCAGCAGCCAATCATAGTGACTTTCCTGTAGCTGTCCTGGATCTTTTAGATCTGTTCGAGTAGCAGCGTTGATCATATCAAATGTGGGCAGGCCGTTGTGTTCACCCACATAGTTTTTCAAGAACTCTGCTGCGGGCTGTAGGCGCCTGTCAAATGTGTTGGAGTCAAACACACCCTGACAGCGTATAAAGCTTTCTGCATCTGTGAGAAACATTTCCAGATACACACGCTGTATATCGTATCCATAGTCAGTATTTTGTCTAGTTGTCATTTTGTTTCCCTTATGTGCGAAGTTGCTTTGACACTGCCACAACTGCTACAGTTTACTATTATAACTCGAAATCTGTGTGTGTCAACAGTGATTAGATGTTCACTGGTTACTATCTGTGTACTGTCACAGCAGCCAGCAGTCAGTGCCATGCTGTGCCTATATTGTCGATTCTGTGCTGTGAGTGTGCTAGCACACAGCCCACAGCACTGCCTGGGTCACCTGGACGTGGCGGCACCCATACTGTGTCCCATCCACTGGTGATGCGTGATACTGCGTCTCTGTTCATTGCTCCGCCTCCTGCTACGGCTAGGTGTGTAGTGCCAGTGCGCCAATTGGCCCAGTTACTCAGTATCTTTACACTCCAGCAAAAGATTTCCTGTGTAGTGGCTGCAAGGTCCCGCAGGTCCTGTTCTGTGTTTATATCGGGTCTCCACCATAGACATCCTCTGTGTAGATTCTGTCTCATGCGTATATATGGATTACGTGCATCCTGTTCAATGTGTACAATATCTGTACACACTGCTTTCCAAAAACGTAGAGGATCTCCTCCCTTGGCCAAGTCTGCTACTAGGTATTCGTCCTGCTGTGGTACAAGCCCCAGCCTCTGTGTCATAGCTGAATAGAACAGACCCAGACTGTGAGGATAGCGTTGACTGTGTATCTTTTTTAAACGATTGTTTTTACCGTGCCACACAGTGAGCGTTTCGAACTCACCTATGCTGTCTAAGCAGATCACAGCACAGTCATCATGCGGCTGTGTGTAGTAGGCATAGGCCGCATGACTGAGATGATGCTGAGTATACTTGACGGGTACTCCGTGTAGATATAGGTCAGTGAGATACTGTTTAATGTTGTTTTCTCGCCATAGCCATCCTTGTCCTGCCAACAGCTGACGCACAGTCTTAAGACCAGGCTGTTCATACCAAACAAACTGATCAGCATATCCATAGTTGTTCATTATGTGCTGTAGCATTGGTTCATTGGGATGTGGATCTCCTGCTACACCGCTGAAGTCTTTGGCTAATCCTGCCCACTTTAATTCGTTGCGGTCAAATACCGCAATGCTTGCGTCATGACTGTTGCCTACCATTCCCCATGTGATCATTTAGTAACCTCGAAATAAAATCCAATGTCTTTAAAAGTTTTCCCTATCATATCATTAGTTAGATATTTAGAAATTCCGATCATGCTTTTTGTAATTTTCTTATCTTCGTTAAGGCACCATCTTCTTATAGTACTGCTACTTATTATATTAATTTTTTCAGAAGCCTCTTTTACCGAAGGGAACTTACCAAATGGTGTTACATAGTAACCTTTAAATGCTGAGCTTTTTTCTCCTGTGTATTTTCCTCGTAATTTGTCGCCGATTTCTTTTCTTTTTGCTGTTGAATGTTTTTTACCGAACATAGGATTATTTTTACCTGCTTGTGCTTCTGACATTTTAGCTCGAGTTTCGATAGTACGTTTTAACCCTGTTCTAGATATGCTCATTTTGCGTTTTGTTTCCTCCGAGTGCGGTTTTCGTTTTTTTCGTGATTCTGATAATTTCTTTTTGTGCTGTTCAGTAAAACCGTGAGCAGCATAATGGTTATCACCGGAAGGGAAGCCTTTGCCCCCTGCCTGTTTATTATAACAATTTTTATCAGTTTTCCATAAATTTCCAAGAAGTTGTTCTTCTTTACGATAACATTCTTCCTCGTTATCAGTTTCAAACAACACTTCTCTAAGAAAGTTTTCGACTCCATACTTTGCAATAGCATTGTCAATTACACTGCTACTACCAAAATAAAAATCAAATTCTTTAGTTTTTACTTTATGCTTTCCGATATAGTATTTTCCGTTTACTAAATTTATAGTTTTATAAACAATATATTTTTTCATACATTTATTTATCGATATATAAACGGATCCCTCTTGCGCAGTTCTTTTATTCTTTTACGAAAGCGAATTTCTTCTCTAACTCTAGTGTAGGGCCATATCAATACTGCCCAGATCTTTTTTAGGTAAACCATTTTTTCATCCTTAGTCTAATTTTGAGGGTTGAGTCTTCTGCTGCACTTACAATTCTGTGCAGTGTATATAGTCTGCCATGCTGTGCTACACAGTCACTCGCGTCTTTACAATCATCAGGCCAGTCAGGCAAGCTCACACTCCATCCCTGTTCTATGGCCTGCTCTGCTAGACTTTTGCCATTGCGATCTCTGTCAGGCACTACTATGATCTTCTTGTTCAGTCTGTTCAACAGCAGGGCCTGTTGGTCATTTATGTGTGATCCACACAGGGCACAGCCTTCTATGTGTACAGCGTCTATAGGGCCTTCTGTTACTATGGTAAACACTTTGTTGGGTGTTTGCTCATCTAGTCCATACACAAACCCTGGCTGGCTTTCCATAAGGTATCTAGGATTTTTGTCACTAGCCACTGTTCTAGCAGTCCATCCTACAATACGTCCTTCATAGAGGAAAGGCACAATCAATCGATCTCTATAGGCTAGGCTAGGGCTCCAGTAGTAGTCAGTGTCATCTACATTGAGATTACGCTGCGACATGTATTCAAGCACACTCATACTGTACTTGTTGAAGTTGGTTATGTCTATGATCTTTACAGCGTCCTCAGGCAAAGGCACAGTATCGAACTTGGGCAGCGTGGGCATACCACGCAGGGCCTGTACAGATTCTATGCCTTCGTTTTCTCGCATCACTGCCAGTGACAGTTTGTTGATTACATCATCCGGCGCATTCATCCACTGTAGCAGACGTCGCAGTTTGTAACTGACATTGCGTCCAGGTTGCCATGAAGTTTTGAATCCACAGTTGAAGCAGGAATAACTTATGTGGTTGCCGCTGACAATCATGCCGCCTCTACCTCTTGTGTCAGCAGTGTTGCCGTTGTGATGGCAACACGGCGCATTTCCGGAGATCCATCCACTTGGAGTAGTTTTTGTTTTTCTTCCTAATTGCCAATAAGACAATATTATTTCGCAGATGCTATTTGTCAACACGAGTAACTTTCCACTTGTTTAAGTTTTTTTGTTCTCTAATAGTTATAGTGTCTTGGTATGATTTTCTGTACGCATTAAAAAGTTGCCAATAAGTTACGCCAAGTTCTTCTTTGTTTTGTTCCGAGAACTCTTTTAATCCATTGTCTGCATAATAGACGCCTCCTTCTGGGGATTCTATAACATAAGTACCTTGATGAGACTTTTTCTTTTTTTCTCGCGTTTCGTCACTGTCAGGATTAGTGTTGTATCTTTTCTTCTGAGCAACAGAACTATTGTGAGATTTTTGCTGTTTCTTTTCTTCGGTCATAGTTTGATACCATTTTGTTATAACACGACTAGCCGATTCGGAGTCTAACCCGTCGCCGCCATAAGTCATATTATATCCTTTTCCTAACGTGTAATATGTCAGAACTGTTTCGGCCACTACACTCATAATAAAAGTATAGTGCTAAATCAATGGTTTGTCAATCAGTTTTTAATCAGTATTTTAGTAACACTGTTGCTAGGATCAGAGTAGACTGCGAAACGTAGATGACTGAATACTCCGTTGAAGTTTACCGGAGCGGGTTCAGTTTCTGTGCCATCAAATTCAATTGTTTGAATAGTTGCCCAGTTTGTGGTTTCGTTTACTATATTGTCCAGAGTAGCCTGTACTGCTACTGTGCCCACATAGCTGTTGGTGTATATAGCTGCGGTGTGCAGTGCTTCGTTGCCGTTCAGTGCAGGCTGTGCGTCCACAGTTTCTGATGTCCATTCTTGTGTGTCTACACTTACACGCTGAAACGAACTTATGTTGTATGCTGCTTTTGGACCTGGAAAAGTTTTTACATTAACAAAGATTGTAGCGTCATTGTCGAAGTTAGAATGATTGTAGGTTAGAATCTTTTCACCCGCAGCGTCTACTAGATAGACATTGTATTTGAGATATTGTTGTTTGATGTTGAGTAGGTCGTTTTCTGTTACAGTCAATGAGAACAGTCCCTTAGTAGCACTGGATCCGTCGTCCTGTGTTATACAGTCTCGTTCGATTATGAGATTGTTGTTTTCGTCAAACGCTACAAACTTGGGAGTATAACTAGCAACATTTATAGGCCTTTGGTCTGCGTTCAACAGTCTAAACTGTAGTACGTTTTCTATTCCTTTATAAACTTGCACTTGTCTGCTATACACTGGTCTATACTCCACTATGAATCCTGCCACATCGGCTACAAGATTGATTCTATTCGATACTAAATACCTAGGCATTAATTGCATAGTAATATTTATCGGATCATGTTGACAAAAGAAATACAAGAAAACTTTCCATTCCTCAGCGTTGTAACCTATGGTGGCAACGAATACATCGGCATCATTATCAATCAAGATCACTCAGTAACTTCAATGTATGTGTATACTGATTTACGATCAAGGCCAGAACAATCAAAGTTCTTAGCAATGGGCGAAGCATGGTGGTGGGAATCAAATCGAATGATTCCCATTAATATTTTCTTAAAGAATGAGATGGATCCTTTTAGATATTGTATTATGACAATGAACTCAAAGGATGTAAGAGTAACCATAGGGCCCTGTGTTAATCTTAATAATCTGTCACTGAAACGTGTTAAGCGTAAGAGTGTACAACTGGTACGCCGTCCTAAGGATTAATCTGCTCACACAGTAGATTCATGTGTACTACGCATGCCACTGCGTAGGAGGTGCCGTGTGCCTTCTTAAAGTAATACGCACCATCCTCAGGCTTGATCCAAACTTCCTTTAGTATCTGATCCCATGTACAGCCCAGTAGATATCTCTTGGCTGGGCGTATCATAGCCAGCACCGCAGCCAGTTGTTCTACAGAACTAGGACAGTGTTGTCTGGTTACTGATCCATGTCCTTTTAGATGAAACAGTTGATCTACAAACTCGTCGTGCTTCAATAGTTCCCATATGGGCTCTCTGTTCATCAGTTCAGTTAGGTGTGCTTCATCTCGAACATCTTTGTATATGCTTACGTTGAGAAAGTCTAGTTTAAAATAGCCTCTGTCTTCTGCTGTCTTGTAGTCTATGGTGGCTAGATTGTCCAAAGGGTTACAGGGTATCTCTGTAACATAAACACCCGAGTTGTGTTTTTTTCCTGAGTCTAATCTAGCCACACGATGCTGTAGCTTAGATAATATTTGATCCCTGTTGGGAAAATCTAAGTCAATGTCCATTTATACTTTCTCTAGCTTTCGAGCCTTTTTAGTTGCCATGTCCCACTTGAGTCTGCTTACACGATCTTTAAAGGTTATGCCCTGTAGGTGATCCCATTCATGTAGATAGCACTTAGCACTGTAGCCTTCAATCTTGACAGTACACTCTTCTAGATTCTCATTGTAGAATCTAGCCAATATTTCTTTGGGTCTGTTTATTTTTACAAACACATTAGGAAAGCTTAGGCATCCTTCGACATCCGCTGTAGCACCCGAAGTGTACTGTAGAACAGTGGGATTGATACAGAGTGTGCTGTTGTTGGCACTGTCGCCCATTACAAACACCTGTGCGTCTAGACCAATCTGATTAGCTGCTAGACCTATACCGTTGTTGCTCAACATGATGTCTACCATTTGTTGTTTGACTTCAGCGGGATCAAATGTAAGGTTTTCTAAATCAACTTGTTTAACTTGCCGATCTAAAAATTCATTTGGATAATAGAGTAATTTCATAATTTACTTTCCTTGACAATTTCTTTTACTAGTTCTAGGTCTTTGATTTGACGTTTAAATCTCAGAGCCCAGTGTTCTGGATTAATCACATGATAGACCAATGCTAATTGTTCATCGTTGAATGTACTTAACATTTCCTTGCCTGTGCGACAGTTGAGTATCAGCCAAGGCGAAACTTTTCCATCTCTGATATCCCACACTGCTTTATTCGCACTTACATAGCCAAAGTAGTGATTCCACACACTGTTCTTTTCTTCAGCCCACAGCATCATGTTGTTAACGCTGCGTTCCAGTGCTGTGGTAACATCTTCTTTGAGTATCAGTTCAAGAGCATACTTTTCATACATTTCATCTCTACACCAGTGATCCAACTTAACTCCACTGGTCACTACATGGTCTATGTAACGCTCAGGATAAAGTGGCTTAACATTGCTAACAAAACTGCCGAATTTAACAAAAGCGTTATAATAAGGAGACTTCGTAAAATCTTCATAAGTTTTCTCTTTTTTCGTGCCCGCTGACAGCGCATAGAATCTTTGGAATGCGTAGAGACCATATCTTACTCTTTTCTCATCCTTTTGTAGCCAACGTCGTTTAGGCTCACACATGTGCGCTGCGAGAGTTTTCTCTCGCATATACCCGTTACCACAGTATTCACACTTGTAGGGCTTTTCAGAGTTTGATGTCAATGCTATGTTCTTCAGCCAGTTGTTTGAGTTCTTTTTTTGTAGATATTCTAGCAAGCAGTTCTACCTCATCTGTTTTCATATTGGGATAAATTTGTTCTAACAGTTTGACCGCAGCACTGTTGCCGCCTTCTCTCTTTTTAAAACCTATCCATGGGTGATATTCAATCTTGCCTGTGTTGCCTGACTGACACAGCAGTTGCCATTGCAGCTTAGGATGTCTTACACCTAGAACGTTCCAGTTTTTATTGTAGTATTCGTTGGTCTTAAAAACTGCTAGCTCTTGTTTTTCTCTAGAGCCCTGTACTGAGCTTGCGTATCTGTTCAACAACCAGAAGCTGACCTGTTTGCGTTCATCATCTGAGAGTTCATCCCAAACTGTTTTAGCACCCATGTCAACTGCGGCCAGTATATCTTTTATTGGTAATTTATCTGTCATAGTTATACTTTACTATCTCTTCTACCACTTTGTCAAACTCTTTTAGACGCAACATGTTAGCACCGTCGCTGGGTGCTGAGTCTGGGTCAGCGTGTACTTCTAAAAAGAAATTTCTAATGCCCAGAGCACTAGCTGCACGACATAGGCCAGGGACATAATCCCTATTCCCGCCGCTGCTACTTCCGAGGCCACCTGGCTTTTGTACTGAGTGCGTGGCATCCAAAACAATATCACAATCAAAATTATTAAGCATATAGTCAAGGCCGGTGAAATCAACAACCAGATTATTATATCCAAAACTAGTTCCCCCTTCAGTGATCCAAACTTCTTCTGCGTCTGCACACTTACTTAGTATTCCTGCTACATCCCACGGCGCTAAGAATTGACCTTTTTTAATATTTACAACACAGTCTGTAGCACATGCTGCTTGAATGAGATCAGTTTGTCTACACAAGAAAGCAGGGATTTGAATAACATCTACAACACTGTAAACACGACTGATTTCGCCAACAGTATGACAGTCGGTGAGCAGTTTATATCCTTGTTTTTTTAATTCTAAAAAGTCAACCATTGTTTTGGTAATACCGACTCCACGTTTACCTGTAATGCTGGTGCGGTTGGCTTTGTCATAACTGGCTTTGAAATAGTATTCAATGCCGTACAGATCACACACACGTTTACATTCTGTAGCTATTTCTAAACTTTGCTCATATGATTCGTGTTGGCATGGGCCTGCTATGATTCTCATACACTTGTTCCGCTAGTACGTCTTACTATATCATCGTGATTGAATTCAGCCCAGTATAGTTCAAATGCTACACCGTCTTCGACACCTTCAAACTGGTGAATCTTGCCGGGCTTGACCTGTGTAAAGTCGCCTGCACTTAGAACGGTTTCATCTACTAGCCCTTGATCATCTTGCCATACACGAACAATCATCTTGCCCGACTCTACAAAAAAGCCATTCCATTTAAATTTGTGCTCGTGTTCTGAACATTTATATCCTGCCTTAAATTCAATGCGGTGAAATTCAAGAACACCGTTGGCATGGATCAGCTCTGTGGCTCCCCATATTTTACCAGCGCGAATTCCCATTATTTTTTCTCCTTATAATAACAATGAATAATCTATTAATTCACATTGCCTGCTGATGTCTTTTACAAAATAAGCACACAGTGGTTTTTCGCCTTTGGTAATCGGAACACTGAGTAAATGTCCATTACGCATCTTTGGAAAGAACCATTTTACGTCTGTGTAAAAATTAGTAATTTTAATATCACCAAATTCTGTTTTAAAACTGCTTAGGGGATTAAAAAGAAATGCTTCAAATCCTCTGTCATTCAAACTGGTCAGTGGCAGTATCTCAAGATCGTTTGCTGATTCACTACAGCCCACAGCCAAACTCCAATCCACAGGCATAGTAACTTCTTGTCCGGCAATTTCTAACACCATTGCAGGAGCATTAAAACTTTCTAAAAAGATCAAGGGTACAAAAAAGAAATCAGGGTTCTTTGGATCTGAATTGTCTAGTACGCTGAATCTTATGTCTTCGTCTATTTGATCTGGTAAGTCGTCCAGATCAAAGCACTGGTTTTCCAATGTTAATATTCTCATTTATTATTTTTTCCAATCCACTTTTTCAATAGTAAATGGGTACTGTGCTTCTTTATAGAACTTTTTACGTTCAGTTAAGTGGCGCTTCGCATACTTGCATGTTGATGTCAAGTCCCATATTTGTACGAAGTCTTTGTCCTTTGCCTTTCTTACGCCTCTACCAATACTCTGAATAACTCTAACAAAACTTTTTCCAGGCTCGAGAAGAACAAGATTAAAGATACGAGGAATGTTAAGACCCACAGCGGCAACTCCATAGGTCGCAATGATAACTTCGTTAGTACCTTCGCGTATCGTGTCGTATGTTTCTTTCCTAGCCTTTACCTTAACAGCACCGCTGATAAATGTGCTGTTGGGTATAAGTTTTTGTAGTTCTTCGCCTGCTGTAATTCTGTCTACCAGTATTAGTGTGTTGCCTGATTCTTTGATTGTGTTTAATAATTTGCCTAGGTATTCTATTCTATCTTGATTTGTAACAAGATACTTTAATTCTTCTTGATAGCCTCTGTGTGCTACTGTGTCAATCAACTGTACCACATTAACGTGACACTGTGCCAACACACCTTTGTCCTGTAGTTCCTTAGCACTGATCTGTCCAATCACAGGGCCAAGGCTAGCATGAATTGATTCAAACTCAAACGGCTCTTTGGGCACTGTGCCAGTCAGTCCCCAGCGAATAGGAGCATTGCGTAGGTTGCGAGTCAGTAGGTTCTTAAGCACCTCTGCCTTGGCTTGATGACAATTTGCAACAACAGCATCATTTGCAATATAATTATGATCATTTTCAATGTGTAAATTGTAAACTTCTGGTAGGTTACTAATTACTGTTTTCTTAATTAGTTTCATATAATTTCCTAATTTTATTTTTTGTATTATCGTCAAAGTTGTCTAAGTTAGTAGGAGGCTTTTTGTTAATAAAGTATTCTTTATTTGCTATTATAACAGCATATCCGTTAATTGTACACCATTCTTTTGCAGCATTAATCTTTGCTTTAGTTTTTTCGTCATACATTAGTTCTTCTGGCTTTACTTCTATTAATGTCTTTGTATCATGATTTACAAAGTCAACAATGTAAATGTGTTCTTTATTATTATAAACGTAAGGAATTCTGATAGTTTCGTATTCTGCATCTTTATCAAAGTATTGGTATAATGCTTCCCAAGAACTTCTATATTTTTTATTTTTATAAAATGTATCCCAATGCGTATTTCTATTATTTGAGTTAGGAGTAAAAGTACCGTTTAATATTTTTTCTTTCATGATATTACTACGATGAAGTTTGTCTTCGGCTGACATAATTGTTCCATACATGCCATTTTTTGAACCAGTGTTGGCTGCACTAATCTTTTCTTTAGTTTCGGCTAGCATTGTGTATGCATACGGATAGTCGCCTTTTGTTCCTTTGTTCCATGGTATTCCTGTATTTAAATTGTGTTTTATTATTTCTTTATGCATCAACTGGCAATTAATTCCACCTTGCTTTGAGGTAACACTTCTTGCTTGTTTTTCTGCTGCAATACGAGTAGATTTGTGTATACTATAAATATCATCAAAATTTTGTCTCCAACAATTGTGTCCAGTTAATACTCTTTTCTTACACAATCGAACATCTTGCTCCGAAGTTAATGATAATCCGTTTGATAATTCAATTTCTTTTCCTGTTATCTTAACTGCATATACAGTTTGATTAGCTGTAGACAATAAACTATTAAACTTATTAATATCAAATTTTTTCGCCATAAATACCTCTCCGTTAGCTATATGTATTTATGTCTACAATTTCTAAATCTTCAGTTAATGCATCTGCTCTAACCCATCCATGATTAGTTAAAAATTTATGGTTTGCGGTGACTTGTATTATTACCCCATTATTAAACTCTAGTTCTAGCATTTTTTCACTATTGCTGTGAGATAAATTTTTATGAACTCTAACAACTGTATCTTCTTTGTATTGCTGTGTTTTTTCACAAAGATTTATTACTTTGTCGCCGGGGATTAAGTCCTTGATGGCAATTTTACCTAACGGAGTAGTAACTAATGTGTCGCCTGCAAGGCATTCATCAACAATAACGGTGCTCACACCTTCTAAAAATTCAGCCAGTGATAGTACGGCTGCTCCGTCCTTGTGCCTTTTGTCTAGAATGTTTAGACTTTGCCAAGTACAGATAGTGTGAGTCTTACCCAGTTGCTTTCTGTCTCCGAAATACACCCCTACGTCGAGCCCACAGTTGATGTAGTCTTCTTCAGTCTGTTCAACAAGTGATTTGTTTGGAACAATAACTAGACTACGACCATGAGGCTCGCTTATGTGTGAAAGTGTTGCTGTGGTAATTGTTTTGCCTGCGCCAGTAGGAATCTGTTGTAGGCTTTGTGGATGGGCTAGGAAGTTGTTGATTGCTTCAACTTGATAATCACGAAGCATAATAAGTTCGCCCGCATCTGGGTGTCCTTTGGGCCAGCGTATATCTTGATCAGCCCAATAGCGTTCAGTAACTGGAGCGAAGTTGATCTGTATAGGGTGTCTACGATCATCTATGTCAACAATGTTTACTTTGTTTTTTGTTAGGATGTCAACAATAACATCAAGATGATTCACATAGCCCGAACCGCCGATACCAAAGAACGCAACCTTGCCGTCCCAGCGTCCCAGCTTATACTGAGGCATGTGTTTAGCATAAGGTACTTCAAACTTGAGAGCGTTGGTCAGTTTGCGTCTGATGTCTACGTCTAGTCCTTCGAATTTAATGTTAACTTCATCTTCAATAATTAATTTACAACTAGCCATAGTATTGTGAGTATCTCCGCATGGGGCTTATCATATCCTCTCGATACACTATGAGATCACATCTATTGTGTATGTAAGAGTCAACGGTTCGATCTAATCTGCTGGTGTAACCAAAAGTTACACAGGGTTGCCATTCGCCACTGATCAACAGCTTAGGTAACTTGTCACTACTAATGTATACTATTTTAGTATTGCTGTCAACCCAATTGTTTAGCCTGCGGTCTTTAACCAACTGATTAAATCCGCTGTCGCCATCTTGTCTAAACAGCACACTCTGTTCTTCATTGGGTAAAATGTCTCGATAAAAGTTCGCCATCTCATACAGCTGATTTTCAGCATGAGACTTTTCCAGCACAACCAATAGAGGAAATCTTTTTAGATTATGAAGTGCCAATAAGATATCTGACAGTGATTCTTCACTGGGTTTACTTTGATAGGTTACATCATTTCTATAGGCAATCTTTTCAATTACAGACGAAGCATCATTGTGGTCAACGTTTACTATGCCGTATCTAAATTTTCTGTCCACATAAAACAACACAGTGTCAGCATCGAATGCGCCAACTTCACTTTCAGCAATTGCCTTTGCTCTAGGGTGAATATTTTTCAGTTCGTTGTTATAGATGCCCGGAACGTAGTCCTGTTCTCGACTGCGAATGTCTAGAATCTTTTCAAATAGGTCAACCAATTCTTGATCGATTTTATAGCTTTTGTCTTTGAATCGAGAAAGCAGATTGTAAACATTATGTTCGTTGTAAACAAAATAGTGTTCGTGACTACCTTTTTTGTGATGATAATCTTTGGTGCTGTTGATTTGATCAATCAGTGCTATATCAGATTTTTTAAAAGGAAATCTAATTTTAATGTATCTACAGCGTTCATCTGCAGGATAAGGAATACCTTCTAGATGTTCTACAACAGTGATATATTTGCTGCGATCAATTTCTCTCAGAGGATTGCGCAGTTTGCTAACTGCACGTTCAACACCAATGATGTCTTGACTCTCAAACTGAATTTTATATTTGTCTAGTTTTTCTTTCATAAGACTGTACTGACGATCTGTCAGCGCAGTGCCTCGAAATACTTGCCTAGCAATGCTTTGGATCAAGCTGCGATCGCTGGTTTCTATTGTAAATTCAAGATCATGCTTCTGGAGCCCTGTAAGGATCTCTAAACAATCTTCTACTGTGTGTACGCCTATTTTCTGCATACACTTAATATAACTTAAAAAAGACGTGATGTCAACTGGTTAAGTGGTATGCCTTGAGAAATTTCTTCCACTGTCCACTCTGTGTGAGCATAGTCGTTGAGCCACTGTGTTCTATCTGGCTGTAGAGGGGATTCTATGTCGTGTATAAAGTCTATGTCATTAGCCGCGTCGTACGCCAACGAGCTGGTGCCTACAAACGCTGCTACGCCTTCTAGTACGCTGTGTATGCCCGGGTTACTGCTGTAGCTCACAGTGGCCCTAATATTGTCAAAGTTCATATCAAAATCATCATAGGTTCCTGATAGATGTTGAGGGTCTTGTCTATAAACATGCTTCAGTCCTCTTTCTATTTCAGGCAATCGGCATCTAGGGTGCGGTCGAAATATTATAGGACGATCAGTGTGAGCACGTATTTCGTCATATGTTTTTAAGAACCAGTTGCTCATACTGGGTTGACCTTGCCATTGTAAACTTTTATCGTGCTGACCGCATATGAGAATATATTCGCCGGTACTGCGCCAAGGTTTTAGTTCAACACCTAGCGCCTGCGCTCTCGTTCCATCATTACCACCATCATTGAAGTAGGCATCTCGGTTGATGCCATTGAGCCCCACTTTCCACGTTGTGCCTCTTTTGATTCCTCCAACTTCGAGTACGATGATTGGTTTCGCTCTACTACGGCAATAATCCCACACACTGCGGTTGCCAGCCATTCGACCATGAAATAGAACGCTCCAAATAACATCAACGTCGGAATCGACATGATTAGTAGAATCAGAAATAACACCACCACTGCTAACAATACTGCGACTAAAGGCATCAAAAATAGGACGTGAATTAAGCGCACCGTATTCTCTCCATAATTTAAATCTTTTGCCAGTAAGGTTCATTTCTATGCCCCATTAGATCTTTACGTTTGCTTGCGCCTTCGAACTTGCGATCACCCTTCATATGATCCATCCATTGCCCCAGCTTTGAATTAATCAGTGGATGGCCGCCGCCGCCGGTTTTAGCAGTGTTGGTTAGATATATTTCTGATGAATAATCCAACACATTAGGTGCTGTACGTTTCATCTGCTCAAGTATAGTACCAAACACAAAGCTGTCGTGCCATTCTTCCAGAGTGAAGATTCCCTGTTCTGCGTTCTCGTACATCTGTTCAAATTTTTGTAAAAATTCTTGACACACAGGATCTTTTAGATTCATACCGTAGAATCCACACTCTGGCCAAGTCTGTGAACCTCGGCCTCTGGCCACATAGGTAATCCAACTGGTATTGGGCAGTAGGTCAGCAAAATCTTGATATTCCCAATCTGAATGAATAAAGCTGTCTGCGTCCATCCATACACACCAATCTTTTGATCTTTCCGCAGCATTAAACACAGCATATACCTTGTTGGCAAACCTCACAGCATCCCATTTAAATTCTTTGTTCCAGTCTCTTGGTCTGCGTTCTGGGAACGGACATTTACCATTTGCTTTGGGTACATCCTTCCACTGCTCCTTAAATTGATTAAGCTTAGGCAATGCTTTTTTAGCATCTAATATTTCTATACGCATAGGGTCAGGATTGTCAGGGACACAGTCTTCAGCATAGACCAAAAGTTTAATTCGTTTGTCTACATGTTTAGCAAAGCTGTCTAAAAAGTTTTTTCCATAAACGCCGTAATGTTTATTGTGAAATGTAGTTACTACTGTGATATGTTTGGTCATTTTTTTGCCCAATTCCTTAGATGTTTCCAAGCAGTGCCGTCTTTGAGTTCAGTTAAACTCCAATGCATCTGCGCCATTTTTTGAACCCATAGTTCTCTATCAAATTCTCGAATGTTTTCTAGTTCAGATAAATCATGATGAGCTACTTCTGCCGCTTGACTGTGTTTTGGATCAAGTACAAAAGTAGGTACACCTTCTATTGCTGCGGCAACTGCTGGGCTTGAATTATAGTTTATTACAGCATGTGCTGATTTAAAATCTTGTAATATATTTTCGTTATGGCTGATAATTACGTTTGGCAATCTGTATCTTGCCAGTGCTCTTTTGTGAATCAGTACATTCTTATCGCCGGGGTGAAAACGTATTATGATTCTTCTATCGCTGTATTTTTTTATTTGTGTTATGGTCTTGACTAACCACGGTAGCAGTTTATTGTCGCCCATGCTCCAGCCGCCGTCACGCTGACAGCAGATTAGTATATCCTTTCCTGTACGCTGTAACGGTTTGAGACTTAATCCAAGATTCTTGCTTATGGTATTCCATCTTTCAGGATTTGGCGTATGATTACAATATTCACCTGTGTTTGGAAAAATACCATCATAGCTGTATCTTAGATATCCTTTAGTGTTGCCTGTATCTGTATATAAAAATAAATTCGAATCGATAATTATTGATCGTTTATTTTCTCGTTGTTGTTTTTCAAATACATTTTTTCTTAAACTAAGATGAGGTTGATTTTTACTACCAGGATGTACGAATCCTTGAACAACAGCAACATCTGCATCAACAGTATGATAATCGCAAACGATTGATCCTTTGTCGCCACAGGCCCAAACGCCTTCGATAAATCCAACAATTGTAGCTGGTTTTTCGGGGTTTGTATTTCCTGGCGGAATACCCATTAAATAAGATGCAACAGTTAAACTCATTTAATATCGCTCCTTAATATTTTCCAAGCATCTCCGTTTTCCATTTCTTCTTGTGTAAAATGTGCATAAGAAAGATGTTTTAGAAAACAATACATTTCATCTTCACTAGGTAATTTGGGGTCTTCTATATGTTCTATATTAGTTTCACATATTAATTGCGCTGCATTGGGTCCCAGTGTTATTGCTGGTTTTCCTTCCATAAGTGCTTCTATTGCTGCTATGCTGTTATAGGTAATTAAACAGTGTACATCGTCAGCTAATGCTTGTTGTATTGTTTTTGTACTAACCCGTTCTCTTCTAATAGGTTTCATTCTAATTTCTATTGGTCTGTCAGTAAGAGTTTTTAATTGTGCAACTAGATTGTCTGTCCAATTTGCTGCATCTAGTTGATTGAACATCTTCATAACTTTATCACTAGGAGGACAAATTAAAATTTTTCCGCCGGACGTAAAAGGCTTATAAATTTCCTCCCAAGGTCCTAATTGAGAGATAAGTCGTCTGTCATCTCTAGAGATTATTTCTTGCATATTTTGTAAAGCATTATGAGTTATTCGATGCAAAACCTTATGTTTACCGTTTCCAAAATAACCAGTGTCAATAGCATAAAAGGGTCTGCCAGTTTCCCAGCAGCGTTTTATAGCTTTTTGACTTCCGCCGCCTAGCCCTCTAATAATAAGCACATTGTCGGTATCTTTTTCTTGTTCCCATGTAGACTCTATGCCATTGACGCCTTGTATAAAACTACGTAGGTAGGGATCGTAGTTATACCCTTTACTCTCATAATTAAATGCGTCTTTGCTAGATATTGCTGCTACTTTACCCATTCATCATCGCCTGTAGTTCTTGCTTCCATAGTTGATTAAAATCACAATCTCTGTAATTCTCAAACCATGGGCCGCCTTCGGTATAGTGTATCAGTTTGGGAGTTTCGATATCGTCGTACACTCCTACTAGATAATTCCATGTGTGATCAAGTTCACCAATCTCTTCATCTTTGAGCCAACTGAATCTGTGTAGGTAAGCGCCGTTGATTTCGGGATCGTTTACTAGATCCTGTGTAAGTTTTTTATTGCTAGGATGACCGCAGTTGATCAGCATAACACTTGACCAATTTTTACGTGGATACACAGTTTGTTTCTGCCCATCCATCTTAATGCCTTCTTTGGGAGTATAGTCATGTTGTACACATATCACAGCATAACGATCATCTGCTTGATCAAACAGTTCTTTTATGTCTGTGGTAAGAATCATATCACAGTCTATAAACAGTGCCCAGCCTTCAAAATTAGCAAGTTCAGGTATTAAGAATCTAGTAAACGTAAATTCTGTGCTTGCTAGTTTATCAACTGGACGAGTATACCAGCCCTTGTCTCTCAATTCATATTGCTTGAGTGGACGCACATCTGCCTTAGGTTGTCTAGCAACGATGCTGTGCTTACACACTTGGTAAGCAATATCTTCTCTACTGTCCCATCCTACAAATACTTTCATTAATCTCGCCTTTCAATGTCTTGTTCCGACAGTTCGCTGCCTATCCAAACTTCAATAACTTTTGCAGTGGTATTTCCTGTATTTACAGCCTTGTGCCAAGTAAGTACGGGAATGTCAATACTTGTGCCTGCTGTATATAATTTAGTCTCAGTATCACCGTTCGGATACTCTAATGACATCTGTATATTGCCCTCGACAATATGCCAATGTTCACTGCGTTTAAAATGACGTTGATCACTTAGTGCTTTGTCAGCATCAAATTCGAGTCTTTTAGTTGCCCAGCCTTCACCTTGATCCAACACAGTATATCTACCCCAAATACGTTCAGTAGTAGGCTGACTCCATTCTTTGAGTATCCAACTGCTACTATTCTTTTTGTCTGTACCGCCTACACCGTATACAAACTCTACACCTGACTGGCCGTAGGTTAAAAACTCTGGGGTATTGCTGCTGCCTCGATCTCCGCCATTGGCAAAGATCAACTGCCACGTAGTACCTTTAGTACTCAGTACCTGCATGATTGCAGCACATGCTGTGTTGTCATCGTCATTAAATCCAATAACTTCGTCAACACATTTTAGTTCTTTAATGATAGCTGCACGCTCTTCAAACGGCATAAATGGTCTACCCTTTTTACGAGTAAGCCATGCGTCTGAATTTAAGCCGACAACTAAGTGATCGCCCAATTCTCTTGCTGCTTTAAAATATGCAATATGTCCTGAGTGTAGTGGGTCGTATCCTCCAGTGCAAAGTACAACTTTCATTTTTTAATAATCCTTCCTTTTATATATCCAGCTGGTACATTATCAGGAAAGAAAGTCGAACACTCTTTTGTTTCAGGATTATGATACCAAGACTTTCCTCTTTTTCCGTTACCGGCTTTATAACGACTTTCCGGATCTTTCATTTGCTCTTTTGTTATTTTTTTACGCAACTCAATCTGTTGAGGATCTTCAAATTGTTTTTGATTTGCTATTTGAAGTTTAGATTTTGTTTTTTCGCTGTGAGTTTTTCCAAGCATAGGAGGATCTTGAATTTTTCTTTTTTCCTTCATTAAGGTTCTTACTTCATCAGAGTGAGTTCTTCCGTAATACGGATTGTTTTCGCCTGTTTGTGATTTACC
>Ga0208413_1000852_pt1 | contig 21292 bp, 16 predicted proteins | sample AntAceMetag02UKD_FD_184761 | JGI IMG/M metagenome (GOLD analysis project Ga0208413, IMG submission 184761) | Saline lake microbial communities from Ace Lake, Antarctica - Antarctic Ace Lake Metagenome 02UKD (SPAdes) (version 2) | ecosystem: Environmental > Aquatic > Non-marine Saline and...
ATACTGTCTGTCTTTAAGCTCAGGTAAGAACAAGTAATCATCTGCAGTTGTTAAACCTGTGTGTGCACGTACACGCAGCATATGCTCATACAAGCGCACTGCGGGTTGCAGTGTCACAATGGGTTTGCCGTGCAGTTTGGTTTGTGGCAATGTCAGTCGCAGGTACGTGCTGTTGTTGCGCACCACTTCAACGTGTCTGTGTTTGAGTGTTCTTAAATCACTTGGGCGTATGAAGCTGTTGACCATAAAGCCAATCACCCACGCAACATCTGGTGGCATGTGGTATTCAGTAGCACGCAGTTTGAAGTGTTTGTGTGCCAAGTTCACAGTAGCTGGATGTTGCTGACCTCGCAGCTTGCGTGCTGTTCGTAGTATTCGCCAATACTCTGTGGGTGTAAATGCACCACGCGGCACGGTGACTATTTTGACTTTGGGAAAGTCTGGTAGTTGTTTCATCACACCAAGATGCACAGCCATTTGCAACACCTTGCGCACTGCAATCAGGTACTGACTCACTGTGATGCTGCTCAGTGTTGAGCTGAGATGCTGACTAAAGTGCAGCAGCTGTGCATAGTCCACATCTGCTGGCGAGTGCATAGCCCAGCGCGGCAGTATGTGTGCATCCATTCTGTTGTGCAGCACACGCAAACTACCGCTGCTGAACTCACCACGCTGAACTCGTGCGTGTTCGTTGTTCAGCATCTGAGCAGCAACAGCTGCGAATGTGTATTTGGGTGCAACTTGCGTAACTGGCGTAACTGGTGTTGCAGTGTGTAATGCAGACAGTGTGCTTGTTGCAGTATGTGTCTGTGTGTAAGCACCAGCAACCAGCTGTTCGTAAAACCTGCGTGCTACTGACTGTGCAACACGCAGGCTCTGCGTCTTAGTGCTCTTTCTGTGTGTCACACCACTTAACCAACAGCGTGTTTGCCAGTACTTGCTGGCTGCTATTTTAAAAACCACCAACTTGTCTGGATAACCTGGCACTGGTGTAATTGAACTTGGTATTGGCACGGTTCGGGTGCGTGCCTGTGTGCGGAATACACTTTGATTCTGTGCTGGCTGTGTATAAATGGCGTGCATTGCTGCAGCATAGTGTTGCACGCCTTAAATGCAACCGCGCTGTGTAGATTTCAATTTCACTGTCTCACCAATTATTGCTGCAACTCAGCCACTTGTTGCCAGCTATACCGCTGCTGTAAAAAGACTGTTTGGGTTGTGATGTGTTGCACACAGCGTGGTGTGCAACTTTGGGGGAAATGTTGTTGGCAAATTAGTGGCAGCCTAGTGCGCACTTTGCGTGCAATCTGGTGGCAAAATAAAACATTGTTGCTCTGGCTGCAGTGGCAGTCACAAGCACCGCGATGGCTCAAGCCACCATCAGTGGTAACTTGGCTTATGGTTTTGCTGGTGACACAACTAATGCTGGTGTTTCATCAAACGGTTTCGGAACCGATACAGCTAACTTAAAATTCGCAGCCTCTGAAGATTTGGGTGGCGGTTTGACATTCAAAGGTAGCTTAAGCTTCGAAAACTTCCAAGAAGACGCAGCCTTGGCAGGAACAGGTACCAACCTGACATTGTCTGGTGGTTTCGGTTCTGTGAACATGGGTTCTGACGAGTCAGGCGACTACTTGCCGATCGATGGCTTGACAAGCAACGGCAACGGCACGATCGCTGACCGTATCACCTACACTGCCCCTGCCTTTAATGGTCTGACGCTTTCGGTCACTCGAGGTGACGACGTTGGTGTGATCGACGCTGACGTTGGCAACACCGTAGGTAAACAAACGGTTGTGAGCGCAACATACGTCACCGGTCCTTTGACATTGAACGTCATGAGCTTGGATATTGGCGGCGCCTATGAAACTACGCTGGCTGGTCGTACCTACGCAAAAGTGTCTTACGACATGGGTGTAGCTTCCGTGTCTTACGGCATCATCAAGTCTGACTTGGCAACTGACAACACTCAAACTGGACTGAGTGTCACCGTGCCAATGGGCGCAATGTCATTCACGGCAGCTCATGCAACGAGCAAAGACGATGGTGGAACGAGCTACAGTGGTAATGCGCTGTCTGCTTCATACGCGCTAAGCAAGCGCACCAGCATTGGCTTGTACAACGAGTCATACGAGACCAGTGGCACGAGTAACATTAAAGAGTACTCATTGTTGATGAAGCACTCTTTCTAATCTAGCGCTGGCATCTGCCAGTTAAAGTTTTTAAAGAACGAGGAACCCCGTTGTGGCTAACACAGCGGGGGTTTTTTTATGGGGAAAATCTCAGCGTCTAGGCTTTTTGCCCACGACAGAATCTGCGCAAGCTTATCACCATAAAAAATAAAAACTAGGGTTTTCCTCAATATATTAATTGTGCGTACACAACTGGCTCTGCATGGTGTGGTGCCGTTAGCTAGAAGTAGCTTCATGGCTGGCAAACGCGTACACACAGCCCGAGGCATGACGCAGTGACTGCCTTGCAGCTGCGCACACATGTCGCAGCGTGTTCCCCTAGAGGCCACTGCTACAGGTACAGGTACAAACAGTCGCCTCGTCCAAGCTTGCAATGCACCAGGTTGGGTAGCTGCTGGCTGGGCGCAAGCGCAAGCCCAAGCCCTCGCCCAATTCGGTGGCTTGTTGCGAAAAATGTGTACTTATAGGTGCGGGGCTGCTGTTGAAGCCGGGAGGCGACGTGCCTGCATGTGTTGTCTACAAGCTACCATTTAAGCTCATCACGACAACGCCGACGCAACAGAGAGGCTGTGTAAAGAAATAGCCTTTCAACAGCGTTGTCGCTCGCGCACCAGGTGCTGCTGGTCATCAGGCAAGACCCAGCTGACGTGTTAATTAGAGACTTTTACAAGTTTTAAGGTTGACTTAACAACCTGTTAGCAGCGGTTAAAGATACAGCCTCAGTACCCATACCCGCTTGTAACAGCGCCGCAGGCTGGCGCCACACACCCAGCATCTCCCAACACATCTGCACGCATGGCACCTTTAATCCAACTGCAGGGTATGTTTTGACCGACACGCTCGAACATGTAACAAATGTATGTGGGGGGGGGGAGATGCTCATTTCATAAACAGAAAATAAGTACTACAATAGTTTACTTATAAAAAAACCCCGCTGTGTTAGCCACAACGGGGTTCTTAGTTCTTTAAAAACTTTAACTGGCAAATGCCAGCGCTAGATTAGAAAGCTTTGTGCAGTTTTACACGGTACTTGCTAGCTGAGTTTGCTGCACCAGCTGCCTTGGTTGTCTGGTACTGAACAAATACAGATGTCTGCTTGCTCAACGAGTACTTCATACCCAGGTCAGTACCCTTGTTCTTGCCAGCTGTGCCGTCAACGCTGCTAGATGCAACGTTGATACCGAACAGCATGTTGCCCAAAGGCACTGACACACCCATAACGCGATCTGATCCGTCAGCGGCCAAGCCGTTGTCTTTGTTTTCAACACCAAAACCGACTTTGGCTACGCCCAAGTCGTAGCTGGCGCTCATACGGGTGCGCTTGCCACGAACGGATGCAAAAGCACCACCCCAGTTTGTGGTGTCAACGCTAGCTGCAAGTGGGCCAGCTGCATATTGCACCTGAACACTTGTGATACCGCCGCCTTGTGATGAAACACCACCTGCGGTGCCATCAAGCGATTTGAGCGTTAGTGTGAAACCATACATTGATGGCAACGAGAATGCTGCCATGTCAACGTTACCAGCGCCTGCCAACTGCACGCCGTTGTCCAAGCCGTACACAGGAGCACCCGCGCCGCCCAAGCCCAAAATGCCGTTGCCAGCTTCGAATGAGCCAACGCTTAAGTTACCCATGCCGGTAACCAACGTCAACGATGCATTGCGACCAGTCATTGCGGTGTCGCGGCCACGTGCTACAAATTCTTGTGACGCCATGATTTTCATGCCACCACCGAGGTCTTCAGAAGCTTTGAATGTCAGGTTGCCGTCGGTAACGCCCAAACCAGATGTCTTCACGCTCACAGCATCAGCTGAGCTGGTGCTTTCCCAAGCGTAGGCCAATTGGCCAGATAAAGTTACTTGAGCTGAAGCTACGCCTGTTACTGCCACTGCAGCCAGAGCAGCTACGGTGACTGGTGAACAGGTTGGTGCAACGCTAGCAAGCTGCCAGTAAGGTTTTTTTAAGGGTATGAACAATGAATAGAGATGACTAAACAGGAGACGTATTGACAGGTATATTGCCGACGCTGATAGCGTCTATGGACGACTTGGCCCGCAACCACAACGACGTACTGGCGCAGTCTGCAGACGGTCCGGTGGCTGTGGTGGTCAACAACCGCCCAGTTTTTTATGTGATGTCGCCCCAGGCCATGCAAGCAATTCTGTTGCGTGGTTTGCTGACTGGTGGCGAGAGCCACAACGCCACAATTGGGACACTTGTACAGGCACGTCCGGCAACGGGTATAGCCACGTCAGCTGTGCTGACAGTGGATGTCACTGAAAAAAAACGTGCGAAATCGGCACCATCTAAGCGTGCACACAACGCGGTATTTTCAGCAGCGCGAGATGGCGGTGGTACCGGGCGCGGGGCATTGGACAAGTTCCACTTGCAAGCAGACTTTGAGGCCTTGGCTGACGATTTGCTTGCCTTTGAACGCAGGCGCGTGGCGCGCGGTGAGTTGTCCAATGCATCTGTCGCCATCTTGCGCCAACGCTTGGATTTGCATATTTTGCCGGTGCTCAAAAAGGTGCGCCCCAACGAGGTGACCTGCAACACGCTTGATGATGTTGTGGACAGACTGGGTGCAGCGGGGTTGTCTGCGACCACTGTGTCGCAATACATGGTGGCGGTGCGCAAGTTGTTAAAAATTGCAGTCCGTCGTGGGTTGCTGTTGGAAATACCAGAATTTCCCAAGGTTCTGACCAAAAACAAGCCCCGCTCTATGTTCAGTGTGCGCGACTACCGCAAGCTGATCGTCACAGCCAGACAGCTGTCTACCGATAGGCGCAGTGCGCCACAAGTCAAGGTAGAAGGCGGAACCAGAGAGCGGTTTTGGGTGCCCACCAAATACCTGCAATTGCCACCAGACATGGCGTGGGTCATTGCGTTTATGGTGAACAGTTTTGTTCGGCCATCAGACATACGCCAGCTGCGCAACAAACACGTCGAAGTGGTGCGTGGCGCACACAATTACCTTCGTCTCAACCTGCCTGAAAGCAAGCGCCACGACAAACCCATAGTGACCATGCGTCCAGCCGTTAGGGTGTTTGAACAAGCGCTTGGTCGCGCTCAGGCCACGGGCCACGGCAGGCCGGATGATTATGTGTTTTTGCCTGAGTTGCGCGACCGCCAGCAGGCGCTGTCCATACTGGGGTTTTGGTTCAAGTGGGTGCTGCGCGAGGCGGGCATGGAAGAGGTTGATCACCTGGACCGCAAACGCACGCTGTACAGCCTGAGGCACACCGCCATCATGTACAGGCTGCTGTACGGGCAAGGCATTGACACCTTGACGCTGGCACGCAATGCGCGCACATCGGTACAAATGATCGAGCGCTTTTATGCCTCAAGCCTGACAGGCGAAATGAATGTAGGCATGTTGCACAGCAAGCGCAGTGGAGCCGGCACGCGCTAAACGGTCATAGCCGTGACAGGCACGGCTATGAGATGGCATTGACGTTCAGCGCAGGACAGGGCGAGATGTCGGTACCAACCCAACACCAAGTCACCCGTACTGTTTACAGACCAGCAGCGGCCTTGAGCAGCGCGGCCTTGTCGGTGCGCTCCCATGTGAAGTCAGGCTCGTCGCGGCCAAAGTGGCCGTAGGCGGCGGTTTTGCAGTAAATGGGACGCAGCAAATCGAGCATCTGGATAATGCCTTTGGGTCGCAGGTCAAAGTGCTCGAGTACCAGCTTGGCCAGTTGGTCGTCGGGGATGACGCCAGTGCCTTCGGTGTACACCGTCACATTCATGGGCCTAGCTACACCAATGGCGTAGGCCACTTGAATTTGGCACTGACGGGCAAGTCCAGCAGCCACAATGTTTTTGGCCACATAGCGCGCCGCATAGGCTGCAGAGCGGTCTACTTTGGTGGGGTCTTTACCGCTGAATGCGCCGCCGCCGTGTGGGCATGCGCCGCCGTAGGTATCAACAATGATTTTTCGCCCTGTCAAGCCGCAGTCGCCCTGAGGACCGCCAATGACAAAGCGCCCGGTTGGGTTGATCAGGTACTTGGTGTCAGCAGTGATCCACTCTGACGGCAACACGGGCTTGATCAGCTCTTCGATGATGGCTTCGGTGAACGAGGCTTTCATCTTCGTGCTGGATTCACTTTGGTCAGGGCTGTGCTGGGTAGACAAGACCACGGTGTCAATGCTGTGCGGCTTGCCGTCAACATAGCGCATGGTGACTTGGCTTTTGGCGTCAGGTCGTAAAAAAGGCATGCGCCCGTCTTTGCGCAGTTGCGCTTGGCGCTCTACCAAACGGTGTGCGTAGTAAATGGGCGCTGGCATCAGCTCTGGTGTCTCGTCGCAGGCGTAGCCAAACATCAGACCCTGGTCACCGGCGCCAATGTTGAGGTAGTCGTCGCTGGCGCGGTCTACACCTTGGGCAATGTCATTGGACTGCTTGTCGTAGCACACCATGACGGCGCAGCCTTTGTAGTCAATCCCGAAGTCGGTGTTGTCGTAGCCAATGCGTTGCAATGTGTCACGTGCAACTTGTATGTAGTCCACGTGGGCATTGGCAGAGATTTCGCCTGCCAATACAACCAAGCCGGTGTTGGTGAGCGTTTCAGCTGCGACGCGTGCAACAGGGTCTTGTTCGAGAATGGCGTCAAGGATGGCGTCGGATATTTGATCGGCTACCTTGTCGGGGTGGCCCTCAGAAACTGACTCAGATGTGAAAAGAAAATCGGTGGACATATAAACTCCTGTCATAGCAAAGGGTGGTTCGGCGTTGCCGAGAACCCTGTAGCCGGAGTTCGGCGAACGCTTTAGCGGCATTTATGAATCGCCCCACAAGTTGTTCAGTAACTCGGCGATACTTAAATTATAGCTACTGGACCCACATGCTGTGTTAACCCAACTCGTTTTACGCTTATTTACGCTGGCATCGCACCTGCCTTTGTGGCTGCTTCATGCTGGCGGCTCATTGCTGGGCGTGTTGTTGTGGGTGTTTGACAGCGGCCACAGACGCCGGTTGATGGCCAATACGACATTGGCTGGGCTTGGCTTTACACACAAGTTGCTGGCAACCTTTCATGCGGGACGCATGGTGGCTGAGTTGCCACGCCTGTGGTGCGGCAAGCCCGTTCCAATGTACTGGAATGGGTTGGATATATTGCGTGACAGCGTGCAACCAGGCCACAGTGTGGTGTTGCTCACCCCACACATGGGCTGTTTTGAAATCAATGCCAAAGCCTACGCGCAGGTGTTTGCGCACGCTGGTTTGGCCGATGCTGCCAAGCCCATGACTGTGTTGTTTCGCCCATCACGCCAAGCAGGTTTGCAAGACTTGGTGCGCAGCGCACGGGAAGGAGAGGGCTTGTACGCAGCGCCAACCAACACATCTGGCGTCAAGCAGCTTATTCGCGCGTTGAACAACAAAGAGGCAGTCGGCCTGTTGCCCGACCAAGTACCACCCAACGGGATGGGTGCGTGGTGTACTTTTTTGGGTCAACCCGCGTACACCATGACATTGGCAGCCAAGCTCGCCCAACAAGCAGACCATGTGTTGTTGATGTGGGGCGAGCGCTTGCCGGCTGGGCGAGGCTTCACAGTGCACGTGATGCGCCCCCCCACAGCGTTGCCTAAAGACACAACGGCGGCGGCACAAACGCTGAACGACTGGGTAGAGCACGTCATTCAACAAGCGCCAGAGCAGTACATGTGGGGTTACGACAGGTTCAAGCAGCCTAGGGGTTGATGGCGTGGCTGCAGGTGCGGCTTCGGCGTGACACACGGCATGCCACGTCTAGGTGCGTTTGACAGGTCTGTACAGATGGTCAGCGAGAACGGGTGTGGCGCTGTTAATGGGCCAACAATCGTTGTAGATTCTCTATAACCAAACGTGGTTGTTCATGCACCAACCAGTGGCTTGCGTTGGTGATGGTTTGCAGCTTGAGCTTGGTGACATGCTGGTCAAGGCCTTGAAGCAAGCCTGGTAACAGTGCGCGGTCCTGAAGGCCCCACAGCACGGTGGTGGGCACGTTAACGTGCGTCAGTGCGTCCGGAATAACAAGGGTGTTGATGGCGTCGGTTGGCGCTAATGCTGGACGCAAAGGGGAGGCCCGGTAATAGTTGCACCCCCCTGTTAAGCCCTTTGACCAGACCTCTCTGTATTGCTGTTTGACAGTCTCTGTGAGCCATGCGGGCGCTTGGCCTAGTGTGTCGTTGAACAAAGGCCACAATTTGGCAAAGTCGTTGGCGCTGAGCCTGAGCTCAGCGTCCTCGCGCACCAAGTAATTCATGTAGGCACTGGCCGCTTGTTGGGCAGGACTGCTGCGCAAATCGCGTAAAAAAGTAGTGGGGTGTGGTGCGTTGATGATGAACAAACGCTGCATCAATTCAGGCCTTGTCGCGGCTAGGTTCCATGCAACGGCGCCGCCCCAGTCGTGGGCCACCAATGCGGCCAGCGGGCCATTGCTGTAATGTGCAATGAGACAGGCCAAGTCGTCGACCAGGTATTTTGGTTTGTAGGCGTCAATGTTGTTGGGAGAGTCTGAGTCGCCAAAGCCGCGCAGATTGGGGGCAATGCAGGTGTAGCCACCGTTGGCTGGCTGCGCAAAATGCGCCATCAAGCCATCCCATACAAATGCGGCCTCTGGAAAGCCGTGCACAAACATCAGCAACTTGGTTGTTGGGGTGTCTGGTGGTGCGTTGGCGGTCGTGTTTGCAGCTGAACCAACGCCGTCATCAGACGCCACAGGCGGGCGGCATACGCGCATTTGCAAGGTGGTGCCGTTGGCCAGCGTCACCCGTTCGTGGTGAATGGGCGCCAAGGCGTCGTTGGGGGTGTCGGGGTGTGTTTGGGGGGTCATGTAAGTGCTTGTGTGTGACGTGCTTGGGTCCAGATGCGTTTGTACAACCACCCAAGCCTGACCCGCATGCCTTCAGTGATGGTTAGTCGCGGTCTGCATGGTCATCGATGTCGCTGGCAACGTCGGTGTCCATGTCGTTGTGTGAACCACTGTCGGCATGGTCGCTGGCGGTGTGTTGGGTGCCGTTGCCTGTCCAGTTGGCATCGTGTGTCCATTGGTGCAACAGCTGCGCCACTTCAGTCACACCTTGTTTTTTCAATGCTGAGAAGAGTTTGAGTGAGCCACCGCCCGTTTGTAGTCGCGCAATAGACAAGGCCTTGTTGGCTTCCACTTTGGTCAGCTTGTCAGCTTTGGTGAGCAGCACCAAAAAATCCAAACCCAACTCAACCCTCGGGCGTATGACGTCTAACAAAATTTCGTCTAGTTCAGTTAGGCCGCGGCGGGGGTCACACAGCATCACGATGCCGCGTAAATTAGGGCGACTGATGAGGTAGTTCGCCATCACACGCTGCCAGCGCAGTTTCGCCTCTTTGGGAACGGCCGCATAACCATAGCCTGGTAAGTCGGCCAACACGGCGTCGGTTTCGTTGTGTTTGCCAAGCGCAAACAAATTAATGCTTTGTGTGCGCCCAGGCGTTTTAGACGCAAATGCCATGCGACGCGTTTGCGTCAGAGTGTTGATACTGGTTGATTTACCGGCGTTTGAGCGGCCAACAAAGGCGATTTCTGGCACATCCAGCGCTGGTAAATGTTGTAGCTGCGGTGCTTCGGTCAAGAACCTCGCCGTGTGCAGCCAGCCCATGGCCGCTTCTGCACTGATACCTTCAGGTGTAATGTTTGAGTCTGGCGCTGCGTTAGCGGCGTTTTTTGGGGTCGATGAGGCGGTCAAAATGAATCCATTTGGTCGTCCATTGGGGTTATCCCCGGTGGACTTGAATAGTCATTGTAAAATGATGAGTTGCGGTGGGCAAGGCTGTCAGATAAAAAGCCAGCATCCCCACCTTATTCAACCTTTTGCAGTCATACGTGTCACAGCCACGATTCTTGCCATGAAATTGTTTGCTTCTTTTGCCAGCGTTGCAGCCCTCAGCCTCAGCCTCTTGTGCGCCACCAGTGCAGCAGCAGCCGAAGCTGCGCCTGCGCCAGCCAAACCTGACCTTGTCAAAGGCGCCGCCCTTTACAGCCAAGTGTGCATAGCGTGTCACGCGGCTGATGGCAATTCAATGTCTCCCGCCAACCCTAAATTGGCGCAGCAGCATCCAGAATATCTGGTTAAGCAGCTGCAAGAATTTAAATCTGGCAAGCGTGCCAATGCCATCATGTCTGGATTTTCAAGCATGCTGTCCGATGACGACATGCGCAATGTGTCTTACTGGTTGGCGTCACAAACAGGTAAGCCAGGCGCGGCCACTGAAAAAGAACTCGTTGTGTTGGGTGAGAGCATTTACCGCGGTGGCATCGCTGGGCGCAACGTGCCTGCGTGTGCTGGCTGCCACAGCCCCAACGGTGCTGGTATTCCTTCGCAATACCCACGTTTGAGTGGTCAACATGCGGACTACACCGCCACGCAGCTCTCTATGTTTAGAAACGGCAGTCGCGCGAACAACAGCGTGATGATTGGCGTCGCGTCACGCATGAACGATTTGGAAATCAAGGCTGTGTCTGACTACATTGCTGGTTTGCGCTGATCTGTGGTGCGTTTGGGGTGCTATAAGCCCCCACAATCAACGGTAATATAAGCGCATTGGCATATTTCGCTGCACAATGCGGGAACCAACCGCTGAGCTGTGAACTCTGAACCAGGCGGTCTTCAATGAGAAGCCCGCCTTTTTTCTTGATGTGTGCTCGATAGCACACCACGCCAGCACTGATAACCCCCTATTAGACCAACACCGCGCATGACCGTTAGTACCGAAGGTATTCAAATTAAGACCCGCATCGTGTGGTTGCGTAACGCATCAGAGTTGCTGTCGTCCATGCGCTTTGCCATTTCGCTGTTGTCAGTGATTTGTATTGCCTCTGTGATCGGCACAGTGCTCAAGCAAGCCGAGCCGTTTAACAACTACGTCAACCAATTTGGCCCCTACTGGGCAGATGTGTTTGACACATTGTCTTTGTACACGGTGTACAGCGCATGGTGGTTTTTATTGATCCTGGCATTTTTAGTGCTCAGCACATCGTTGTGCATTTCGCGCAATGCGCCCAAAATCTTGGTCGACATACGCCAATACAAAGAAGGCATGCGCAGCCAAAGCTTGAAAGCGTTTGGCCACAAGGGCGAGAGCATGTTGAGCGAGTCTGTATCAACGGCATCGCAGCGCATTCAACGCCAACTGTCGCGTGCCGGATGGAAAATTAAAACCCAAGACCGCGTGACCCCTAACGGCCAAGGCGTGATGGTTGCCGCTAAAAAAGGCGCTGCCAACAAACTGGGTTATTTGGCGGCCCACAGTTCCATCGTACTGATTTGCGTGGGTGCTTTGTTTGACGGTGACATGGTGGTACGAGCGCAAATGTGGTACGGCGATAAAACCGCTTTTGATGGCGGAGGCATGATTGCCGATGTGCCTGCGCAGCACCGTTTGTCACCGAACAACCCCACTTACCGCGGCAACTTGCTGGTCACTGAAGGCACACAAGCCAGCACGGCCATACTGAGCCAATCAGACGGTGTGGTGTTACAAGACTTGCCATTTTCAGTTGAATTGAAAAAATTCATTGTCGAGTACTACAGCACTGGCATGCCCAAGCTGTTTGCCAGCGACATCGTCATCCACGACAAGGCCACAGGCGAGCAGACTGCGCACCGCGTAGAGGTTAACCATCCGGTCAGCTTTAAGGGCGTAGAAATTTATCAATCTAGCTTCGACGACGGCGGCTCTACCATTCGGGCCAAGGCGTTGCCGCTGGGCACCGTGGTGGCTCCGTTCAAGGTCGAAGGGGTGATTGGTACCACTACCAACTTGTCCAAAGGCAACGAAAACCTAAGCCTTGAGTACACCGGTTTGCGTGTGATCAACGTTGAGAACATGGTGGCGGTCAACCCGCGTGCCAATCTTGGCGGCACCGATGTGCGTGCAGTCGATTTGGGTAGCCGCTTGAAAAACCACTTGGGTTCAGGCGCAACAGGTACCCGAAACGAAGATTTGCGCAATGTGGGTCCCAGTTTTGGTTACAAGTTGCGCGACGGCGCTGGCCAAGCGCGTGAGTTTAACAACTACATGTTCCCAGTGGATATGGACGACCAGCGTGTGTTTTTGTGGGGTGTGCGTGACACGCCCGCAGAACCATTTCGCTATTTGCGTGTGCCAGTTGATGACAATGACAGCGCCGGAGGTTTCATAGCCTTGAGGACTGCGCTGGCCAATGAGGGTATGCGCAACAAGGCGGTAGAGCGTTACATGAAAGAGGCCGAGGTGGGGCGCAGTGCGCAAGACCGCGACGCCTTGCGCGTGTCTGCCCAGCGCATGCTGGCCTTGTTCTCTGGCACCGATCCATTTTTACAAGCTGCGCCCAGCCCTGGGGTTGGCCTCAACGGTGTCCCTTTGCGCGTGGGTGGCTTAACGGCTATGTCATACTTTTTAGAGCAGGCCGTGCCAGACAACGACCGCGAAAGAACCAGCGATGCCATGGTCAGTTTGCTCAATGCGTTGCTGTTTGAGTTGGTGCAAGTCAGCCGCGACCAAGCCAGCCTGCCAGAGCTGGCCCGCGATGCAGCCAGTCAAACTTTTTTAAGCCAATCTGTGTTGGCTTTGAGCGACTCGTTCTTTTACCCTGCGCCTATGGTGTTTGCAATGGACGATTTTGACCATGTGCAAGCCAGCGTATTCCAAGTGGCCAAAGCACCCGGCAAGACAGTGGTGTACCTGGGCTGCTTGTTCCTCATCATCGGCGTGTTTGCCATGCTGTATGTGCGCGAACGGCGTATTTGGGTGTGGTTGTCGCCAAACCCAGACGGCACCACGCATGCCCAAATGGCCTTGTCGTCCAACCGCAAGACCATGGACGGTGACAAAGACTTTGACCAACTGAAACAACGACTGATACAGGTAGCCCCATGACAGCCAACAAACATACCCCAGCCGCAGATGCGGCCTTCTATGACGAGCCCAGCTTTTTCCAGCGCTTGCTCCTGAAAGATTGGGCTTTTGCAGCCATCATGTTGCTGGCGACTGTCGTTTCATTTTGGCGTTATCAAACGGCCATGGACGTCTACGAACAAGGTATTTTGCTGGGTGTTTTGCCAGCAGCGGTCGCGCTAGGTTGGTTTTGGCGCCCTGCTGCCAATTTGATGGTGGGTGGTGGCGCTGTAGCGCTGTTGGCCATTTGGTTGTACCAGACACCTGAAGGTGCTGACTTGGCACGGGCCGATCAAGTGTTCTTGCTCAAGTACTTCATTTCTAGCCAGTCGGCTATTTTGTGGATGTGCGTGCTGTTCTTTATGAGTACGGCGTTTTACTGGCTGGGCATGATTGTGTCTAAATCAGCGGACACCATGGAGTTGTTGGGCTCGCGTTTGGCATGGACTGCTGTGGTATTGGCCGTGGTCGGCATGTTGGTGCGCTGGTACGAAGGCCACCAAATGGGTCCAGATATTGGCCATATTCCAGTGAGCAATTTGTACGAAGTGTTCGTGTTGTTTTGCTGGCTGACCGCTACCTTTTACCTGTACTACGAGTCACATTACCAAACCCGCACCATGGGTGCGTTTGTGATGTTGGTGGTCAGTGCGGGCGTGGCTTTTTTGCTGTGGTACACACTGGTTCGCGAAGCGCAGGCCATCCAGCCTTTGGTGCCAGCGTTGCAAAGCTGGTGGATGAAAGTGCACGTACCAGCCAACTTTATTGGCTACGGCACATTTGCCATCGCAGCGATGGTCGCGTTTGCTTACCTGGTGAAACAACAGGCTACAGAAACCAATTGGCTCAAGCTTGCCCCGTTGTGGGTGCTGGGCGTGGTGCTGTGTTTTGAGCCATTGGTGTTCAGGATGTCTACGCAAGATGGCGGCACGGGCTACTGGGTGGTCTACACCGGCATCTCAGCCCTGATGGTGGCCGGTATCTTGTTTGGACGCAAACGCATTGCTGCGCGCCTTCCAAGCCTCGAGGTGCTTGACGACGTGATGTACAAGGCCATTGCGGTTGGCTTTGCCTTCTTCACCATTGCCACGGTTTTAGGTGCTTTGTGGGCCGCCGAGGCTTGGGGCGGCTACTGGAGTTGGGACCCTAAAGAAACCTGGGCCTTGATCGTGTGGCTGAATTATGCCGCGTGGTTGCACATGCGCATGATGAAGGGCCTGCGAGGCACAGTGGCCTCATGGTGGGCTTTGGTCGGTTTGGCTATCACCACGTTTGCGTTCTTGGGCGTGAACATGTTCTTGTCTGGTTTGCACAGCTATGGCGAGTTGTAAGCGCCGCTACCGACTCATGCATAGTGTTTTGTGCCAGCAGTTGTAACCATCGGCCTATAAGCTGCGAATATTGCAATGTGTATGGCATTCAATCGAATGTCAGCACCTATATGGGTTAGCAGGAGTGGGATATGGTTCGAAAAGTTGTTCAAAGAGGTGTGGTCGGGCGCAGCAGCAGAGCGCGAGGTGACGGCTGAATCGGCCTACATACAGCGCCGCCAGTGGCTGCAACTCGCGGGATTAGGTGTTGGTGCCGGGGTGGCGGCATTGGCCAGTGGTCGAGCTTCAGCCCTGACCCGCAGTCCACAAGCGATGCCAATCAGCAACTTGTCATCTGTCAGTTCAGGCGTTGCAGGTGCACGTGCCACCGATAAAGTGGCCCCCCTCAAAGATGCCACCACGTACAACAATTTTTACGAATTTGGCACAGACAAGTCTGATCCTTATGAGAATGCGCACACGTTAATAACCAGTCCTTGGACAGTTAGGGTTGAGGGTTTGGTGGGAAAGCCCCGCACATTTGATATAGACCAACTGCTTAAACTCGCCCCAATCGAAGAGCGCATCTACCGCCTGCGTTGCGTTGAGGGCTGGTCTATGGTGATTCCTTGGTTGGGTTACTCGCTGTCCAAAGTGTTGGCTGACGTGCAGCCTCTGAGCAGCGCCAAGTACGTGCAGTTTCTGACCCTTGCAGATGCCAAGACCATGCCGGGCTTGCGCTACGGCGGCTTGGATTGGCCCTATTCGGAAGGCCTGCGCATGGACGAGGCCATGCACCCGCTCACCATGCTGACTGTGGGTATGTACGGCAAAACGTTGCCCAATCAAAGTGGTGCGCCCGTGCGCGTGATGGTGCCGTGGAAGTATGGTTTCAAAAGCGCCAAATCCATTGTCACCATTCGCTTGACTGACAAACAGCCCAAGACGGCGTGGAATGAAGCAGCGCCCCAAGAGTACGGCTTCTATTCCAACGTCAATCCGGATGTGAACCACCCACGTTGGAGCCAAGCGACTGAGCGACGCTTAGGTGATGGCGGTTTGTTTGCCAAGCGCCTAGACACCAAGCTGTTCAACGGCTACGCAGAGCAAGTTGCTCAGATGTATGCCGGTATGGATTTGCGTCGCAATTTTTAAGCATCAGGCCGACTGGGTTATGAACTGGCGCTTATGCTTGCCCAGCTGGGTCAAGCCCGCTATATGGCTGTTGGCGCTGGCGCCGTTGGGAAGCCTGATATGGGCATTGCTGAACAACGATTTGGGTGCAAACCCTGGTGAAGCCTTGATACGCAACACGGGAGAGTGGACGCTGCGCATGCTGTGTCTGGTGTTGGCAGTGACACCACTTCGCCGTGCATTCAACGCGCCTTCGGTGGTAACCGTTCGCCGCCTTCTGGGTTTATTTGTGTTTTTTTACGCCACAGTGCATTTGCTGAGCTACAGCGCGTTGGACATGGGTCTCGATGTGACGGCCATCGCTGCTGACATTTGGAAACGCCCATTTATTACGGTTGGCGTATCCGCTTGGATGTTGCTTGTGGCCTTGGCTGTGACATCACCCAAACGTGTATTAAAGCGCATGGGCGCAAAGCGCTGGTTATTGCTGCACAAGGCGGTGTATGTCGTAGCGGGCCTGGCTGTATTGCATTTCTTGTGGATGCGCAGTGGCAAACAGGACTTTGCCGACGTGTGGCTCTACGGCATTGTCTTGGCAGCGCTGCTGTTGAGCAGGTTGGTGCCTAAAAGAGCCATTGGCAACTGGCTGCTTGCAGTGCGCGGTCGGCCTTAAACCGCTTACAGCATACGCTCGCCGCGCCATTGGTCTTCAGTGCGCTCGCGTTCGCGTATGACCGTGGCGGTTTCACCGTCCACCAAGATTTCAGCGGGGCGGTTGCGCGTGTTGTAGTTGCTGGCCATGCTCATGCAGTAGGCGCCAGCAGACAGAACCGCCAGCGTGTCACCAGCTTGCACACACAGGTTGCGGTCGTGACCTAACCAGTCACCGCTTTCACACACGGGGCCTACGACGTCCATGGTGGTGGTGGCCTCAAGCCTTGGTTGTACTGGCACGATTTCGTGAAAGGCCTGGTACATGGCTGGACGAGGCAAGTCGTTCATGGCCGCATCGACGATGCAGAAGTTCTTTTGCTCACCAGGCTTTAAGTACAGTACTTGCGTCAAGCACACGCCAGCATTGCCAACCAAACTGCGTCCAGGTTCAATCAATATCTTGCGTTCGCCAAAGCCGCGCGCATCAATCTTTTTGAACAGTTCAGCCCACAAAGCGCTGGCTTTGGGGGGGGCATCGCCTGCATAGTCAATACCCAACCCACCGCCAAAGTCTAAGTGGTTGATGGGTATGCCTTTGGCTTCAACGGCCTGCACCAAGTCCAGCATGCGGTCTGCAGCGTCTAGATAGGGGGCACTGTCAACAATTTGAGACCCTATATGGCAGTCAATGCCCACCACACGCAAGCCATCCAAGGCTGCCGCATACTCGTAAGCCGCAACAACATCGGCATGGCCAATGCCAAATTTGTTGCCTTTCAGTCCTGTGGAAATGTAGGGGTGGGTTTTGGCGTCAACATCTGGGTTGACACGCAGGCTGACGGGGGCACGCTGGCCAATGCCCATGGCCACTTCATTGAGCACATCAAGCTCGGCCAAGCTTTCAACGTTAAAGCAACCAATACCAACGCCTAAGGCTTCTGTCATTTCAGCACGCGTTTTACCAACGCCAGAGAAGATGATTTTGTCTGGGTCAGCGCCTGCTTTGAGTGCACGGGCCAACTCGCCGCCTGAGACAATGTCAAATCCACAACCCGCTTGCGCAAATACTTGTAGTACAGCCAGCGATGAGTTGGCTTTCATGGCATAGCAGACCAAGGCGTCACGCCCCACAAATCCGGCGGTGTATGCGGCGAGCGCATCAAGCATGGCAGCTTTTGAGTACACAAACAACGGTGTGTGGTGCGTGTGTGCCAACTCATTCAGGGCAACGCCCTCAAGGTGTAGCTCTAGCTGGTCGCGCTCTCCGTTGTTGTTTGTGTGCGTGAGGTACGACAGCTGCGAGCCATGGGGTAAGCGTTGTGACATAGCGTTTGTGTAGTTGAGGTGTTGCCGTTGAGCGCTTGGGCCTGTTTAAGCGGGCACGTTGAAGGCTGGTGCTGGGCTCGTTGCCGCTGACATAGACAATTTAAGAGGGCCTTTTTGCCCACAACTGGCCAATGTGTAGGTGCTTGCAAGCACCACAACAATAAAGGCTATTCTTTTGAATGAGGGCATTGTGAAAGTGGGGCTGTGTAACTGTGTGAGGGTTGATGTGGTAGCGCGAAACTGTGGCGTATGTTTAAAACCATGCACCAGCAAGGTCAGTGCCGCACATCTTAAAATTAAGGCAGTTGTCACGCGCTTTAACCAAAGCTTAGGTTATTGTAATGAGACACCATGGCATTGGGCCCTTGGCTTGCCAAATAGCCATAATCAAACTTTTTAAAAGCAACCAGCACACCGTTATGACAGATTCAGAGTATTTAAACGCGGCAGAGCTTGCCTTAACGGCGATAGAGCTGTCTTGCGACCGCATCAATGACGAAACGGACGCCGATATCGACAACCAGCGGGTTGGCGGGATGATTACGGTAGAGTTTGCTGGCGGCAGCCAGCTGATCGTCAACCTGCAAAAACCGCTGCAGGAAATTTGGTTGGCAGCTAAATCCGGTGGGTTCCATTACCGTTTGCAAGATGGCATGTGGCGTGACACAAAAACTGGCAACGAGTTCTTTGCAGATATAAGCCTTTGCGCCAGCGAGCAATCAGGCTTGCCTTTGACGTTTGGCTAAGCGGAACAGTCAACACACACCCACAACCCTGGCGCTGTTGGGTGTTACTCGCGGAACAAATCCAGTATGCTGCTCTTTTCGCTGGGTGCGAGCACACCTGAAATGTCTGGATTGAACGAAGAGCCGTCAGGCAGCATGCCCAAGGTGCGTATGCTGTTGCTGGGCCCCATGTCGCTGAAGTACCACTCGCCACCACTTGAGAAGACCCCACCTGGGACGACGGGGGGTTGCTCAGGCACGTTGTTCAGCGCTACCCGCATGTAGTCCACCCAAATGGGCAAACTCAAGCCACCGCCCGTTTCGCTGTTACCCAATTTACGCGGTATGTCGTAGCCTACCCAAACGGCGGCAACGCGTGAGGCTTGGTAGCCAACAAACCAAGCATCTTGTGACTCGTTGGTCGTGCCGGTTTTGCCGTACAGGTCTGGACGTTTCAGCTCTCGCTGCGCTTTGGCCGCAGTACCAGTGCGGGCGACTTCTTGCAGCATGTCCCCCATGACAAACGCATTGCGAGGTGATATGACTCGCGTGCTGTCATTCAGCACAGTGGGCTTGCTTTGAAACAGCACATGGCCCCGCTGGTCTGTAATACGGGTGATGAGTTGTGGTGGTACCAAGTGCCCGGCGTTGGCAAATACGCTGTAGCCAGTGGCCAATTGCAATGGTGTGACTGAGCCCGCACCCAGCGCCATGGTCAGATAGGGCGGGTGTTTTTTAGCGTCAAAGCCAAACCGCGTCACCCAGTCTTGTGCCGACTGAGGCCCAACAACTTGCAACACTCTAATAGAAACCATGTTTTTGGATCTGGCCAATCCCCTGCGAATTGACATGGGGCCATCGAATTGGTTGTCGTAATTTTTAGGCTCCCATGGCTCACCCCCAGTCTCTTCTGCGGTGTAAAACAACGGGGCATCGTTGACAACCGTGCTGGGTGTAATGCCTTTTTCTAATGCCGCCGAGTAGATGAAGGGTTTAAAGCTTGAACCTGGTTGACGCCATGCCTGGGTGACATGGTTGAATTTGCTTTTGCCAAAATCAAACCCACCAGCAAGAGCCACGATGTGGTTGTTGGCGGGGTTAAGACTAACCAGCGCGCCTTCGACCTCAGGTATTTGGGTAATGGACCAACTGTCGGTATGGCGCACGATGCGAATGACTGAGCCTTCGCGAATGCGTGTTTTCGGCTGGGCGTTGCTGCGCAGCGCAGACGTGGCCGCTACCAAACTTTTACCTGTCATGGTGACGGTTTCGCCGTCTTGGCGCTGCACCACGACTTGTTTGTTCGTCGCGCTTAAAACAATAGCTGGGACCAAGTCACCGATATCGGGGACGTCGGCCAAGGCCTCGTCTATGGCGTCTGCGCGGGCTTCTGGATCTGTGGGCAAGTCTATGTTGCGCTCTGGGCCACGAAAGGCCTGACGCGACTCATACGACAACAAACCATTGCGCAGTGCGGTGTAGGCGGCTTGTTGCTCTTTTGAGTTGATCGTGGTGTAGACGTTGATACCGCGTGTGTAGGTTTCTTCGCCATACTGCGAAAAAATGGCTAGGCGCGTCATTTCTGCAGCGTACTCAGCGTGCAGTTTGTCGTCATTATTCGGACGGTTGATGAGCAATTTTTCAACTTTGGCTGCTTGCGCTTGGGCGGAAGTAATGAAGCCATTGACCGCCATGCGGTCAATGATGTAGAGCTGGCGAAGCCGCGCGCGCTTTGGGTTGCGAATGGGGTTGTAAGCAGACGGTGCCTTGGGCAAGCCAGCGAGCATGGCGGCTTCTGCAATGCTGAGTTGGTCCAGTGGCTTATCAAAATAGGTGCGTGAAGCGGCAGCAAACCCATAGGCGCGTCGGCCTAGGTAAATCTGGTTCATGTAAATCTGCAATATTTGAGCTTTGCTCAACTGGTATTCCAGCTTGAAGGTCATGAGCACTTCATAAATTTTGCGTGTGTAGGTCTTTTCTGCTGACAAATACACGTTGCGCGCCACTTGCATGCTGATGGTAGATGCGCCTTGGCTTTTGGCTCGGCCTAGGTTGGCCAAAACGGCCCTAGCGATACCTTTCATATCAACGCCATTGTGGTTAAAAAAGTTGGCGTCTTCAGCAGCAAGAACGGCGCGCGTGAGCACCAAGGGCACGTCTTCTATTGGTACAAATTCGCGGCGCTCTTCACCGAATTCGCCCATCAGCACATTGTCAGATGTGTAGACGCGCAGTGGCAATTTGGGACGGTAGTCCGCCAGCTGGCTGACATCTGGCAGGTTGGGAAACGCAACAGCCAACACAAACGCCACACCCATGGCCACAGCAATGCCGCCAGCTGCGCACAGGCCAATCAGCCACGCCAAGCCTTTGAACACAATGCCTGCTGGGCTGCCATCTGGTTTGGCTGTGGACTTTGTCTTGCTTGTCATGTCGGACTTGTGGTTTGGGTGGGAGCCACGCGATGGGTCGCTGGGCTTGTTGTTTGCAGTTGGATTGGCCATGCGTTGTGAAAGTTTACCGCTCTGATTATAGAAACCCTTGACTTACAAGCCCTATTACAACAGCTATGGCTGCGTTGTCGCTTCTATTCAAGCCTTGCACCGTCACAAACCCACCACTCAATACACCAACAAGTAGGTGAAGTTACCTATATCAGTTTGTGCACGTGTAACTATATTGAATTCATATATCTGTGTGGTGACCCGCTGTCGCGGTTCTCCGAAGCTACGCACCAGTCTCCAATGAACTTGTTGTCCTTACCAGCGCTGCGCAGGCCAAGCCTCATCACCAAACCTAGGGAGTGGGATGCAACTGTGTGCCTGCAAGATGGCTTCCATGTGCACGCCACGACAAACAAGGGTGTGGGTCATTGGGGTCGGTGGCGGCGTAGGTTGCGTATGCCATTGAAGGGTATGTTTGCTGGTCCCAACCCACACAGTATGGACCAGCGAGCTGGTGTTGCCCAATTGGTTAAATGCAGAGCAAGAGCGCGTTGAGGTGCTGTTGTTCGTTCAGGCGAGCTGCGATTCAGAGCAGGCCATGAGTGTGGAC
>Ga0208413_1000853_pt1 | contig 21286 bp, 18 predicted proteins | sample AntAceMetag02UKD_FD_184761 | JGI IMG/M metagenome (GOLD analysis project Ga0208413, IMG submission 184761) | Saline lake microbial communities from Ace Lake, Antarctica - Antarctic Ace Lake Metagenome 02UKD (SPAdes) (version 2) | ecosystem: Environmental > Aquatic > Non-marine Saline and...
TAATTGCCTCATTAATATTAAAAGGGTTACAAGTAATGTCTCCAGCGTCAGCTACTTGTTGAACTTTAAATGGTTCAACATCATAACTTGGATGATAATTAGTTCTTAAATGTCTTGATGCCTGTCTAATACTCATGGGTCCAAATCTTGCACCTGGCCTATAACTTGTTCCAGCATCAAATGGAATTCCAACAATTGCTACATCGCAACTTTCAACATCTCTTAATTCTGGTAATCTTGCAAAAGTAGATGGTCCAGCAAATCTAGGAACTTTAGTTCCACTAGTGGGTTGAATAGGATTCTTATTTCTTTCTTTTTTCATTTATAAATAAAATGTACCATATTCTATTAATTTAGAATATCTTCAAAATTGTTTTTTATGATCTTATTAAGAGCTATTTTACTTTTTTTTGTCTTCATAACTCCTCTTAAGGCTAACACCATTTATAATTTAATTAAAATTCCTAATCTAGAAATTTACAAGATTGATACTGAAAATGGACTCAGGTATTTATATGCAGCTAAGCCATTTAGGTTGGGTATTGATATAAAAAAAAATATTAATTGCTTTGATTCAAATAAAAAAACTTTAGATGAAAAGTATAAAATTGTTAAAAAAAATCTTGATAGGTATTCATTAAGCTTTTTAAAAAAGATTAACTTAAAATATATAGTTTTATGTGAAAATTTATCTATTGCAGAAATTAATACTGCTGGGATACCCAATAATATAACAAGAACTTTAATTCTTGATATTAAATTTAATGAGAAACACTTTGAAAGAGCTATTCATCATGAACTATTTCATATCATTAATGATAACTACAAAAAGTTATTTAATGAAAATATATGGAAAAATTTTAATAAAAAAAATTTTGAATATAGTAAGTGCTCTACTTGTGGTAATAACTGGAATCTTGAACTATTAAATAATAACAGCGGTTTTTTTACAGAATATGCAAAATCTACTGCATCTGAAGATATGGCTGAAGTTTTTTCTCATTTAATTTTTTACCAAGATAAAATTAATAGTGAGGATCCTATTAGTAAAAAAAAAATATTATTTATTAAAAATAATATATTAAAGATAGATAATAATTTTAATTTTTGAAACATGATAAATAAAATTAAAACATCAAAATCAGAAAAAATTATATTATGTTTTGTAATTATATTGGGAGTTTTTACCTTAATATCATTAATAATCCTTAAAAATAAATGTTTATTTGTTAAAAATTATGATCCCAATAATATTGAATTTAATAATTCAGAGAATATCGTAATCCTTAATGCAACCTGTGGAAATGTTATAATAGAATTATATCCCAACATTTCTCCTATGGCAGTGAAAAGATTTAAAGAATTAATAAAATTAGGTGCTTATGATGATGCAGCTTTCCACAGAGTAATAGAGGGTAAGCTAATTCAAGCAGGTGACTTAGAGTTTGGTAAAAAAGAGAATTTAGATTATGGTAAAGTGGGCTCTGGAAAATCAGGACTTGGCACAATTAAATCAGAGCTTGATGGAAAATTTAAATATGACAAAGGAAGTGTTGGCTTGGCCAGAACCTTTGAATTAAACACAGAAGACAGCCAATTTTTTATAATTCTTCAAGATGAACCTCTATTTGAAGGAGAATACACACCTGTTGGTAAGGTTCTTTATGGATTAGAAGTTTTGGAAAAGGTAAAATTTGTACCTCGATTACATATAGTTCCTAGACCAGATTTTATAAATAGCTTTAAAATACTTAATTAATTAAGGGTTTTCCTGTTGCTAATGTATGCTTAATTCTTTCTTGAGTTTTTTTGGTTTCAATTAATCTCATAAAAGCATCCAATTCTAATTTAAACAAATCATCTTCTGATAAAGTTTTATCGATAGTAGTATCACCCCCGCTTAGAACATGTGCTAGTTCTTGAGCAACAACTAACCCATGATCAAGGATTACCTTATCATTATAAAGTTTTTCTAAAATTTTATTCATTTCTATTAAAATTGTTTTTCCTGGTAATCTAAATTCAGTCTCTGATGGAACTTTAAACTCTTTATTATTATCTAATATTTTTTTTGAAACTTCTAATAAACTATTCCTATTCATTATTTTTTTATCTTCAGGTTTCAAATATTTCATGGACTCTGCCTCAACTGGTGAGGTTGCAGTTCTTCCATAACCAATAATATCAAATACTTTTAAGGGAGCGTAATGAGGGTCTTTTTTAGCCTCATCTGTATCAAGCCATCTTGCTAACATTTCCTTACATCCTCCACCAGCTGGTATTAATCCAACTATCGTTTCTACTAATCCAACTACAATATTTGTATGTGAGGCTACAAAATTACTTTGAACCATAACTTCAAATCCTCCACCAAGTGTTAGCCCCGAAGGCGCTGAAATAACTGGATGGTCTGAATATTTTAGATGTTTGCAAGTTTCTTGAAAATATCTAATGAATTTTTCTATAGATTTAAAATCACTTTTATCAGCAAAATCCATTGTATAACTTAAGTTTACACCTGCAGAAAATTGAATACTTTCGTTAATAATAATTAGAGGTTTGTCTGTAGCTTTTTTTAAAGCATCCATTGAATCATAATCAAGAGCATTTGCTTTTGTTGTGAATTCAACAACATTATAATCTTTAAATCTATATATCTGTGCAGAGTTATTGCCGTCTATACTTAATGCCTTTTTTTTAACTTTACCAAATGTTTCAATTTCGGTATATTTTTGTCTAGATCCATAAAAATCCTGATTTTTAGTTCTAGATAAATCTTCTAAAAAAGTATTTCCTTCGAAATGATCAATTTTTTTGAAAAAATTTTCAACACCAATTTCTTCTAACATTTCGAAAGGGCCTTTAGTCCAATTGAAACCTAACCTCATTGCTTCGTCGATATCATTGAAGTCTTTTGTAATTGTTGGAACTAAAGATGAAGCATATTTAATAATTTTTGAAATAACTGACCATGCATATTTTCCATACTTATCATCTCTATTGATTAAAGATTTAAGATCAACTTTTTCAGATGTAATATTTATTTTTTTACTAGGAGAGTATTCACCAGTCTCAAGGTTTAATGCTTCCATTACTTTCGTGCCACTAGTCTTATTAACTCTATAAAAGCCCCCCTTACCTTTACGACCTGTATATCCAGTTTCAATTAACCTTTTTACTAAAGGAATTTCTTTTGCAACTATTAGAAAAGGGTCATTTTCTGGTAATTCTTTAATAAAACTTTTTAAGACATCGGCCATTAAATCAATACCAATTAGATCATAAAGGCCAAATACACCTGTTTTGGGTATGCCCATTGGTCTTCCAAAAATTGCATCTGCTTCTTCGATGCTAAGTTTCATTTTAAAGGCTTCAGTCATTGCAACTTGCATTGCAAAAACCCCTATTCTATTTCCTAAAAATCCTGGAGTATCATTACAAACGATTGCACCTTTTCCAAGTTCTGTCTCACAAAATTTTTTTAAAGAGTTTATTTTATCTAAATCATTATTCTCATTTTTAACTATTTCTAACAACCCCATGTATCTAACTGGGTTAAAAAAGTGAGTTATGCAAAAATCTTTTTTTTCCTCATCTGATAAATGTTGAGACAAAACTTTAATAGGTATGGATGATGTATTTGAAGAAACGATTGCACCTTTTTTTCTGTTTTTAAATATTTTTTTATAAATATCATGTTTAATATCTATTCTTTCAACTACAGCTTCTACTACCCAGTCTGCTTCTTTAACTTCATCAAAATTATCTAAAATATTTCCTACTTTAATATTATTTATTTTTGACCTATCTAATAAAAGTGGAGGTCTTGATTTGTGAATTCTATCACGTGCTTGTTCACTTATTTCAGTTTTTAAATCTAATAAAGTTACTGGGATATTTGCATTACATAAGTGTGCTGCAATGCCACTACCCATAGTTCCTGAGCCAATAACTACTACTTTTTTAATTTGCATAATATTTAAATATTGAAGAATTATTTATAATAAAAAAAATGAAATTAGTAAATTAATTATCTATTAATTCCTCTTTGTCTCTCAGATCTTCTTCTTAATAATTCGGCCGTAACTAAAATTAAAGTAGACATGATTATTAAACAAGTGGCCACAGCTAAAATAGTTGGGCTTAATTGTTCTCTTAACCCTACCCACATTTGAATTGGTATCGTTGTGTTTTCAAGTCCAGCTAAAAACATTACAACTACAACTTCATCAAAAGAAGTTACAAATGCAAATAGTGCACCTGAAATAACTCCTGGTAAAATTAAAGGTAACATAACTTTCATAAATGTATTCACAGGATTACTTCCAAGGCTTGCTGCGGCTCTTGTTACACTGTGATCAAATCCTGTTAAAGTTGCGGTAACTGTTATTACAACAAATGGTGTTCCTAAAATAATATGAGCCAATATAATTCCTGTAAATGTTGCGGCTAATCCAACCTTCGCCATAAAGAAAAATATTGCTGTACCAGAGATAATTAAAGGTACAATCATAGGTGAAATTAATACCGCCATGAATGCTGCTTTGTATGGCATGTATCTACTACTTAGTCCTAATGCAGCAACTGTACCAAGTATAGTTGATCCAATAGTTGCAAAGAAAGCTATAATTATACTATTTTTTGCAGCAAGTCCCCACGGGTTTTTAGTTCCCCATATCATATCTTCGTACCATCTTAGTGAAAATGCATCTGGATCAAGTGCTATCATTCCCTTTGAAAAGTGAATGTATTGTTCGGCATTAAATGAAAGTGGAAGTATTACAAATAAAGGAGCTATTAAAAAGAAAAATACTAGCGCACATATAGTTAAATATGTGTAGTGCCATATTCTATAATGTACAGGTGTGTAACTTGGTAATGACATAAATTTATCCTAGTTTAATATTATCTATTCCTACTAATTTATTATAAAGCCAATAAATAACCAATACACCGGTAAGCAACATTGCACCTAATGCTGAGGCAAAAGCCCAGTCTAAAGAACTTTTCATATGATAAGCGATTGTATTACTGATCAATGATCCACTAGCTCCACCAACTAATGCTGGCGTAATGTAATATCCAATTGCTAAAATAAATACCAATAATGATCCAGCGCCTATTCCTGGAACTGTTAATGGGAAATATATTTTTCTAAAAGAAACAAATGGTGTACCTCCCAAAGACTTCCCTGCTCTCATTAAGCTCGGTGAAATAGTCTTCATTACACTGTAAAGAGGAAGAACCATAAAGGGTAATAAAATCTGTGTCATTGCAACGAATGTTCCAACCACATTATACATTAACTCAGGTCTATTATCATCAGCTGTTAAGCCCAACATAACTATGAGATCGTTAATAGGTCCTTGCTGCTGTAGTAAAACCATCCAACTGGATGTTCTAACAAGTAACGATGTCCAAAAAGGAAGTAATACACATATCATTAATAAATTACTATATTTCATAGGTAAAGTTGCCAATAAATGGGCTATTGGATAAGAAAGTATAAGACAAAATATAGTAACAAAAAAAGCTACTTTTAAAGTTCTCAACCATAAAGTTTTATAAATTTTTCTGTCTTCGGGCATTTCAACTATATTTCTGTCTTGATCAAATGTTAAATCAACACCTTTTAAGTATTTAGCATAAGACCAATTTGGAGCAGTATTTTTTAATGCAGTCCAATATTCAACCTCGTTCCAAATCTCATGGGTTGCCATAAATTGCTCTTTATAATTGTTCTTTTCAAATGTTTTAATTTTTCTATTTGTTTTTTTTAATCCACTACTAAACCCAGATTTTTCATAATTTAATCTTTGATATAATTTTCCCGATTCTTTTGCCATCGCTAATGGATAGAAGTCATTATAAAAAGCCTCATATGTAGCTTCGTCTGGCAGCTCTTTACCGTCCCATTTTTCTAATGCAATAAAAGTTTTTGGGAGCATTTTTGTGATCATACGGTCATCAACACTTCTAAATAACATGTCACCAATAGGCATTAGATAAGTAATCAAAATAAATAAAAACAAAGGTGCCACAAGCATCATTGCTTTAATCTTATTTTTTCTTTCAGCCTTCTTTAGGCTAGTTTCTAGAGGTATACCGTCTGATGATAAAATTTGTTCTGTACTCATAATTCAAAAAAAAGGGCGGTTATTTTTAACCGCCCTAATAATATAATAAAAACTTAATCTATAAAACTAAATTATAGTCCAGCTTTCATAGCTTCCCATTTTTCACCGATTTCATCTTGGTTATCTGCCCAGAAATCAGGGTTCATAAGAATGTATGATTTAGTGTTAGCAGGTGCTGTAGGCATGTGTTGTACCATGCTTGTCTTGCCATCTTTAAACCAAGGCTCTCCAGCATCTATAATAGCTATTGAAGACTTTCTCCAAGGTGCGTAAGCAATATACTTAGCACTTCCAGCTAAACCTTCAGTACTTGTCATTTCTCTAAGTACTTTCATAGCATCTGCTTGATTAGGTCCACCTTTAACTAGAGCAAAATACTCATAGTCAAGAATTTGTCCATCCCATACTTGCGTAATTGGAGTACCTTCCATTTGTGCGTTAAAGAATCTACCATTCCAACCAGTAGCCATGATAACTTCACCATTAGCTAATAATTCTGGTGGTTGAGCTCCAGCATTCCAAAATACACATCCGCCATTTGGATCTTCACAAAGTGCTTTGATTTTAGCTATTGCTCTGTCAACTCCACCGTCATCTAAAAGTTTGTTATAAACCTTTTCACCACCTTTACCTGGTTTTACTCCATCAGCTGCTAATGCAAATTCTATGTTAGACATTGCATCTTTGTAGATAGATCTTTTTCCAGGAAACTTTTTAGTGTCAAAAAAGTCTTTTATAGTCTTTGGAGTTCCTTTTACATTGTTATTATTGAAAGCGTAATTCCAAGAATATAAAATGTTTCCTACAGCACATTTAGAAGGCATGCTTGTAAAGAAGTCATCTGAAGCTTTTGTTCCATCTGGAGCAGGTGAGAAGTCTTTGTCAAAATCGAATTCAACAAAAATTCCTTCGTCACATCCAATGATAGTGTCTTTTGCGTACACATCAATAATGTCCCAAGTGATTTTTCCAGCTTCTTTTTGTGCTTTGATCTCTGATAATCCACCAGTGTAGTCTACCCAATTAACAGGTATTCCAAGTTTTTTAGCAGTAGGATCGCCGTACCCTAATTTTTGACTTTCTGTGTAAGCTCCACCCCAAGACACTACAGTAACTGCAAATGCCGAAGTAGTAATAGAAAGTACAAAAGAAAGAGCTAGTAATAGTTTACTTATTTTTTTCATTTGTCCTCCGTTTAAACGTTTATTTTTTAAAAAGTATTACAGCAAATGAGTTATTATAAGTCAATCATAATTTTTGCTTAATACAGCTTAAAAGTGTTGATTATTGTGTTTTTTATTATTTTGGGTCTAGCGCTCTGCTGTCTTTAATATTCCATCCAACATTAATATCGTTACCTAATTTAATATCTAAATTGGATGTGCTGTTAGGAATTTTTAGAATAAATTGATCATTTCCTAATAAGTTTATTCTAACTCTCGTGTGATCACCATGATAAATAACTTCTTTAATTTTACCTTTATAATTATTATCCATTTTATCTTTTGGATTAATTAAAACTCTTTCAGGTCTTAATGATACAGTTGTTTTTTCCCCTTTAGCTTTAACAAAAATCGGATTTGCTAAAATTTCGGTACCATCAGTTAATTTAACTTTACAAGTATCACCAGCAATATCACTAACTGTTCCACCAAATGTATTATTTTCTCCAATGAATTCTGCTACAAACGAATTAACAGGTCTTTCATATAGTTCGTCTGGACTTGAAAGTTGCTGAACTTTACCATCATTAAATACTGCAATACGACTTGACATTGTTAGTGCCTCTGTTTGATCGTGAGTTACATAAACTACTGTTACACCAATGTTTTCGTGAATATGTTTAATTTCATATTGCATACTTTCTCTTAAATTTTTATCTAAAGCACCAAGTGGCTCATCCATTAATACAACTTGTGGATTAAACACTAATGATCTTGCAACAGCTACTCTTTGTTGTTGACCTCCTGATAACTGCATTGGCATTCTCGCTTCAAAACCCTGAAGAGATACCATTGATAAAGCTTTATCAATTTTTTTATCTGCTTCATCTTTTGGAATTTTTCTAACTCTTAATGGGAAGGCCAAATTTTCATATACCGTCATATGAGGAAATAAAGCATAGTTTTGAAAAACCATTCCAATACCTCTTTTATGAGGTGGAATATTTGAAATTGCATTGCTATCTAAATAAATTTCTCCATTAGTGGGAGTTTCAAATCCTGCCAACATCATTAAACATGTCGTTTTTCCAGAACCAGAGGGTCCTAACATTGTTACAAATTCACCTTCAGCAATATCAAGATTCAAGCCTTTAACAACTAAGACTTTCCCATCATAGCTTTTATCGACATTATCAAATTTTACGAATTCATTATTTTTTGACATCATGAGTTTAAAACATTTGTTAAGTTATTTATCAAGTTTATTATTTAAACTATTTAATATGTAAATCCTTTGAAAAGTTGCAAAATAATTCACATCCTTTGTCTGTAATTCTTATTGCTTCAGAGGCTTCCACTCCCCAATCTCCAAATTGCATAACCGCAATCATGTGGAATGTTACATTGGGTTCTAAAACAGTCATATCTCCCTTAGAAATATTTAAAGTATGTTCACCCCAATCAGGTGGGTAGCCAATACCTATTGAATATCCAGTTCTAGATGTTTTTTCTATTCCATACTTATCTAATATCTTCCAAAATGCCTGTGCCACGTCATCTGCTGTTTTGCCTGGTTTTGCAGCATCAATACCAGCCTGCAATGCTTCATTTGTTTTATTCATAGTGTCAATTTTTATTTGGTCAGGCTTTCCAAGTAAAACTGTTCTAGCCATTGGACAATGGTATCTTTGGTATACACCTGAAAGCTCAATTATTGTAGCCTCACCCTCAACAAACTTATCTTGGGTTGCTGTTAAATGAGATGCAGAAGTCCCCTTACCTGTTGGTAGCAAAGTTGCAATACTAGAATATTCTCCACCAAACTCAGGGGTACCATAAAATAAAGCTTTTTGAATTTCTCCAACTGCATCACACTGTCTTACACCAGGGTTTATTACATCAATTGCCGTTTGCATTCCTTTTTGTGAAATAAGTGCTGCTGATTTCATAAGTTCAATTTCAGCATTAGATTTTACAACTCTTGCCCAGTTTACTAATCTTTCGCAATCTTTTATTTTTGCATTAGGTAAGCCATTTTTAATTCTCTCATAACAGTATGCTGTAAAATAGTGACTATCCATTTCAAGTCCTATTGAAAGATTATCCCATTTATTATTTTTTAAGATTTCAACTAAATAATCATAAGGATGTAATGGCCAGTTATGAATATATTTTTCTCTGTATTTAATTATATTTTCATTTTTTAAATATGTTTTTATATAAGCACCGCCGGCATCTTGATCTCTAATAAAACATAAAGGTTCATCAGCATCAATGTGAACTATTACGCATTGGGCATAATAAAATGACCAAGCATCATAACCTGTAAGATAATTCATGTTCGATGGATCTTGAGATATTAAAACATCAATGCCTTTATCTTGCATTGATTTTTGGACTTTTTTTAATCTAGTTTTATACTCTTCTTTTGTGAAAATCATTTTAATAAGAATGTTTTATTGTTGGAAATTTTTTATTTTTAACATCTTTTTTATAAGCAAGTGCAGCTTTATTAATAATTTTTTTTAAGTCAACGTATTTTTTAACAAATCTAGCACTAATTGAGTTAAGTCCAATCAGGTCATCTGTAACTAAAACCTGTCCATCACAATTTACAGAAGCTCCTATTCCTATTGTTGGTATTGCTATTATTTCTGTAATTTTTTTTGCTAATGTGCTTTCAACACATTCTAAAACAATAGAAAAAACACCAGCTTTTTCTAAAAGTTTAGCTTCCTTAATAATTCTATTTTTTTCTCTTGATAACTTTCCTTTGAATTTAAAGGGTCCCGTTTCTGATTGCGGTAATAAACCAAGGTGTCCCATAACTGGAATATTATTATTAACTAAAGTTTTAACAATATTGTAAATTTTTTTTCCACCTTCAAGTTTAACGGCATCACATTTTGTTTTAGAAATAATTAGTTTTGCATTACGTAGAGCTTCTTTTTCATTTTTGTAAGTATTAAAGGGCATATCTACCACCATAATACTTTTTGAAATTCCCATTTTAACACTCTTTGAATGTTCAATCATTGTATTAAGAGTAACACTTCGGGTAGTTTTGTAATTATACAAAACTGACCCCAATGAATCCCCAACAAGAATAATATCGCAATGATTGTCTATAATTTGCGCAATATTTTTAGAATAGGCAGTTAAACATACTATTTTGGACTTATTTTTTTTTTTTATTAATTTTAGAAACTTAGTATTCATGGGTTTAAGTTATAAGCTATTCATTAAATTACCATATTAAAAAAAATTACTCTAATTCAATAGTGCTGGGTGGTTTTGAAGTAACATCGTAAACAACTCTATTTATTCCGCTAACATTATTAATAATTTGATTAGAAATTGATTGCATAAAACCTTTTGGAAAATCAAAAAAATCTGCTGTCATACCATCTTCTGAGGTTATTGCTCTTAATAAACAGATATGTTCATATGTTCTGTTATCACCCATAACACCAACAGTTTTAACTGGAAGTAATGCTGCATAAGCTTGCCAAATTTTATGGTATAAATCATGATCTCTCAGAGCTTTAATAAAATAATAATCTGCTTCTTTCAAAATTTTAATTTTTTCATTGGTGATAATGCCCGGCATTCTTATAGCTAGACCTGGCCCTGGAAATGGGTGTCTTGAAATTATATCTTTAGATAAGTTCAGTTCAAGACCTAGTCTTCTAACCTCATCTTTAAAAAGAAATTTAAGAGGTTCAACTAATTTTAGTTTCATACGTTTTGGTAAGCCACCGACGTTATGATGAGACTTTATTTTAGATGTTTGACTGCCAGTTACTGATTTGCTTTCAATTAAATCTGGGTACAAAGTACCCTGTGCAAGAAATTTTACATTTTTAATTTTTTTTGCATATCGTTCAAATATTTTAATAAATAAATTTCCAATTATTTTTCTCTTCTTTTCTGGATCAGAAATATTTGTTAATTTCTTAATAAATTCTTTCTCCGCATTAACATATATTAAATTAATTTTAAGTTTTTTCTTAAATGTATTTATAACTTGTTTTTCCTCGTCTTTTCTTAAAAGTCCGTTGTTAACAAATATACAAGTTAGATTCTTTCCAATTGCTTTACTAAGAAGTTGTGCAACGACACTGCTATCGACTCCACCTGACAGACCACAAATTACTTTATTATTCCCTACTTGGGTTCTAATTTCATTTATTAATTTTAATTTTTGATCTTTTGATGACCAGTTTTTTTTAACATTACATATTTTAAACAAGAAATTGCTTAATAAAATTTTACCTTTAGGCGTGTGTGTTACTTCTGGGTGAAACTGTACACCATAAAAATTTTCTTTTGTATTTTCAATTATCGTTAATTTGGAATTTTTTGTTGAAGCTATTATTTTAAAGTTTTTTGGCATTTTGGATACTTGGTCAGCATGACTCATCCACGCATTACTCTGATTTTTTTTATTAAAGAAATTTTTAGTTAATATGCTGTTCGAAACTTTATTTATTGTAGCAAGGCCAAATTCTCTATGCTTTGATTTTTTTACTCTACCACCAAGTTCTTTTGATAAAATTTGATGTCCAAAGCATATTCCCAGTACTGGCACACCTGCTTGAAGAATTTTTTTATCAAATTTATATTTATCATTTTCGTAAACATTAAGAGGTCCACCTGATAAAATTATTCCAACTATACTTTTTTGAGAAAAAATATTTATGTTAATTTTTTTGTGGCTCACAATTTCTGAAAAAACACCAAATTCTCTTATTCTTCTTGCAATTAATTGAGTAAACTGAGATCCAAAATCAATTATTAAAATTGTTGCCAGCTCATTATTAGGAGTCATTTTTGGGCTCTAAATTCTTTAGGGATTCTTTAATTAAATCTTTCTTACCGCATAGTTCACTACAAATTTTTGAAAAAAAACTAGTTAATTCTTTTACTTTCAAGTAATTAGACTTTTTTAACTCTATATTAATTAACATATAATTTGCTTCTTCATTTTTAGGATCTAATAACAGTACTGTATCAATATTTTTCTCTTCTTCTCTTTGATTTTCCTCAACGTTATAAATTTTAGCTAAATATAAATATGAATTATAATCTTTGGGGTTAAAAACTATATTTCTTTGAAATAAAAATTTAGATTGGTCGTATTCTTTTGCCTCATATTTTTTTTTAGCATCAGCATAAAAATTATTTTTTGCCATTACTAACTGTGTATAATTAAATAATACAAAAATAATTGCTAAAAATTTAATTTTTTTAAACATTAGTATTTATTATCACTTTTTACTTCGTCAACATTATGAACCATACTCTCATAAAATCCAGCTTTAGTTATTTTTACAAAGTTAGGTTTAACTTTAAGTATAGGTATTCTTTTTGCACCAAGATAACCCATTGAAGATTTTAGGCCACCAATTAGTTTATAAATTATTTTTTCTACACTACCTTTGTATTTAACAAAACCTTCAACACCTTCTGGAACATATTTTGAGGTATCCTTTTGTTTTATCTGAAAGTATCTGTCTGCTGACCCTTTATTCATTGCGCCCACAGACCCCATACCTCTAAAACTTTTAAATAATTTACCATTTCTTTTTATTAATTTTCCTGGCGTTTCCTTACTGCCAGCAAAGAGTGAACCAATCATTACCGCATCTGCCCCGGCTGATAATGCTTTTGCTATATCGCCAGAGTATTTAATTCCTCCATCAGAAATAATTTTTACTTTACTGTTTTTAACTCCCTTCCTTACTTCTAAAATTGCACTCAACTGCGGTACACCTATACCGGCTACCAATCTAGTGGTACAAATTGATCCTGGTCCAATTCCTACTTTAATAATATCCACACCAAGTTTTATTAAAAATTTTGCAGCATCACTAGTTGCGATGTTTCCTGCACATAAAGTTATTTTGCTATTCTTTTTTTTAATAGCCTTAATTATATCTGCAACCTTTTTACTATGTCCATGTGCTGTATCAACTACAATTAGGTCAACACCTTCTTTTATTATGGCTTCTGCCCTTTTGATTTCTAATGGTCCAGCACCGACGGCTGCTCCTACCATTAATTTAAATTTTTTTACTTTTTTTATTTCGTTGATTTGTTTAATAATATCTAGGTTTCTGTGAATAACTCCAATTCCGCCTGCTCTAGCCATAGCTATAGCCATTTTGCTCTCTGTTACCGTGTCCATTGCAGAAGATAATAAGGGTATTTTTAATGTTAAATTATTAGATAATTTTGTATTTGTATCTACTTCAGATGGCATAACCTCTGAATATTTGGGTGCCATTGTCACGTCGTCAAATGTTAGAGCTTCTTTAATAGGATCCATAATCATTTATATATGATTCTTTTTAAAATTAAAGTCTCTATCTTAAAATTTTACAGATAATAAAACTTTCTTTGGATTCTTTTCGGCTAGATTTAGGTTTAAAAACCTTAACTTCTTTAAAAATTTTTTTACCTAAAGCAACAATCTCATTAAATGAAGAACCTAAAAAAATTTTAGAAACAAATCGACCTTCTTTTACCAGCATTTCTTTACTAAAATTCATAGCTGCTATTGCAAGCTCACCAGTGTAAATTGCATCTATGTCTTTAATGCCCGTTGTATTTACTGCCATATCAGAGACTACAACATCAACCTTGCCATTGAACAAATCTTTAATTTTTTTTTGTGAATCAGATTCAGTAAAATCTCCTTTTATTTGAATTGTATTCTCAATTCCCTCCATATTCTTTAAATCTATAGAGACTAATCTTCCGCTTTTTACAGTTTTAGCTATATATTGAGACCAACTTCCAGGTGAGGCACCTAAATCAATTACAGATATTCCATTTTTGAATATCTTAAACTTTTCATTAATTTCTATTAATTTGTAAGCTGATCTTGCCCTGTAACCGTCTACTTGAGATTGCCTAACGTAAATATCTCTTTTTTGTTTATTAATCCAATTTTTAGAAATTCTATTCTTTTTCAATTAATTTCCATATCTTAGACTTCTAGATAGTATTTTATTTTGGATTGACTGAATCTTAATTTTAACTTCTTTATTCAACCTCATATCTTTATCATCTTCCCAAATTCCTGCAGCTAAATGCATAATTCCTATTTCATAATTAGGGAGGTAAGGTTCAACAAATGTGTTTTTTACTTCATCAAATTTAGGCAATAAATTACTAGCAATCCAATTGCAATTTAATGGTAAAAATTCAGTTTCTAATTCATCTATATATACGGACATATTAATAGCCAATCCTTCTGACCCAAAAATATTTCCATTCTTTAAAGTTTGTTCAAGATTTTTTTGCCAAGAATTCCATCCAGGTGAATTTTTTTCTAACGAAAAAACTCCAATATTTATATGAGGGGCAAAAGCCAATTTTCTGGCTTTGCTTATTCCAATCTTTGATTTTATTGCATGTTTAAAGTTTTGAGATTTAATTATTGCTACTTTTCCAAATAACCATTTTACTTTTGACATTATTTTATATCCCGGTCCTAATGTTTGTGTAATTCCTAATTTTCCATTTTCACAAGCCTTAAAATATAACTCTATAGATTTCCAATCATTGACCCACGCATCACAATCAATCCACAAGTATTTTTCGTAGCTTGGAAAGTATTTGGGAAGGAATGCTCTTGATACCTGACTTTTTAACCACTCTCTACCTTTGACTTTAAACATTGAAACATCTATGTCCCATTCAGCAGATTTGATTTCATCTACTTTTTTTAGTAAAATTTTTTTTTGCTGTTCTGTTAAACCTGCATCTAAGATACAAATCGCTATATCTTTACTTTTTTCAAAACTTTTAATTGAATCAATTAATTCATTAAGTAAATCAAAGTAATTTGAGTCTGCCAGCGATACAATTACATTTTTTTTCATCTATAAAATGTCTTCTACTTCCTCATTGTCAGTATTTTCGCCATTAATGATTTTTTCTTTTAAAATTTTTTTATAATTGAGATACCCAATTGGAATTAAAAAAATATATATTAGGCAGCATGCTACTAGGACTTTAAATGTATAAATTAACAACATACCAAAAAAAAGTACAATTCCGAACAATGCAAAAATAGTCATTCGTCTGGGTATAACAATTTTTTTGAATGCAAATGTTGGTACTTTGCTAATTAATAAAAATGAAATTATAATAAAAAATGTTGGAACCACTATGTCATAATTAACATTAACTATATCAATTTCACTCAAACTAAAAATTAATGGCATTAATATTAATATTCCTCCAGCTGGAGATGGGACTCCTTCAAAATAGTTATCTTTCCAGGATGGTTCTGCATTTGAACCTACATTAAATCTTGCAAGCCTTAATGCAACGCAGACCACATATATCATTGATAATAACCAACCAGGTTTTCCAAGACTTTCTAAGGACCAAAAATACATTATAAATGCTGGTGCTACACCAAAACTAATCACATCAGCTAATGAGTCTAGTTCTTTACCAACTTGGGAAGTTCCTTTAAGCAATCTCGCAACTCTTCCATCTAGAGCATCAAATATACCAGCAAAAATTATCGCTATAATAGATAATTCAAACTTTCCATCTAATGCAAATTTTATTGAACTTAGTCCAATACATACATTAATTAATGTCAGCGCATTAGGCAGTAACATTCTTGCCTTATTATCTTTTATAATTTTTAAATTATTTTTTGGTTGCTCCATAAGCTATTTTTTAGCTAATAATGTTTCACCTGCTATTGTCTTTTGTCCAACTTTTACTAGTGGTGTATAATTTTCAAAATAAATATCTGCTCTACTACCGAATCTAATCATGCCAATTCTCTCACCTTGTTCTAACACTTGGTCTTTAGATGTTTCGCAGACAATTCTTCTAGCAATTAAACCTGCAATTTGAACTACAATTATCTCTTCTCCATGATTATTTATTATCTTATAATAATTTCTTTCATTATCTTCACTTGCTTTATCCAGCGATGCGTTTAAAAATTTTCCTGGTTTATAAAGTATTTCTGAAATTTTACCTGCACAAGGCGTTCTATTAACATGACAGTCAAATACATTCATAAAAATACTAATCTTAGTAAATTTTTTACCTTCTAGGCCTAACTCCTTTGGCCCATCAACTTCATGTACCATTAAAACTTCACCATCAGCTGGGCTTGTTAAATAGTTTTCATCATTAATTGAAATTCGTTCAGGATCTCTAAAGAAATAGTAAACCCATACGGATAATAGCAGGCCAATTAATCCTAAAAAAGTACTAAGGAAATTTAGAAAAATTGTTGCAATAATAGCTATAGCTAAAAATTTATACCCTTCAGAATGAATTTTTGGAAAAATTTTTTCTACCATAAGCTTCTATTTGATAATTTTTTATTAATATGTATATAAAGCACTAAATTACAATTACTAATATATATTATTTATTTATGTCTAAAATAAAGGTTAAAAATCCAGTTGTTGAACTAGATGGTGACGAAATGACTAGAGTCATTTGGGAATTTATTAAAAGTAAACTTATTTTACCTTATTTAGATTTGGACATTAAATATTACGATCTTGGTATGAAAAGTCGAGATGATACTGACGATCAAATAACAATAGATTCTGCAAATGCAATTAAAGAACATAACGTTGGTATAAAATGCGCAACAATAACTCCAGATGAGGGGCGGGTTGAAGAATTTAAATTAAAAAAAATGTGGAGATCACCAAATGGAACTATCCGAAATATACTTGGTGGTACAGTTTTTAGAGAGCCAATAATTTGTAAAAATATTCCAAAACTTGTTCCAACCTGGACTGATCCATTAATTATTGGAAGACATGCCTTTGGAGATCAATACAGAGCCACTGATTTCAAAGTACCTGGAAAAGGTAAAATGGAAATTAAATGGACAGCAGAAGATGGTAGTGATGAAATTAAGTATGAGGTATTTAATTTTCCTGGACCCGGAATTGCTCTATCAATGTACAATTTGGACAAATCTATTGAAGACTTTGCTAGATCTTGTTTTAATTACGGAATAATTAAAAAATGGCCCGTATATCTTTCTACAAAAAATACTATTCTTAAAATTTATGATGGTAGATTCAAAGACATTTTCCAAGAAATCTTTGATAAAGAATTTAAATCAGAATTTGAAAAACTTAATATTGCATATGAGCATAGATTAATTGATGACATGGTTGCTTGTGCAATGAAATGGAGCGGTAAATATATTTGGGCTTGTAAAAACTATGATGGAGATGTTCAGTCAGATACTGTAGCTCAAGGATATGGATCGTTAGGTTTAATGTCAAGTGTCCTTCTTGCTCCAGATGGAAAAACTATGGAAGCTGAAGCTGCACATGGAACTGTAACAAGACACTATAGAATGCACCAACAAGGTAAGGAAACTTCCACAAATCCTATAGCATCAATTTTTGCGTGGACTAGAGGTTTGGCTCACAGAGGAAAATTGGACAGTAATGAAGATCTAATTAAATTCTCAACTACATTAGAAAAAGTATGCATAGATTGTGTTGAAAATGGATCAATGACAAAAGATCTGGCCATCCTAATTAGTCCTTCAAGTAATTATCTAACAACTAATCAGTTTTTAGATGAGTTAGATGGACAGCTTAAGAAAAAGCTTAATTAATTAATTTTTTAATATTTTCAAAAGACTCTTCAATCTTATCAGGCAATGTTCCACCTGCTTGTGCAAAGTCAGCTCTTCCACCACCACCTTTGCCACCAATAATTTCTGAACCAGCTCGTACAATTTCCACCGCATTAAATTTATTCTCCAATGTTTTAGTAACACCTACGGCTAATCCAACTTTATTATCATTGATTGCATAAATTACTACCAAACCTTCACCAATTTCTTTTTTTCCCTCATCAATTAATTTACGTAAATCTTTAAATGGTAAATCCAAGATATTTTGAAACCTAACCTTAAATCCATTAATAACTTGATCATTAATCTTATTTTTTGTTTTATCTTTTAATGTGGAACTAACTGAAAGTTGATCCAATTGTTTATTAAGTGCTTTTATCAAGGCTACTTGATCATTATTTTGAAGATTGGGTTTTCCTCCCAGTTGAATAATTTTTAATTCTAATTGTTTTATGATTTTTTCATTTTTTTCATCAGATAAGTTAGATAAATTTTCTTTTTCTTTTAAAAAGTCCTCTAATTGCTTATCTCTTAATGCTTCAACTCTTCTTACGCCCGCTGCAATAGAGGATTGGCTTATTATCTTAAATTTTCCTATATCAGCTGTATTTAAAACGTGCGTTCCTCCGCATAATTCTGTTGAAAAAAATTTTCCCTCTTCATCACCCATAGACAAAACTCTTACCTCATCGCCATATTTTTTCCCAAATAAAGCTAGAGCTCCATTCTCAACTGCCTCTTTTGGTGTCATTATTCTTGTTTTCACTTCAGATTTTTTTTGAATTATTGAGTTAACATTAAATTCAATTTTTTTTATCTCATCTTCTGAGACAGGTTTCATGTGGCTAAAGTCAAATCTAAGTCGATCAGACTGAACTAAAGATCCTTTTTGAGTTACATGCTCTCCTAAAACCCTTCTTAATGACTCGTGCAATAAATGGGTAGCGGAGTGGTAGGCTCTGATATTGTTCCTTCTTTGGGTATTTATTTTTAATTCAACGCTATCATTTATTTTAACTGAACCTTTTTTAACTTTTCCATAATGTGCAAATAGATCACCTAGTTTTTTTTGAACATCGGATACTTCAAATTCAAAACTTTCATTAGAAATTGTTCCTGTATCACCTACCTGTCCACCTGATTCCCCATAAAAAGGTGTTTGATTTGTAATTATAATTCCCTCATCATTTTCTTTGAGGTTTTTTGCTTCTTTATCGTTTTTTAAAATTAAAGTTATCACACCCTCTGCTTTATCTGTAGAATATCCTAAAAAATCAGTTGCACCTAAGCGGTCCTTTATATCAAACCATATTTGATCTACCGCGCTATCACCTGATCCTTTCCAATTTTTCTTTGCTAATTTTTTGCTTTCTTTCATTAATAAATCAAATTTTTCATTATCTACGGTTAATGATTTATTTTTTAAAATATCTTCAGTTAAATCTAATGGAAAACCATACGTATCATAAAGTTTGAAAGCGACTTCGCCTGATAATACTTTATCTACTTTATCCAGTTCCTCATTTAATATTTTTATTCCCCTATCTAATAGAACTAAAAATTTTTCCTCTTCTGTTTTTAAAGTTTCTTTAATTAATGACTGCGCTCTTTCTAATTCAGGATAATTTTTGGACATTTCTTCTAATAATGTTTTAAAAATATCATAGAAGATTGGTTTCTTAGCACCTAACAAATGTGAATGCCTCATTCCACGTCTCATAATTCTTCGAAGAACATAACCTCTACCTTCATTAGAAGGTAGAACTCCTTCCGCTAATAAAAATGAACTTGCACGCAAGTGGTCAGCTATTACTCTAAAACTAGACTGATTATTTTCATCTACTTTAATATTTAATGTGTCTGATGCAGATTGTATCAATTTTTTAAAATGATCTGTTTCATAGTTGTCGTGAGTTCCTTGTAATAGTGCAGCTATTCTCTCAAGGCCCATACCAGTATCAACAGAAGGTTTCGGCAAATCTATTCTTTTATCTTTTGAAATTTGTTCATATTGCATGAATACTAAATTCCATATTTCTATAAAACGGTTACCATCTTCGTTTTTAGTACCGGGTAAACCACCCTCTAAATGATCTCCATGATCATAAAATATTTCTGAACATGGACCACATGGACCTGTATCGCCCATAGACCAAAAGTTATCTGATGTTGTTATCTTGATTATTCTATCATCATTAAAACCAGCTATTTTCTTCCAAAAATTGAAGGCTTCTTCATCATTATGGTACACTGTTACGTAAAGTCGATTTTTATCAATTCCGAACTCTTTAGTTATTAAATTCCATGCATAACTAATCGCTTCTTCTTTAAAATAATCTCCAAATGAAAAATTACCAAGCATTTCAAAAAATGTATGATGTCTAGGTGTATAACCTACATTTTCAAGATCATTATGCTTCCCGCCTGCCCTTACACATTTTTGTGAAGTTGTTGCTCTAACATAATCTCTTTTTTCCAATCCAGTAAATACATTTTTGAATTGAACCATACCTGAATTTGCAAACATCAGTGTTGGATCATTATCTGGAACCAAATTACTAGATTCAACTACTTTGTGATCATTTTTTTTAAAATAATCTAAGAAGGTGGTTCTAATTTGATTTAGGGTTTTGTTAGCCATACATATAAAATACAGCTTTTTTATTTGATGTCTAGATAAGTGTAGGGAAAAAAGGCGCTTAAATTAAGCGCCTTTTAATAATTAAAGATGACTTTAACTAATTCTTTTTAGATGGAGGTGTTACTTCTTCTTTTATTTCCACTTTAGGATCCTCTATTTGATCTTTTGCTGCTTTTTCTGGATCAAGAGGGTTACCTTCAATTTTTTTTGCTATCACTCCAGCTTTTTCTCTAATTGCCATTTCAATTTCTGCTGCAATTTTAGGATTTTGCTCTAAATAAGTTTTAGCATTTTCTCTTCCTTGTCCAATTTTTTCACCTTTATAAGCATACCAAGCTCCAGCTTTTTCAACAATGTCAGCTTTTGCACCAAGGTCAACTAATTCACCTACTTTACTAATACCCTTGCCATACATTAGGTCAAATTCAACAACTTTAAATGGTGGTGCTACTTTATTTTTAACTACTTTAACTCTTGTTGAGTTACCAATAATTTCATCTCCGTTTTTAATGGCACCAATTCTTCTGATATCTAATCTAACAGATGAATAGAACTTAAGTGCATTTCCACCAGATGTAGTCTCTGGACTTCCAAACATAACTCCAATTTTCATTCTAATTTGATTAATAAAAATCATCATTGTATTTGTGCTTGAGATTGAGCCTGTTAACTTTCTTAAAGCCTG
>Ga0208413_1000863_pt1 | contig 21198 bp, 20 predicted proteins | sample AntAceMetag02UKD_FD_184761 | JGI IMG/M metagenome (GOLD analysis project Ga0208413, IMG submission 184761) | Saline lake microbial communities from Ace Lake, Antarctica - Antarctic Ace Lake Metagenome 02UKD (SPAdes) (version 2) | ecosystem: Environmental > Aquatic > Non-marine Saline and...
CCGCCACAAAGATCCACAAATCGATTGAGTATCGACTGGTCTTTTAATTTGTCTTCGGCACCCCCGATGGGGATCACGTAGCCGCGTTCCACACCTTTTGTTCCTGGCGATGGCATTTTTTTTCCTTATGTTCTTTATAAATGAATGATGGTGAACTAGCGATTTTTGTAGCAGATGAAAGGCTTACTCAAACAATCCCTTTTTTAACTGCCTGCCAGACTTTTTATGCCAAACGCCTCGGCACATGACATCAGAAATCTGAAACTGCTCATCCATTGTCACAAGGTCGGCGTCAGCGCCAACGGCAATTACGCCCTTGCCTTGCAGGCGATAAAGTTGCGCTGCGTTTTTTGTAAAAAACGATATCGCTTGCTCTGTATCAACACCTGCGGCTAACAGCTCTCCAAGTGCTATGGGCAGGCTTTGGCAACGAGCAAAGTCGAGCTTTAGCAAAACACCCTGCTTATCAAACTCAGGCAAGCAACCGCCACCGTCCGAGCTAACCGTCAATTTTTCAATCGGCAGGTTTTTATCGATATAACGAGTAACAGCCTCAACAATGCCATAACCATTGTCGACAGGCTGATCATCAATAGATTTTTCGACACTGGTTTCTTCAACATTAGTTTCTTCAACACTAATTTCTTCAGCTACAGGGAAGGCAGTCAAATCAATATGGCAGCCTTGTGCGACCAGCTCACAGGCTTCGTCGAACAACCGTTTCAATCGATTCACATGGGTTGGGTGGTAAATGCGCGCAGGCACTTCTGCCTGCGCAATAGCTTCTCGAACAAGTTGCAAACCCCTACGACCATCTCCTAGGTGCAAATGTAATAAACCTGCCTTACCTGTCATCAGGCCGCCAACGTGAGCTTCGCTGGCAACTCGGACTAGCTCATCAAGCGTCATATGACTGGAGCGATGATCGCTAATCGCAAGCTCACCTATCCCGATAACGCATTCAATGTGCACGAGGTCGTTTAGTGCCGAATCCGTTAACAGGTTTAATGGATAGTGATATCCGCCGGTATAGCACCACGCATTCAAACCCTCTTCTCGCAGGGCCATCGTCGCGGCAATAAGTGCTGAAGTCGACCGGGTAACATCATCTGTGCCAGTCAAACCAATAACCGATGTGACTCCCGCACCAGTAAATTCACTTAGCGGAACGGGCGGTACTTTACTGCTATAACCGGTTTCCCCACCTCCACCAGTAATATGCGCATGGCCATCGACTAAGCCCGGCAGCAGCATTCTACCCTCAACGTCAGTTACCTGAACCTCAAGCCCACTGCCTAACTCCGGTTTTGACTGGCCAATATAAACAATCTTTCCAGCACAGGTTAATACACAACCAGTGCCAAGCGAGGCGGGAGAGTATATGCGGGCGTTCGTGATGAGTTCAAACATGGCCATTAACGTCTTCTACAATCAAGCTTAAAAAAGGATGCGCATTGTATCGCTGATTTGTCGTAAAAGAGATGACTATATTTTGAGGTTTCTCGGGGAAAAAAGCACCTAAAAACCGCCGCAGCCAACATGACAGCGACGCTTCAGGGCTTGTTCAAGGTTTTTTCTGAGACACAAATGCCTGTTAGGCTGACATTAGATGAGGGGCTTTTATGCCTGTCGCAATTGGCGTGCCGGACAACAACCGCTTTGATTTGAATACCTGCGCGCGCCGCTGTCAGCTAACACTAGCGCGAAGCCAGAGCGGACAAACAGCCAAGTGGCTGTCTATATTATTCCGCCACCGGGCTCGGCTAAGTAATTAAAAACAGTGAATAAACTCCTGTAGCTGCATAGCTAGCCTTCAATTCGGGGTTAATTCCTTATCAATACTGTTTGCGCACAATATTGAAGAAGTCGACAAATTTCTGCATGTTGTCCTCATCCTGCGAGATGAGAAGCGAATGATCGCCGCCGGGTATTTCTACATAGACATGCTGCATTCCTATCTCTGCCATCCTAGCCACCCACGCCCGCGTTCGCTCTACAGGCACGGCCGTATCTTCATCTCCCTGAAGCACTAAGATGGGTAGATGTTTGATGCTCTCGAGAATTTCATTCATCGGCGCCTCGGCTTCTGGTGCAGGTGCGGCTACCCCCAAGCCTGCAAAAAGCTCCGGATATTTAGCCGCAATGTGATAAGTACCAGCACCACCCATAGAGTGCCCCCAAAGATAAATGCGATTAGAGTCGACATTGAATTCGTCGCGCATCAGCTGCAGTACATTCATAACATCCTGCTCGCTTCTCTGACCGTCTTGCATATTGTCTACTGTTCTTGAACCATACCAACCACGGCGCACATAACCCAAAGGGGTAACCACGATATAGCCATTCGCCTGCGCCTGATCTAAAAACCCGTGATATCCCATAAGCCAATCATGGCTGCGCCCTAGACCATGAAGTGAAACAATCAGCGGGGACGGTTGGCTCTGATCAAAGTTCGAGGGTACAAAAACGGCATAGGGGACAGACTCCCCGGTGCCCGGAAACACATAGCTTCGATGCTGAACTCGCGGATCATCGATATGTTGCTCATCATCGCTCTCCTGCCGGTCGGCAAACGCAAGGGAACTAAGGCAGAACGTGAGGGCAACGAGGGCCAAATGTCGGATCGATTTCATTATTATTATTCCTACCCGCGAGGGAGTCGATTTAGAAAGCAAGAGCATCAGAGAATAAACCAAGTTCACCTTACTTATCAAAGAAGTTAGGCTCCAAAAGAGAAGGGGGGGGGGTAGGGAGAAAGGGGGCTAAAGGGGGCGGTAAGGAAAAGGGAAGCGAATTTATCAACCCCTAGCACCTGAGAATTCAATTAGGCTAGCTAATCGAATGCCATAGCGGTCACTTGGGATAAGGCAGAGCAATGGGACATTTCGTGGTACATCCTACAGGAATTTTGGACTAGCGATTTGAACCCTTTAACTCAGCTTAGTTGCCGGGTTCGCCGAAGTCCAAAAGCCCTCCGCTTCGCGACATGAATAACTATGACTTTAGTTATCAGCAAGTGCGCTGGGGCGAAGCAAGAGCGGATAAACATCGCAAAGGGCGCAAACACTATTCCGCTCTTGGACATCGCTCATTGTTAGTTTGCCCTGCAGCTAGACATGTCACAATTTTAAGGTGGGTGTCTTTCCAATTACTTTCCAATTAAAGGGGTCGGAGGCATTTAAATTAAATGCCTCCGACCCCTTTAATTGGTGTCACCAAGAACTGCAACGCCATCACATGCCGAGCCCGCGCTGAAAGAACCAAAAAAGGCCCATTTGCGAGACCACAATGCCTCCGGCAATACTCCCAATCCGACGAGTCCAATCTCGCTTGCATATAAAAACCAGTATGGGGGCCACCATAACTACTATGATGAATTGGCCAAACTCCACTCCCAGATTAAAGCCAAGCAATCCGGCAATGAGCTGGTTAGTAGAAAGCTCTAGGTCCATCAGTACATTTGCAAATCCAAACCCATGAATCAGGCCAAATACAAAGGCGAACTTCCAGTGCTGATTACCAAAAATTGGAAATAGGATGTTTATGCCCCCAGCCAACACAGAGAGTGCAATTGCCGACTCCACAAACTGCTCTTGTAAGCGGACTAACCCGAGAGTCGATAGTAATAGTGTCAACGAATGAGCTAATGTAAAAGCCGTGACTAGCTTTACAACGTCGGTGCATGTCTTGCGCCAAGAGGGTTTGCTGTTACTCGAATCCTGCTGATGTAAGATGACGCCAAATAGCATGGCGAGAATAAATAAGACATGATCGATGCCAATCCATATATGCCATACCCCTTCCAAAATAAAGTTAACAAGAGAAACTGCCAAGCCATTGGAGCGTGAATCGAATTCAATCGATTGCGTTCTAGGAGAAAATACATAGCTAGAACTTTTGCTGCCCCAGTTGATTGACGCTATCCCTCGGTGAGAAGAGTCGACATCGAAAAGCATGCTGTAGCCTATTGATAGATCCCCTGAGGAGCTACATTCGCCTTGCATCGGTATATTTAAGTAAACGCCGCCAGAGAGCTCTTCTAGCCTATAGTTGCCGAGGTTACTCTCACAAACTTGTTCTCCTGCCTGCAGGCTAAACCGTTCATGAATATAAACATCTATCATCGGGCTGGCGCTTTTTAGCTCACCCCAAGTAAGCTCTTGGTTGTGGTCTGCATCTAAACCTATGGCAATCTCGAGATCCGATAACGCTATTTGTAGCCTTCCCGAATATTTAGAGTCAGAGATCGAAAGCTGTAAGTAGCTGTCATTTAAGCTGTGTCCGTAAACTGAACTGGAAATGGCTAGCATTGCTAGCAATAGAATTTGTTTGAGGCTAGACATCATTGGCCGCTCACGCTTACTAAGAGCGCCTCCAATCGGTAATCCTCAAGGTTATGAAGATTTTTCCAAGCCCGAACGTCATCAAGTGATTGCCGCGCGCCGTTGGCTTTTGCGGCTTTCGCTAATAGCAGCGCATCACTAGGGTCTTTTTATTCCTGCCAATTGGCAAGGGCTTGTGCCAGCGCCGCAGAATAGTTGCCTGCAATTTCTAACTCATAAAACGCAATTAGCTTGTGCGGACGGTCCTCGCCTCTAGCCTTCATCGCTTGTGCCTGCGCATGGATCTCTTGCAGTAGGCTACCGCTCGATTCAGATCCTCCCATTGCTTGAAGTGCGTTGTACAATCGAAGTGTTAATTCAAAATTATTGGCATCCTGAACAATAGGTTTAATAAGCTCTATTACCTCAAAGAATCTACGTTGTTCAATGAGCCAGTCACTGTAGTGAACTAGCAGGTAACTATTCTCGGGGGCAATATTTAGGGCGGCGCGGTAGTGATCCACAGCAGTTGCATTGCGTTCAAGGCGATGGGCGATGACAGCGGCCGTGGTGTGCAATTCAAGCGCCTGCACTGCATCGATTTGTTGGCTGGCCAAAGCTGACGTTAATCTTTCGATGGCGTCATTTCCCCTACCTGTCAATCCCAAAAGCTGACTTTGACAATTTAGCGCAAGAATCGATACTCCTAACATAGCTAGGTTGTCACAGATTTTTTCGACTTTTGGATATTCGCCCCTCACTAGGTGAATTTGAAGTGCAATCAAATACGCTTGAATGTTGTTGGGGTTTTTCACTAGCACTGAATCAAGTTTCTTTAGGGCTGCGTCGAATTGATGACTGTGCTGCAGCGTTGCGGCCTCTATGATCAATATGAGTGCAGGGACCTCTGTTCCATCCGGCCACTTTTTGAGCAGGCTCAATGTATGACCGTAGGCTTGAGCATCATTAGTTTGCCGAGCAAGAGTATAGGCCGCTAATATCTCGCGCATTAGTGAGCTAGCCTGAGGCTTTTGAAATGTTACGTTTTCAGAACTGCGCACTCTTGCCGCTATTGATACGACTGTGGGCGAGAGTATCGCTATAACTTCGTTGTCGGACTCGGGCAGATAGTCAGCAGGAAATGCTGCACAAGCCATTGAGATCGAGCACAAGAAGGTAACAAGGCAAAGGCTTATTCCTCGTGCGTTAGATTTTGAATTTAAATATTTACACATGGATCAAAACCTTAGTAAGGGTCAACTTTTAAAAAAAATGGAGAGGGTGATAGATTCGCTATCCGCCCTCTCCGTTCCAAGAGACGCAGTCTAGGTAAGTTGCTATTCGTTCATATCACCTGGTAGAGGGTCATTCAGATAAGGGAACTCACCTTTAAACTCAATTGCCGATACCGTTGTCTGGTCAGTGAAAGGTGCCGTGTTATTCGGCGCTTCGGCGGAATTTGGGTTTAACGCGCCCATCATCACGCGAAGTGCGATATCTACTACGTCATCACCTGGTCGACGACCGTTGGGGAAGCCCGCTGTATCACCACCAAGCACACCCATATTTACTTGAGCCGGAGCAGCGACAGGCTCAATACTGGTATTGATTCGTAGCATTTCAGAACCACTGAACATACCGTTGGCCATATTCTCTGGCTGGTTAAGGCCAGGAACACCGCCGATCGCAGCGCCTAGATCCGATCTTGGAAAATTAGTCGGCGCAACTGCTCCTGCATCGCTGAACAATAATTCCAGTAGAAACGGCAGGCTTGGGTTAGTCACGTAACTACCAAATTGGGCATCATCAACTGGCTCGCTCTGATTGAATTTGTTTTTATCGGGAACACCGATAACCAATTCGTTAACCAATGGAAAGCCCAGTCTGGAGACTTGAATCGGTTCCATTCCGGTAAACTTCATACTCGAGGTAGTCCATGCGCCAATAACAGGGTCGCCATCGACAAGGCAGCTGATCGGAATCTCAAGTGCCAGTGTTGTCACATTGGTATCACCGATTTGATTAGGCAATGCATCCTCGGCACCTAAAGGGTTTAGGTTCACTAGATCGAATACTTGGCCTAGATTGACTGCGAAGCCTTCTTTACGCTGGCCCACAAAAAGTCGACCACTGGTACTGCACCCGGGCACGCTTATGTCGCGGATATGAGAGGCGGCATACGCTGGATAGTCAGGTATAGTCTTGGTTCCAATATAATCTAGTGGCTTGCGAAAGCTGGCGCCACCTGTAACCGCATCCACTACTGGGCTAGCAGAACCGGTGCGGCGATCACCCTGAATATAGTTAACAGTATATTCTTGACGAGAATTCACGTTGGCAGTATCTTCGGCGCCTGGACCTACTCCGCCGGCAACAATCAGTGGAATTGGAGTGCTTTGATCACCAACAGGAACAGCCACCTCGGCTAGAATAGTTGAAAAATCGAAGCTAAAGGTAATGTCTTCAACAGAATCACCGTTGTTGTCGATATGGATTTCATACAGCGCATCTGTATCGAGATCAAAGTAATTTGGGCCGCCATACGGGCTTTGCAAAGGAAAGTAATTGGCAAGAATAGTTATGGTGTCAGCTTTCGCAGGCTCATAACTGCGAAACATATAAAGGTCTGTGCCATCGAGTCGTGGCATGCCAGCTATCATTGGCGCCTCGCGGTGACTGGAGCCAGTCGCTGCAGCTCCAAGCGAAAGCGCAGTAGCAAATAGGATGGCTTTAGAGAGTGTTTTTTTTGGAAAAGAATCAAGCATGCGTGGTTTCCCCTAGACTAGTTTAAGTAAGGTCGAAGTAACAACCGCCATGTTCCCGAATATATTAGAGGTTCAAATAGCGGACTTACTAGTACTTCGCAAGAAGTCGGGAAAACGATTAAACATTTCGAAACAAAATTTGCTTATGCGCTAGAGTTGGTCCTTACGGTAGCGCGGCAATAGGCTTGACACCCCTTTCAGCCATTTTTTATTTAGCGCTTTACGCAGCGGTATTGATGTCTATTTGCTGCTAATGTAGCGATATTCCTAATCATTTAACAATCAACACTAAGATAGAAAATTATTATGAATCAGGGGGAGCAAAAGCGTGCACGCAATTAACACCCCCGATGAGGACTCCGCACAGAGCCTGAGTGATGAATCATTGCTTACAAAAATCGCTAATCACAAAGATAGGGCTGCATTCGGCGCCCTTTTTGCGCGTTTCTCGCGGAGAATATTTGGCTTAGGCATGCGTCTCTCCGGCAATGAGCAGCTGTCTAAAGACTTAGTGCAGGAAGTTATGCTTGCGGTTTGGCAGCATTCATTGCGATTCAACTCAGATAAGGGCACAGCTCAAAGTTGGATTTTTGCTCTTTCTCGGAATAAATGTATCGACATATTAAGAAAGTCTAATAAACATTCAATTTCGGTCTCCTCCGATCAAGTATGGCCAGACAAGCTCGTAGAAAATGAATTGGTCGATGAGACAGTAGATGTAGAGAAATTCAGTTTAATGGAGTTCGAAGTTGAGCGCGTGAAGAATTTATGCGATTTATTGCCAATTTCGCAAAAAAAAGCGATCGAAATTGTTTATCTGCACGAAGTAACACATGAGGATGCCGCTCGAGAATTTGATATTCCACTGGGAACCTTCAAATCTCGCTTACGATTAGGTTTAATTAAACTAAGAGAATTGTTGAAAGAGAAATGACTCATACTGCCCGATATCATCCAGAGTTCATTCTGCTACAAGAATTTGTTCAGGGTTCCTTACCCATGGGAATAAACGTGGCGGTGTCCTCCCACGTGGAGGCTTGTCTTGTTTGTGATCAAAAAGTTGACAAGCTGCTGAAGGAAGCTGGCGATAACTGGCAGCAACACGACGCTATCGAATATACCGATGATCTGACTTTTATAGCAGACAACATATTAAATGATGACGCTCTCCCTATTCAAAGCAGTATCTCCAGCAGCGCTGCAAGGGAGGTGCAAATTGCCGGTAGAGCTGTGCGATTACCCCAACTACTAGCAGATATCTACAGCGTGGGTTTAACTTGGAAGACTGTCGCAAAAGGTATTCAGCAGGCTTTGATTGACCTCGATTCCCAGACAGTGTCTAAATTTGTGTACATGGAGCCCGGTAGTCGCGTGCCACGTCACTCCCATATGGGAAATGAATTTATGCTGGTTTTAGAAGGCACTCTTAGTGATGAGTTTGGCGATTACCAGGAATTAGACTTCGTAGCCAGAGACCCGCAGGATACCCACGCACAAACTACCGAAAACGGCTGCGTATGCTTGTTCATAACGGATGCGCCATTGCGATTCAGCGATGGACTTTTGCGACTTATGAATCCGATAAATAGCTTACAGATGTGGCTGAAAAGACGCTAGCGACGAGCATAGCCTTTTTTGCAAATGCAATTGCTACTTTGCAGCGCATTTTTAACTCATTGATTTAAAAATCAATTGCTCACACTGACCACTGAAATCCCTCTTATCGGGGCCCCGCCACACTGGGCCAGCAGTTTGCGCAAGTGCGAAGCCCAAACTGGTCGAAATCTATTTGAATTCCCTCGCCCTGCTCCACAACCATTTTTTTTGGTCCGTGCGCATAAAGCAATCAGCGTGGAGGGTCTACTTTTGTAGAAGTTGAGCTGTTGACACGAAACCAGCCTGCGACAGAGTAGCGGTCGCGGTACGCAGGTAAAACCTCATGCGCAAACTCTTCACTGAGAAAAATGACAAGAGTGCCTAGCAATGGCGTCACTTTGATGCCGTCCACATCTTGATCATTCTCATAAAGCACAAGCTCTCCTCCATCTACCGCTGTCCATCCAGAGTTGAGGTATAAAACCAGTGATAGAACTCTGTTTGCTTCTCCCCTAAGGGCATCACAATGTCGCTTGTAATAATCGTCAACGCCATAGTGGGCGACGTGGCTTTCGAAAGAAAACAACCCAAGGAGCAATTTCTCATTAAGATATTTCTGCAACGAACTCGCCCACCTTAACCAATCACTGCCAGCTTTTGAATCTCCCGTAATCCAACTAATTTCGTCTGTACGAACAAAATTATTTTTCACGAAATCATTGCCGCGTCCCACCCCTGCAGCTGAAAATTTATCCTCATTCATCGACAAAACATCGGCACGCAGCGGCTCACTTAGTGACATAGGAAGCGCGGCTGGGTTGATGCTGAATCCCTTATCTCTTAGGTCGATAGCTATACGCGCAAATAACGCCGAATCGAGGTCGTCCTCATTGGCAGAGTGAATAATTTTCTGAAACAGTGCTTGCATCGTACTCTCACTTTCTAGGGATACTGCCTATCATTCATTATGAAAACGTTGCAACGCCATAAACTAACCAGCGTATTTGGCCGTGGTTCAGAACACGCTATACTTTTTGTAAATCGCTATTTTTCTGCTGACTATGCCTATGAAAAGTACCGGCCCAGCGTCTGTACTAGCCTCGCCTCATTGGTCGATGGTCGTTTTCTATAAATGTCATCATAATGAAGGCCTATGTCATCGGGCATAAAGCAGAGCTTGGTCTTCCAGCTTATTGTTAATCCATCCCATAATTAGCTGTGCCGCCGCTCACTGCCATTTTGCTGCACAAGCCTATTGCTCTGTAGAACCAATAATTTAGCCTGACCACTGACTCCCTTGATATATTCCAAGAGGTAGCCCAATCTAGGCCTTGGCTCCGCCCTGCCGTTGGCAAATCCCCTCTGGCTAAACCAAAGACTGCATTTACAGCTTAAAATGACTGTATTTTTTCGCTGACCCCCATTATTGTTGCAGTCTTATTTATTGGAAGCGTTGCAATGGATACAGAACTCGTTAGAACCTTTCTTGAGGTAAATAAAACTCGTCACTTTGGTCGAGCCGCCGAGAATTTATTTCTTACTCAAGCTGCTGTTAGCGCGAGAATAAAACAGTTAGAAGATTATCTGGGGGTTAGCCTATTTATCCGAAGTCGCAATAACATCCAACTTACCTCTGAGGGCGAGAGACTTATTCCGCATGCAGAAACGATGCAAACTTCTTGGTCTCGGATTCGCCAAGAAATTTCACTTAAACAGAACTTAAACCACTACATGGCAATTGGATCAACTCCAGGGCTTTGGAATATGATCTTGCGAAGTACCCTGTCAGGCATTCATAAGGAAATGCCTAATATGGCATTAAGAGCAGAGGCCCACTCTGACACCGAATTACTAAGGCAATTGGACGAACGCGTAATTGATCTGGCCATTCTTTACGAGCCCGCTAGAGCGCCCAACTTGAAAGCGAAATCGTTAGGCGAGATGAAACTGGTTTTAGCAAACACCCAAGCAGATATAGCACCCCAAGACGCGCTGAATACGAACTATGTTTTCGTTGACTGGGGAACACATTTCGGAGTGTTCCACGCTAAGAATTTTCCCAATCTGGCGCCAGCCATACTAAATACAAATATGGCTACAATTGCGGAGTCCTTTATCCTGTCTGAAAAGGGCTCCGCCTACCTTCCTCTGAAACTACTGAAGACTCAAGGAAATATCCTAGAGCAGGTAGTTGGAGCGCCTGAGTTCTCAAAAGAAATCTACGCCGTGTACCGAGCAAGCGCCGAAAACATTGATAGCATTGAAGCGGTCGTTAGACAGCTCGAATTATCTTTGGAACTTGGATAGGGTAGGAGTATCAGAATCATCGAAAAGATTATGGTAAATACCAAGCTCTTCTCGCATTAGTTTCCGTTCGAGTCGCTGCTCAATTTGGCGTCGAATATCTACCTTATGGCGAGCCATATCTTGTTTGCTGATAATTATATCAATTTGCACTTCTTCAGCAGCGTCTTCGTCATCGGAATAGTCGTCGAACTCAGTATCTGTACCCATTATGAATTTCCTCACAGGTAGCGCAGTAAACAATAAATCAAATCAATGTATAAACTTGGAAAAAAGGCATGGCTAAAAATACCAAAATATCTAATTTCTATGTAGTTAAACGACGCCAATATCGAGTCTAGCCCACTTAATGTACAACAATTTTTTTCTACCGACATAACAAATATTTTTTGTTAAGGACGCTTAGCTTAAGTCACTGCTTTTCTTGATGGCGCTGCTTTATTCCTGCCTTTTTTCGGTGCTTTTTACATGACTTCGAAAATAATCAATTTCCTTTGTCAGACCTAATCAGCTTGTAACTTTCGCAGCAATGACAATGTCATCAACATATGATCGACCACCTTTATTACACAACATCCTCGATTACAGTAACAAATACAATTAGATAAAAACGTAGTGCAATCTCATATTTTGTCTTCCCCTGACCTAGGCTGCAAATCAATCGTTTAGCAGAGCGTTCATGGCTGAGAAATATTTGCCTAAATACAAAAAAAATCTTGCTGCAAGATTAAATCGGCTGTATAAAACGCGCGTTGATTTAGTAGGTCTCTGTAAGAGAATATCAGGATCATAAGTTTAGCTGTTTTTTTTGAACCGCTCTCTCAAGATTATGGAGATTACTGGCGATGCTTTACCCTAAAAAATTTGGGAACAACCCCCTCTTTCCTCAAGCTTGCGACTTTCGAGTCATTACTAAAGATCAATCCGCAGGCTATGGCGTGCTTGCTACACGTAGCTTCTGCGCCGGTGAACTGGTGGCTGTAATAGCAGGAGATGTCGTGCCCGATATTTTGCAACACACCCTACAAATAAGCCAAGGCAAACACCTGTTCGACCCTTATTTTACAGGTTATCTTTTACACTCGTGTTCACCCAATATTTCTGTCGATATGGAAAGTATGGCCGTAACTGCAACACAGAATATACTTACCAACACCTTCCTTTATATGGATTATGCGCAGACTGAAGAAATTCTTTACAAGCAATTCCATTGCTCATGTGGCAGTCAAGCCTGCCGCGGCTGGATCACTGGCAGTTTAGAAATGCCAACTGGTGCTTTCATAACCAACACACAAGTCACGGAGTTAAATTAACTAGTGGATCGCTCTTGTACTTACTTCTCTTGGTGGCAAAGGCCAGATCTATGCTACGAAAATGGTCAACTGAACTTTGCGGGGAATTCGGTCCAAGATCTAGTCACCGAATATGATACGCCAACATTTTTCTATTCTGGACAGCGAATAATTGACAACATTCAGCGCTTAAGGGCGGCTCTGGATGCATCAGAATTACGAAACCGTTACACCATTTTATATGCCATGAAGGCCAATCGGTTTCGGCCGCTGTTGCAGCTCCTACAAAAAGATGGCTTTGTAGGGATCGACGCCTGCTCTCCAAACGAAGTAGCGCATGCAGTGAAATGCGGGTTTCAACCAACACAGATATCTTTTACGGCCGGCAGTTTGTCTCAAAAAGATGTAGCACGACTGGCGAAATTCGACGGACTTTTTATGGACTGCGATTCTATTCACGCCATTAGAACATGGGGAGAGTTAAAGCCGGGAAGTGACATTGGCATCCGTATAAATCCAGGCATAGGCGTCAACCGCGAAGACAATGACAGATTGCAATATGCAGGCGATGTGACAACCAAATTTGGCATTTACCAAGAACAGTTTTTAGATGCGCTGGAGTGTGCCGCGCAATTTAATCTCAAGGTAACCAAGATTCATTTCCACACTGGATGTGGATTTCTAACACCCCAACTTAAACAGTTAGACGAAGTCATAGGGGCTTGTTTATGGTTTGTCGACCACTGCCCTAGTGTAAAAAAAGTCAACATAGGCGGCGGCTTAGGTGTGCCTCACGTCGCTGAGGATAGCCCGCTAGAACTTAGCAAATGGGTTGCAGTTTTAGTCAAACACTTTGCCCTGCGAAACATCCACCTAGAAATGGAGCCAGGTGAATACATTGCCAAAGACGCTGGCATACTCTTGCTTGGTAAAACATTTCTAGAGACAAAGCGCCAGACGCTGTTTCTAGGCGTCGATGCTGGATTTAACCTCGCGCCTGAACCGGCATATTACAAGCTGCCCTTTCAACCTGTGCCCCTTATAGATCCCATGGCGCTAGCGGCAGATTCTCTCGAGACGATGACGGTAGTGGGCAACATAAATGAGGCACTTGACGTATGGTATGAAGATGCCCTGCTGCCCAACATGGAAGATCAGGATCATCTCGTGTTAATCAATAGCGGGGCTTACTCATCGTCTATGGCATCTAACCACTGTATGCGCGGTGAGTTTAAAGAAGTGCTGCTAGATTAGGCAGCAGGCTGGAGACACCCATGATCGAGCGACTATTCGTTTATGGCACATTAAGACCAGGCGAGGCCAACGCGCACTTTTTGGCACAGATCACTGGCAAATGGACAGCGGCGTCGCTCATAGGCTTTCATTTTCCGTCAGGCTATGGCGCCACCGAAGGCTATCCTGTCTTGGTACCCTCACCTTCCGGTTGGCCTATTGCCGGGTTGGTTTTTGAAGCTGAGTTCACCATTGGTCAGTGGCGAATGCTGGATGATTTTGAAACCGATGCCTATCAAAGAATAGTGGCCAAGGTTACAACGACATCCAAGGCTTGCCTAAGTGCCTGTGTCTATACCTATGTCTACGCTCTCAATCAAGATGACCTAAAAACATTGAAACACAAAAAATTCAATGTGGCGTGATCCCCAAGATTTGAGAAAACCAAAGTACTGGCCCTGCTCATTTTAGGTGATTTCGTTTGGCGATATGCTGATAACACTGTGCTCCCCTGTGGGGAATACTTGTTCTAGGTAAAGCGATAGAGAACCGCGGAAAAAGAGTATTAAGCGACCAATGCTTCAAAAACTTATTGCCTACATCCTAAGCAGATACCGTTCAATTGGTGTCAGATAATGTTGTAAAAAATGGCACCTAACCTGCTTTTAATACTACCGACATCGCCCGTAAATTTTTAATTTCTACCAACCATTGATAACCGTAACGGCGTCCCCATATCTTACCGCACTCCGGAGGCTGGAAGTCCTATTTCCAAACCCACCTGCCTGGCCGGTTCTGAAAATATTTTCTATTTGAGATTATCGTTCTGAAGGAGGATCTTCTCGTGCTTAATAAAAAAACCCTATCTCTGCGCCCCCTTAGCGACCGTGTGGCCGTACGGCGGCTAGAGCCTGAAACCATATCTGCCGGCGGCATCGTCATCCCTGACTCCGCGAGCGAAAAGCCCAATCAAGGCGAAGTGCTCGCGGTAGGTCCCGGGCTACGCCTAGAAAACGGCAAAGTAGAACCTGTGGCCGTAACAGTAGGCGACATCGTTCTGTTTGGAAAGTATTCAAGCAATGAAATTAAAATCGACGGTGAGGAAGTTCTGATTCTCAAAGAATCCGACCTCCTAGCCATTATGACCGGTTCAACCACTGTGAGTAATTCACTGGAGAAAAAGGCATGACTGCCAAACAACTTCGCTTTTCCAACGACGCCCGTGTGCGTATGCTCAAAGGTGTTAACGTGCTAGCCAACGCGGTCAAAGTGACTCTTGGCCCCAAGGGCCGCAACGTAATTTTAGCAAGTAGCTGGGGCGCACCTAAAGTAACAAAAGATGGCGTCACCGTAGCCAAGTCAATCGACCTAGCTGACCGTTTCGAAAACATGGGCGCACAGATGGTGAAAGAAGTTGCGTCCAAAACTGCCAGCATCGCAGGTGACGGCACTACCACTGCCACCGTGCTCGCCCAGGCTATCCTTCGCGAAGGCAACAAAGCTATTTCCGCTGGATTTAACCCTATGGATTTGAAGCGCGGTATTGATGCGGCTGTCAAAGCCGCTACGATCGAATTACAGAAATTATCAAAACCGTGCAATGACAACAAAGGTATCGGACAGGTCGCTACTGTGTCCGCTAACTGGAACACCGACATAGGTGACATCCTTGCCCGAGCGATGGAAAAAGTGGGTAAGGACGGCGTCATTACCGTTGAAGAAGGCAAATCTCTTGAGACCGAACTGGATCTTGTTGAAGGTATGCAATTTGACCGAGGTTACATGTCCCCCTACTTCGTCAATAACTCAGAGAAGATGCTAGTAGAACTTGAAGACCCTTATGTTTTGCTCTACGACAAGAAGATCAGCAAGGTTAGCGACATACTTCCCGTATTGGAAAGCGTCGCTAAGGCCGGACGCAGCCTGCTGATTGTTGCCGAAGATATTGAAAGTGAGGCTCTTGCCACCTTGGTGGTAAATAACCTACGCGGCATCGTCAAGGTTTGCGGCGTTAAAGCCCCTGGCTTTGGTGACAGACGCAAAGACATGCTCGAAGACTTGGCTGTTCTAACCGGCGGCACCCTCATTAGCGAGGAGCTAGGCATGAGCCTAGACACCGCTGACATTCAAGATTTGGGCGGCGCCAAGCGCATAGTAATCAGCAAGGACAGCACCACAATAGTCAACGGCGCTGGCAAGAAAAAAACAATCGACGCTCGCGTGCAACAGATACGCACCGGCATTGAAAAAACCAGCAGCGATTATGACCGTGAGAAAATGCAGGAACGTCTGGCTAAGCTAGCCGGCGGCGTTGCTGTCATTAAAGTCGGAGCCGCTACCGAAATCGAAATGAAAGAGAAGAAAGACTTGGTAGATGATGCGCTGCATGCGACTCGCGCTGCCGTAGAAGAAGGCATAGTGCCTGGCGGTGGCTTGGCGCTAATCCGGGCCGCTGACGCCATCAAAGATAAGGTAGAGACCCTCAACGCCGATCAGAAGATCGGGGTAAAGATTGCTTTGAGAGCGATGGAAGAGCCCTTCCGGCAAATCATCGCAAATGCCGGCGTCGACGCTAGCGTGGTGCTAAACAAAGTGCGTACCAAGAAGGGCAATTATGGTTACAACGCCCAAACGCAAGAGTACGGCGATATGTTGGCTGCGGGAATCATTGATCCTACCAAGGTGACGCGCTCGGCACTGCAAAATGCAGGATCGATTGCAGGCTTGATGCTCACCACCGAAGTGATGATCTCCGATAAGGTCAAAAAGAAGGGAGGCGGTATTGACGATGACGTGCCAGATATGCCGGATTATTAACCGTTAAAAATATTCGGTAAATGCATGCGCAGGGATCACAACTGATCCCTGCGCACAGTTATTTCCAGAACACAGGCATAGGATCACTTCGTAGAATTTTATCCTGCCACTAAGAGGAATTTGTCAATTTACTCTTCAAAAGATCCAATATCTCAAACAGTGCACGAGCAAGCTCAGCACTTATGAGGTTTTTTTGATTATATTTTTAGCAATAATTGTAGTTTTACAACGTGAGAAGGAACAAGTGAAAAGATACTTCGAGAATTTAGCCAATGCACTGTTGGGACAGTCTTACTCTAATCTCAATTCAGCTGAACAGCGAGTAATTGACAGTATTGCTGGCAACACTTCTGTTACGCAAAATATTAATGAGTCTTTCCATGAGAGCCTCACCATTGGTCAAAAAATGGCTGACAAAATCGCAGCTTTTGGTGGCTCATGGACGTTTATAGTCGTGTTTTTTGCGTTCATCGTAGTCTGGATACTTATCAACACTTTACTGTGGGTCAGTAACTCAGCCTTTGATCCGTATCCTTTTATCTTACTGAATTTAGGCTTATCCAGTTTGGCAGCATTTCAAGCGCCCATAATAATGATGTCGCAGAGCAGACAGGTAGCCAAGGATCGTTTAGAGCAGAAAAATTCCTACGAGATCAATTTGAAGCTCGAACTCGAGTTGATGCGAGTACATAAAAAAGTCGACAAGCTGCTCGCCCTTTCAGCACAGAACTCAGGAGTTCGTTCAGCGAAAAGCCCGATGGCCAATACAACAGTAATTTTAGCGAAAAGCTCAAACGCTATGCTGACCCCAAACGTCATCAGAATATAGCTCAGATATGAATATGGGACTGATCTTTAGTATCGAACCTTTCAGCTGGGCCTCCATTGGCGCTGCCATACTGTGCGGAGTAATAGTCGGCATTGAGAGGCAGGTGCGCGGCAAACCCGCGGGAATAAGAACTTCATCTCTTATTGTTCTGGGCACATACCTCTTTGTTGCCATAGCTTCATTGTCCGCAACACAATCCACCGATCCATCCCGAATAATCGGGCAAGTAGTCACAGGAATAGGATTTCTCGGTGCGGGGGTGATGCTAGCAAAGAAAGGTATGGTTATTGGCGTAACATCCGCGGCAGTAATTTGGGCACTCGCAGCACTTGGAGTTTGCATTGCCATTGTTGGAGAACTGGTAGCGATTAAATTAGCAATCGTTATAGTGTTAATTCTACACGGCGTCGATGTCGTGGAGATGAATTTCGAATCCCTTACCAAAGGTATTCACACGAAGTATGCTAACTGGCGCCAGCCGAAACCTTGAATAAGTAGACAAGTAAGAGGATGAGTAACTCAGGAGAGCGACTTGCACAGGCTCAGTATGACCAACACAAACCCAAGCGTGTAGCCGAGGCTTTCAAGTAACGTCAAATGGAAATAGTCTGAACCCAAATTTGTATGGGTGGTTCCCTGCGCTAGAACCGAAAATGATATTCCCGTCCCGACTACTATCGCGATGCGGCCGGTTTAGCTCTCATTTAATTTCTTATGATTCCCATTTGATGCTAACTAATCTTCTTTTATCACGCGCCCGGCTATAGTTAGCGCTCGGCTATAGTCCGCTATAGTCCGCTATAGAGAGAAGCGCTCACGTAGAAAATGCGCTATGCCATCTGCATGATTATGCCCAATCACGGCGCTCGCAGACTTTTTAATTTCGTCTTTAGCATTTTCCGGAGCATAGCTTTCATCCGCTAGCGCAAACATACTTAAATCGTTATCACTATCGCCAAAGCAAATTATGTTGCTAGCTCCTAATTTCGCTTTTAAACTGGTAACAGCGGCGCCTTTATTAGCGAGGCAATGATGAACATCCATCCACCTAAACTGACTACCTTCTAACGCAACTCCAGAGTAAGCAGTTAGATTTTCATGTGTAGCAATTTTTCTCCACATTTTGCCAATAGCATCGGCAGAGCCAATCATACTAATGTTAGTGACTTCACTGTCATTGGATAGCGCATCTAAAGGTAGGAGTTTTGCATCGCTTTGCGAAAAATACTTATCAATAAGGTCTCTTTCTACATCATGACGTGTCGCTGGGTGAAAAACATAATGATAATGATGATTATGATCGATGGCGTGAACAAAAGGAGTAATCCCCACGGATACCGCAGCGTCGATTACTGTTGAAATCTCAGCGCTGCTAAGCAGGTTTTCAAGCGTTAGCTGTTTATTTTGAGGATCCCATATTGTCACCCCATTATTGTAGATTTGAGGCAAAGCAAAATCATGCCCTGCCACAATACTCTTCGCCGAAAGCATAGAGCGCCCTGTTGCTACAGTATAGGCTATGTTGCTTTCACTTAGCAGGATTAGCGTTTCTTTAGTGAAGGATGATATTTCAGATGCATCATTTAATAGCGTGCCATCTAAATCAAAAAATATGAGATGCATAGATTTTTTTATAGCTCAAAGTTACGGGCCAGGACTTGGCCCTACATTTAAAGTAGGTAGTATAGCGGTAAACTACGTGTTGCTCAGCAATTTAGTTTAAGTGCAGGTAGATCAGTTTTCAGCACAAATCAGCTATTAAAAAGCGCAGGTATATCTGGGAGGCTGCAAGCGCTAGAAGGCTAGGCTTATGTCACTGACGGTTATTTATGATGACATCATGCTCGTCAAGATCATTGAATTGGATCATCAAGTTCAATTCCTCAATATAGGCTTCACCTCGTTCAGAGTAAGACTCAAGCCCCTCTGAGATCTTTAATCCGGTGATAGGCTCATCTGTATCACGTAACCTTTCGCGAATCGACCTAAGCTTCGCATAAGCAGGGTGATAGTTGAGGTTGCGCATATAGCCTTTGACCGATTCTCTGGCCGAGTCAAACCCTGCCACCTCATGAATTGCCTCCTCTTCTCGCAAAGCTGGCACGATCCCACAGCCTTTTACATAACACCACTGCCCGTAGAAGTTATTACCCTCTCTGGCGAACCGTGAGGTGCCCCAGGCACTCTCATTGGCAGCCTGCGCCAATGCTAGCGATGGCGGCAATACATCTACTCGCCGGAGCAAAGTGTCCCAGCCTGCGGGGTCGTCCAGAGAAAAGTCTTCAATTTCATAGATATTGGCTAGCTTAGCAATGTGTCTGCGCTCAAAGAATGAGAGCTGGCCGGCATCATCGTTTCTCTTTGCATTTAGTTCCAGCAAGTTCTCTCTGAGCGCCATCAGCTCCTCATTACGCTCATCAATCAGCGGGAGAAAATAAGCAAAGAAAGCCTGCTTGCGCTCATCACCAGCTTCAAACTCTCCGAAGTCTGGGGCCGATTCTCTGTCAACTACGACAAACGTGATAGCAACAAGGGAGCCGACCACAAATGCGGCGCCATATACCGGTATTCGCCCGGCCCAGTCCTGCAAAGCCTTAGCGCGCATTCCCAAGTCGGTAAGTTTCGCAGTTAATCGTTCAATAGCGTTTTTCATAAGAGCAACGTTAGCAAAGATGGTACTAGACATAAACGTCACCAATCACATTTTAAGCTTCTTTGCTGTGTAAAATTTTCTCTCATAGTTAGCCTAAAAGCGCGCACACCTGCCCGCTTGGCTCAAGATGACCTCCTGCACCCCCAAAGCGGGCTCACAAAACCCTGAAAACACCATTCTTACGGTCAGCGGAGGTAGTGCCAATAAAGGACGAAAAACGTTAAAAAAGTAATAGGGTCAGTGTAAAAATACAGTACTGTATTTTTACACTGACCCTATTATTTCAATTATACCTTTTGATCCACATTGCGCGATTTGAATTGGCCTCTGTGCACTCACCAAAATACCGAAAACCCTTGGTTTACGAGTATTCCGGCTAGCTTCTTCACTTGCACTTGTAACAAAATCCATCAAAATGCGCCCTAATTAGACTCAGCTTACTTTTGCAACGCTGGACTACAGTTAAGTCCAGAGCACAGCGAATAAAAAGGTATCACTATGTTAAGCATCAAAAACCTAAGCAAAACCTACAGCAACGGTAAACAGGCGCTAAACGGCGTCAGTCTGGAAATATCTCAGGGTATGTTTGGATTGTTAGGCCCCAACGGGGCGGGCAAATCTACATTGATGCGCACACTTGCAACCCTGCAAGACGCAGATGCAGGCAGTGCCTTTTTTAACGATATCGATATTCTTAACGACAAGGAGAGTTTGCGCCAAGTATTGGGCTATCTTCCTCAAGAGTTTGGCACCTATCCACGTATTTCTGCACTGCGCATGCTGGATCACTTCGCGGTATTAAAGGGGATCGTCAACAAGGGCGAGCGCAAGGAGTTGGTCAATCATCTATTAAACGAAGTGAATCTGTGGGAATCGCGCAAAATGGCTGTTAGCACCTATTCCGGCGGTATGAAACAACGCTTCGGTATCGCACAGGCTCTGATTGGTGACCCTAAACTGGTGATTGTTGACGAACCCACCGCTGGATTGGACCCTGAAGAGCGCCGTCGTTTTCACAATTTATTAGCAGATATTGGCTCAAACACTGTCATTATTCTGTCCACCCATATTGTAGACGACGTCAGTGATCTCTGCTCCGACATGGCGATTATGGGCAACGGAAAAATACTCATCAATGGAAAACCGAAAGATGTGATAGCCAAATTGGAAGGATCGGTTTATAGCAAAGTGGTTGAGCGCAATGAATTAAGCGAATATGAGGCTAACTATCAAGTTCTATTTTCCACGCTAGTAGGTGGACGCATCAAATTAAATGTAGTCGCTGACTCAGATCCGGGCGCAGGTTTTTCTGCAACACAGGTTAATTTGGAAGATGTCTACTTTTCCACTCTGCGTGATAACCAAATAAATATCGCCGCCTAATTAT